>Ga0193726_1000894_pt1 | contig 26799 bp, 28 predicted proteins | sample H2c1metaG_FD_144928 | JGI IMG/M metagenome (GOLD analysis project Ga0193726, IMG submission 144928) | Soil microbial communities from a riparian zone of the East river system, Colorado, United States - H2c1 | ecosystem: Environmental > Terrestrial > Soil > Riparian zone | place: USA: East River...
ACATGCTCGGCGCCACCGGAGTGATCGAGGCCATCATCACCGTGATGTCCCTGGCCTCGCAGGAGGCGCCGCCGACCGCGTACCTCGACAATGTGGATCGCGAGTGCACCGGCGTGCGCCACATCACCGGGGGTCCGCTGCGCGGCGGCCTGCGGGCGGCGCTGTCCAACTCTTTCGCATTCGGGGGCAGCAATACGGTGCTGGCGTTCCGCGCGGTTCATTGAATCCGCGCCTCTGCGTTTCTGCCGGATGCGCCCGCGTATCGGTTTGAATTTACGAGGTTCTCAGGCGCCGCATCGCGAGCATCGGGAGCCGCAGCAGGAAGCCGAGAAACAGGCGTGCGTGCATCCAGGTCAGCAGGGCATTGTCGCGCCAGTAGTTGAAATGCGAACGCCGCCCTCGTCCGGGCGGAAATACCGCACCGGCGCGGGTTTGTTGAGCGGACGCACCCCCGACCAGCACATCCGCACCACCGCTTCCGGATCGAAGTCGAAGCGCCGCATCCAGTGCTGAGCCCGCATCACTTTGCGCAGGGGCGCGATCGGGTACACCCTGAAGCCGAACAGGGAATCGCCGATTCCCGTCCAGAGCGTTTCCAGGTTGGCCCACCAGTTGGATACGCGGCGCCCCTTCACGCGCAGATTCGGCGCGCTTGCGTCGAACACCGGAACGCCCAGCACCATGCAGGAAGGCTCGGCTGCGGAAGCCGCCATGAACTCGCCGATCAGCTCAGGCGGGTGCTGGCCGTCCGAATCCATTGTCAGGACATGCGTGAAACCGGCGGCTTCCGCCAGCTCGATGCCGTGCAGTACGGCCGCGCCTTTGCCGCCGTTCCTGGGCAATACGATCAGCTTCAGACCCGGATCGGCCCTGGCCATGGCGCGCAATCCTTCGGCCGTGCCGTCGGTACTCGCATCCACCAAGATCCACACCGGGTTCCAGACGCGCCGTGCCGCCTCGACGGTCGCGTAGACTCGTTCGCCGGGGTTGTAGCTTGGAATCAGGACAAGATGACTCCGGGAAGCCTCCTTCATCGAGTCCTCATAGTTCGTCGAGCCGAGGCTTGTGCGACTGCGCCAGGATATCGCCGGCGGCATCGAGGCTGGTGCCGCGGCCAAGCTCGGATGCCAGATAGGCTTCCATCTCTGCAATCGTCTCCTTCAGATTGTCCCTGGCCATGAACCGCCTTCCCAGCCGGGCGCGGTAACGGACCGGCATCGGCGGTATGCGATGAAGCAGCCAGCCTTTGGACAGAAAAGGCGACGTGGTTTCGATCAATACGGTCTGGATGGGAACGCCCGAGCGCTTCGAGACGAGAACCGCTCCTCCCTTCAAGCGATTGATCGGCCGGCGTGTCGTGCGGGTCCCTTCAGGGAAGAGCAGGAGCTGACCGCCGGCCCTCAAGTCCTCCACCGCCAGCGTCACCCCTCCGATAAAGTCGTCGTTGCGTATGTAGCCTGCCAGGCGTGCCGAGGCTCCGTAAATCCAGTTGTTGATCAAGTCGGCCTTCATCACGCAGGCCACATTGGGCAGGCGCGAGAGGACCATCACCGCATCCAGAAGGCCGGGATGGTTGGGGGCGATGATCAAAGGGCCGGCGTCGCGCAAGGCGTCCAGAGCCCGCAGATCGAAGCGAAAGGCCCCGGTCAGCGCGAGGAGCCAGAGATAGCAGCGAAAACCGTAGCTGGTGACCCACCGCCCGACCACTCTCCCCCGTTCCTCGGGCAGCAGGTGGCATAGCAGCGCCGACACGCCGGACCAGATGAAGCACATCATGCCGAAGACGAGGAGCCCCGAATAAATGACGAAGCACCCATAGACGGCGCGCAGCGCTGTGCGGATCGATGGCGCTGCGGATTGCTGCAAAAGCATGGCGGTCCGTCCCGTTCGTGAGGCTCAGCTCGCACCGAAGATTCGTCACCCTAACACAGGACGCGGGGGAAAATAACTGTCCATGGTTTCCGTCGCATTTGCTCAAGAGCCACGGTAAAATCCGCTATTCCCGATCCCGGGAACTCCAAGGAAAGCCTGGTGGACGCCAAGCGGCGCGAAGTGTTGAAAGCGGGTGGCGGAGCGGGTGTGCTCGCCATTGCCGCAGCGGCGGGATGGATGCGGCCCGGCGAGGCGATCGCCCAGGAGTGGAACAAGGCGGCGTTCGACACCAGGAGCATCGCCGACACGGTGAAGGCGCTGGGCGGCGGCACATCGACCCCGAGCGAAGCGATCGAGATCACCGCTCCTGACATCGCGGAGAACGGCGCCGTGGTGCCGGTCGCAGTGGAGAGCAAGCTGCCGAAAACGCAGGCCATCGCGATCCTGATCGAAAAGAACCCCAATACCCTGTCCGCGGACTTCGATATTCCCGCCGGCACCGATCCTTTCGTCAGCACCCGCGTCAAGATGGCGGAGACCTCGAACATCTACGCGCTGGTGATAGCGGACGGCAAGTATTTCCATGCGATGAAAGAGATCAAGGTCACCATCGGCGGGTGCGGGGGTTGATATGGCAGATCCGATGCGCATCCGCGCCAGCATGACGGGCGACAAGGTCGAGGTGAAGGTGCTGATGGCCCACGAGATGGAAACGGGCCTGCGAAAAGACCCCGGCGGCAAGCTCGTTCCGGCGCATTTCATCCGGAACGTGACCGTCACGCATGGCGGCAAGACGGTGCTGTCGGCGCAATGGGGGACTTCGATATCGCGCAATCCTTTCCTGCACTTCCGTTTCAAAGGCGGCAAGCCCGGCGAGAAGGTGACGATCGCCTGGCTCGACAACCAGGGCGACAAGAGAACCGACGAAGCGGTCATCGCCGGCGGCTGAATACGGCGCTCGTGCCGGCGCGAGTTTCACGAGGAAGAAAGCGATGCACATCAAACGCGTCCTGGCCGGGGTGCTGACGGCGATGCTGCCGTGCTTCGCGCAGGCGCAGCAGGACACGCAGAAGGAAATCGAGCGCTACCGGAAGATGCTCGTCGAAGGCAATCCCGCCGATCTGTGGGAAGCGCGCGGCGAGGAGCTGTGGAAGAAAAGCCGCGGACCGAAGAGCGCCTCGCTCGAGCAATGCGACCTCGGCCTCGGGGCGGGTGTAGTGAAAGGCGCCTATGCACGGCTGCCGCGTTATTTCGCCGATACCGATCGAGTCCAGGACGTCGAATCGCGCCTGGTGACCTGCATGGTGACGCTGCAGGGCTTCACACCCGAGGAAGCGATGAAAAACCCGTTCTCCTCGCCCGACCGGCAATCGATCATGGAGGCGCTGGTGAGCTACATCGCCGCCGAGTCGAAGGGCATGACGCTCGATGTGCCGATACGCCATCCGAAGGAAATCGAAGCCTTGCGCATCGGCGAGCAACTCTTCTACCGCCGCGCCGGCCCGCACGACTTCGCCTGCGTGAGCTGCCACGGCGAGAACGGCAGGCGCATCCGCCTGCAGGAATTGCCCAAGCTCACCGATCCGAAGGACGCGCAGAAAATCTTCACGACCTGGCCGGCGTACCGCGTCTCGCAGGGCACCGTGCGCACCATGCAGCACCGTTTGTACGACTGCTACTGGCAGATGCGCCACCCGCAATTGGATTACACCTCCGAGGCTTCGATCGCGCTCATGGTGTACATGGCGAAGTACGCGAACGGCGGTACCGTCAATGCACCGGGCCTCAAGCGCTGAGCGGACGGTGTGATGAAAACGATACTCTCGCTTTTCGTTGGTGCTGGTTTGGTCGCCGGCTGCGTCACGCAGCTTTCCGACAGCGAAGCGCGGCAGCGCGCCGAGCAGACGTTCCGGGAGGCTTTTACGCACGGCAACCGGCAGATGGCCGCGCGGGTGGACGAGCAGGACGAAGTGCAGGCGCTCTGCACGAAGTACCGCAACGAACCGCCGAGGGACGTCGCCGAAAAAATCGAAAAATCGCAGGCCGCGACGATCAAATATCCGGCCCCGGGCAAGCTGATAGGCGACTGGCGTCTGGGCGAGAAGATCGCGCAGGACGGCTACGGGATGCGTTTTACCGATCCGGACCCGAAGCGGCCGAACGGCGGCAACTGCTACAACTGTCACCAGATCGCGACGCAGGAAATTTCCTTCGGCACCATCGGCCCGAGCCTGCAAGGCTTCGGCAAGCTGCGCGGACAGAGTGAGCCGGTCCAGAAGTACGTCTACGGCAAAATCTACAATGCGGAAGCGTTCGCCGCGTGCTCCAACATGCCGCGCTTCGGCCACAACGGCGTCCTGACCGAAGAACAGATCACCCACCTCGTGGCACTCCTGCTCGACCCGGCTTCCCCCGTAAACAAGTGACGTTGCGGCCCATACCGCAACGTCATCCCCGCGCAAGCGGGGATCCGGCGGCGTCAGAAGTCCCTGGATTCCCGCTTGCGCGGGAATGACGGGGCCATGTCCCTATCTCGTCGCGAATTTCTGCAGGCGCTCGCGGCCGCAGCCGCAGCCGGGCTTCCGCTGGGTGCGCGCTCGCAGGACGAAACTTTCTACGACATGCCGCCCTTCGGCAACGTATCGCTCCTGCATTTCACCGACTGCCACGCGCAGCTGCTGCCGGTGAGTTTTCGCGAGCCGAGCGTCAACCTCGGCGCCGGCGCGGGCGCGAACCGCCCGCCGCACCTGGTCGGCGAGGCGCTGCTCAAGCATTTCGGAATCGTGCCCGGCAGCCGCGCAGCGTACGCCCTGACCTACCTGGATTTCGCGCAGGCGGCGAGGAAATACGGAAAGATGGGCGGCTTCGCGCATCTTGCGACGCTCGTGAAGAAACTGCGCGCCGAGCGAAAAGCGAGCCTGCTGCTCGACGGCGGCGACACCTGGCAGGGATCGGCGACTTCGCTGTGGACGCGCGGGCAGGACATGATCGAGGCGCAGAAGCTGCTCGGTGTCGACATCATGACCGGGCACTGGGAATTCACCTACGGCGCGGCGCGAATCAAGGAAGTGCTGGACAAGGATTTCGCGGGGCGGATCGAGTTTCTCGCGCAGAACGTCGAAACCGCGGATTTCGGCGACCCGGTGTTCAAGCCCTACACCCTGCGCAATCTCGGCGGCGTGCCGGTCGCCGTGATCGGCCAGGCGTTCCCGTATACGCCCATCGCCCATCCGCGCCGCTTCGTCGCCGAATGGAGGTTCGGCATTCAGGAAGAGCGGCTGCAGAAACTAGTCGACGAGATACGCGACAAGGGGGCGCAGGTGGTAGCGCTGCTCTCGCACAACGGCATGGACGTCGACCTGAAGCTCGCCTCCCGAGTCACCGGTATAGACGTGATTCTGGGCGGCCACACCCACGACGGTGTGCCGGTGCCGGTCGTCGTATCGAACGCGAAAGGCAGGACGCTCGTCACCAACGCCGGTTCGCACGGCAAGTTTCTCGCGGTGCTCGACCTCGACGTAAAAAGCGGGCGCATCGCCGCATACCGCTACCGGCTGTTGCCGGTGTTCGCCAGGCTGCTGCCCGCCGATCGCGAGATGGCACGGCTGATCGAGGCGACACGCGCGCCGTACATGGAAAAGCTCTCCGAGAAACTCGCGGTGAGCGAGGAGCTGCTGTACCGCCGCGGGAATTTCAACGGCAGCATGGATCAACTGATCCTCGACGCGCTCATGGAAGCGAAAGGCGCGGAGATCGCTTTCTCCCCCGGCTTTCGCTGGGGGACGACGATTCTGCCCGGCGAGGCGATCACCTACGAGCAGATCATGAATCAGACCGCGATCACCTATCCCAATGCCGTCGCGACGCAGATGACCGGCGAAACGATCAAGGCGAACCTGGAAGACATCTGCGACAACCTGTTCAACCCGGATCCGTACTATCAGCAGGGCGGCGACATGGTGCGGATCGGCGGCATGCGCTACAGCTGCACGCCGGGCGCGAGGAGGGGCGAGCGCATCGGCGACATGCGCATCGGCGAGCGCCCGATCGAGGCGGACAAGACCTACAGGGTCGCGAGTTGGGCGCCCGTCGCCGAGAGCGCCGGCGACGAAAATGCGGGCGAGCCGATATGGGATCTGTGTGCCCGGTACCTGCGCGACAGGAAGTCCCTGGGGCCGCGCAAACTCAACGTGCCGCGCCTGATCGGCGTGAAAGGCAACCGCGGCCTGGCTTGAAACTCGAGTGAGCGCCCCGACTCTCCTTGAAGGAACCGGACTTCTCGTAGGGTATAATTCAAGGGCTTGCATTCGGAGGCTCCATGCCGATTTACGAATATCGTTGCTCCTCCTGCGGGTTCCAGAAGGAATACCTGCGGAAGTTGAACGATCCGGTCCTTACGGTTTGCCCGGAGTGCAGCAAGCAGACGTTCTCCAAGATGCTGACCGCAGCGGGATTTCAGTTGAAGGGCAGCGGCTGGTACGCGACCGATTTCAGGAATAGCGGCGCCAAGCCGGCGGCGAAGAGCGGTGCCAAGGACGCAGGCGACGCGAAATCCGACGCGAAGCCCGAGGCGAAATCCGATACGAAATCCGACACGAAGTCCGACCCGAAACCTGATGCGAAGTCCGACAAGCCATCCGGCGACAAGTCCGAAAGCAAGTCCGAGGCGAAAGCCGAAACCGTCAGCAGCGGGGCAGGCGTTCGGCCGTAGCGTGGAACGCCGCCGAGGAAGGGGTGGTGCCCGATGAAAAAATATCTCATCACCGGGCTTTTGATCTGGATTCCGCTCGCGATCACGATCTGGGTGCTGGAGTTGATCGTGAGCTCCATGGATCAGTCGCTGCTGCTCCTGCCGCCGCAGTATCAACCGCAGGTCTTGCTCGGCCACCGGATTCCCGGTCTCGGCGCACTGCTCACCGTGGTCGTGGTGTTCGTCACCGGCGTGCTCGCCTCGAACATCCTGGGCCAGCGGCTGCTCTCGTTCTGGGAGAACGTGCTCGGCCGCATCCCGGTAGTGAAAACCATCTACAACGGCGTGAAGCAGGTGAGCGACACGCTGTTTGCGCCCGGCGGCCAGGCCTTCAGCAAGGCGCTGCTCGTGCAGTATCCGCGGACGGGCAGCTGGACGATCGCGTTTCTCACCGGGCGGCCGGGCGGCGACGTCGCCAATCATCTCCGCGGGGAATATCTGAGCGTCTACGTCCCGACGACGCCCAATCCCACCTCGGGGTTCTTCCTCATGATGCCCAGGGCCGACGTTATCGAGCTCGACATGAGCGTGGACGAAGCGCTCAGGTACGTCATTTCGATGGGCGTGGTGTCCCCGGACCTGCACGGCCCGCGAATCCCGCAGTAAAATCCCGACACTCGTCAAGCGCCGCGCAAGCGAAGACCTGCGTGTCACCCGGGTAGGGCGGGCAGATATTCTGCCCGACAAGCGGATCGAGAGACGACAGATAAAACGACAAGTACAAGGAGGCTTGCATGCCCGCATCACAGACAACGCCCACCGCCACGGCGAGAGGTCTTGCTGCTTCACCGACCGCTACGCCGGAATACCGCTGCGATGTCCTGGTCATCGGCGGCGGCCCGGGGGGCTCGACCATCTCCGCGTTTCTCTCGCAAAAAGGCTGGAAAGTGGTGTTGCTCGAAAAGGAACATCATCCGCGCTTTCACATCGGCGAGTCGCTGCTGCCGCTCAATCTGCCCCTGCTCGAGCGCATGGGCGTGCTCGATCAGGTGGACCAGATCGGGCTGGTCAAGCCCGGCGCCGAATTCAACTACGAAGGCTACCGGCCGGCCGTCTATTATTTCGCCAACGCCATGGACAAGTCCTACCCCTCGGCTTACGAGGTACGGCGGTCGGAGTTCGACAATCTGCTGCTTCGAAACAGCGCCGCCAAAGGCACCGAGGTGCGCGAGGGCGTCAAGGTCACTGAAGTCGAATTCCGGCCGGGCTCGACCTCGTTGGTGCAAGCCGTGGATGAGCACGGCAACGAGCAGCGCTGGGAGGCACGCTTTGTGGTGGACGCCTCCGGGCGCGACACCTTCCTCGCCAATCGCTTCAAGATAAAAAGCCGCAACCCGGTGCACAGCAGCTCCGCCGTGTTCGGCCACTTCCAGGGCGCGGTGCGCCGCCCGGGCCGCGACGAAGGCAACATCAGCGTCTATTGGTTCGATCACGGCTGGTACTGGATGATTCCGCTGCGAGACGGCGCCATGAGCGTCGGCGCGGTGTGCTGGACGTATTACATGAAGACCCGCAAGGTCAGCGTGGATCAGTTCCTGCTCGACACCATCGCACTGTGCCCGATGATGGCCGAGCGCCTCAAGAACGCGAAGCTTATGGCGCCGGCCCTTGCGACAGGAAATTTCTCCTATCGTGCGACGCGCATGACCGGCGACGGCTATCTGATGGTCGGGGACGCGTATGCGTTCATCGACCCGGTGTTCTCGAGCGGCGTGTTCCTCGCCATGAACAGCGGCGAGCTCGGTGCCGAGGTGGTCGACGAGGCCTTGCGCACCGGCGATGTCTCGGCGCGCAGCCTACGGCGCTATGAAAAGACCATCCAGCACGGCCTGAAGACGTTCTCCTGGTTCATCTATCGCATCACCACGCCGGCGCTGCGCGAGATGTTCATGTCGCCGCGCCCCGCGTTCCGGCTGGAACAGGCGATCCTGTCGCTGCTTTCGGCAGACATCTTCGGCAAGACACCGATCCGGGGTCCGCTCCTGGTCTTCAAGCTCATTTATTACGGCATCTCGATCAAGAACTGGCGCGAGAGTCTGGCAGCCTGGCTGAAACGCCGGCGCGCCTGGCGCACCAAGCTCGACTTTGTCTGGAAGAGCGGTAACTGAAAAAGCCGCCGGCAGTCTTGCATCGGTTCACCGTCGCCGCCAGCAGGCGGCCCTGGACGAGCACGCCGGCGCGGTAGAATGCCTGTTCGCGCGCAGCGCCGGGGTCCGGGTTTGATCGGAATGCCCGCGCAAGTAAAAATTATTAGAAAAGGGAGTTGTGGCTATGCATCGCTGGGCTCCTCGGGGTGCGCTCGGGGTTCTGTTGCTGCTTGCCTACCCTGTTCTCACGCACTTCGCAGTCACTACGGGACCCGATTATCTGGCGTGGATGGCATGGCTGTGTATCGCGGTGCTGGTAGTCCTGTCGTTTCCGGGCCCCTGGGGCCTGGTGTGTTTCGCGTTGCTTGCTGCGGCGCCGCTTGTCATCAATACGGACAGTCTGTTGAAACTTCCGCCCGTCGTCATCGATCTTGCCCTGGCCGTGTGGTTCGGAAGGACCCTGGCGCGGAGTGAGGAGCCGATGATCAGCTGGTTTGCACGCCTGGTGCGCGGAACGGAGCTTCCTGCGGATCTCGCGCGCTATACGCGCTGGTCGACGCTCATGTGGACGGCGTTCTTCGTGAGCATGGCGGTCGCGGCCGCGGCGCTGGCGCTGCTGGCGACGCCCCAGACCTGGTCGCTGTTTGCGAACGGGATCGACTATCTTCTGGTGGGCGTGCTGTTCGTCGGCGAGTACGTCTTCCGGCGCGTGCGCTATCCGCACCATGAGCACCGCTCCCTCGCCGACGTGGTCCGAACCGTGGCCCGCGCCGGCAGGCTCGCGCCGCGCCGTACCGCGCGCAAATGAACGCACCGGCGAACGCGCCCTGGCTCGAGCACGGCGAGCGGGGCAGCCGCAGCGCTACCCGGTTCATGACGTGGCTCGCTTTGCGCGGCGGCCGGCGCGTCGCGCGTTTGCTGCTCTATCCGATTTGCGCCTACTTCCTCGCCTGCTCCCCGCGCGCCCGGAGCGCTTCGCGCCGCTACCTCGCACTCGCCCTCGGCCGGCCGCCGCGCCCGGCTGACCTCTGGCGGCATTTCTTCACCTTTGCCGCGGCGGTCCTCGACCGCGTCTATTTCGTCGACGGCCGGTTCGCTCGCTTCGACATCGAGGTCAGGGGACTGGATCGTCTGCGCGGCACGCTGGCGAAGGGGCGGGGCTGCCTCTTGCTCGGAGCGCACCTGGGCAGCTTCGAGCTGCTGCGCACGCTCGCGCCCGAGCACCGATTGTCCGTCAACACGGTGATGTACGAGGAAAACGCGGCGAACATCACGAAGGCCTTGAACGCCCAGCTCGATACTGCGCTGCGTGAGCGCACCATCGTGTCCGGAGGGGTCGACACCATGCTACGCATCGCCGAATGCTTCGCGCGCGGCGAACTGGTCGGCATGCTCGGCGATCGTTCGGCCGGCTCCGACAAGACGGTCACGTGCCGGTTTTTCGGGCGCGACGCCGCCTTCCCTCAAGGGCCGCTGCGGATCGCCTTGAGCCTGCGCGTGCCGGTGTACCTGGTCGCCGGTTTGTACGAAGGCGGCAAGCGCTACGTCATTCACCTGGAGCCGTTCTGCGAAGAGCCGGACGCGGACCGGGCCGAGCAGGTCGCGTGGACCCGCGAATGGACCCAACGCTACGCCGAACGCCTGGAGCATTTCTGCCGTCTCGCGCCCTACAACTGGTTCAATTTTTATGATTTCTGGAACGGGACTCCGCGCTAGAACCGCGCGCGCGGTCTGCGTGATTCTCCTCGCCTCGCTTCCGGCTGGGGCGCAGGAGGAGCCCTGGGACTTCGCCCGGCTGATGGGAGAGCTCGCGCAGGTGCAGACGAGCCGGGCGCGGTATTCCGAGGTGAAGCGCGTCGCGATGCTGCAGAAGCCCCTCCAACTTTCCGGCACCTTGCTCTATACGCGTCCTTCGCGGATCGAAAAACACCAGACCCTGCCGTTCGAGGAAGTAATACGCGTGGACGGCGACTCGCTGACCGTGGAGCGCGAGGGCAAGACGCGGCGCATCTCTTTGTTGAGCGCGCCGCTCGTTGCGGCGCTGGTCGAGAGCCTGCGCGCAACGCTCGCCGGCGACGGCGTGGAGCTCGAGCGGCTCTATGCCGTCAGGATGGAAGGCACGAGGCAGCGCTGGACGCTGGCGCTCACCCCGAGGGAGATCGAGATCGCGGGTGTCGTGAAGAGCATAGTCATCGCCGGCTCCGGATCGCGCCTGGTCCGCCTTGAAATCCTGGAGCCCGGCGGAGACGGCTCGGTGATGACCATACGCGAAGAGTCCCCGTGAGGCCCCGCCGGAGCACGGCGATCCTCGTCTGGCTCGCGATCATGGCGGCGAGCGCCTGGTGGACCGCGCGCCACGTGGCCTTCACCGCCGATTTGACGGCCTTTCTCCCCGCTTCGAGCGGCCGTCTCGAGCGGCTCCTCGTCGAGCAGCTGCGCGAAGGCGTAGCCTCCCGCACCATGCTGGTCGCGATCGAAGGCGGCGCGCCGCCCGAGCTCGCGCGCCTGTCCCGCGCGCTCGCGCGCGTACTCTCCGCCGACCGGCGCTTTGACTATGTCACGAACGGCGCGGCGGAATTCACTCGAGGCGCGCGCGATCTGGGATTGAAGCACCGCTATCTGCTGAGCCCGCAGGTGAATCCGGAGCGCTTCAGCGAAGCGTCGCTGGCCCGCGCGCTGCGCGAGAACCTCGAACGGCTGGCGACGCTCGAGGGAAGCGCGTTCAAGACGATGATCGCGAGCGATCCGACCGGCGAATTGCGCGGCCTCGCCGAGATCGCGGGCCAGGGTGCGCCGGCCTCGCAGCACGGCGTCTGGTTCTCGAGCGATGGCGCTCGCGCGCTCCTGCTTGCGCAGACCGCGGCCTCCGGAATGGACGCCGTGCGCCAGCAGGACGCGGCCGATGCCTTGTCGGGCGCCTTTCGACTGACCGGCGCGGGCCCGGAATTTCACGTTTTGATCAGCGGGCCGGGCGTGTTCGCGGCGCGCACGCGCGCGGCGATCGAACACGACACCCGCTGGCTCACCGGCGTCGCGGGTTCCCTGGTTCTCCTGATACTGGTCCTCGTCTACCGTTCGCCCGGCCCCGTGGCGCTCTCCGCGCTGCCGGTGCTGACGGGCCTGGTCGTGGGAGTCGCGGCAGTGGGCACGCTGTTCGGCACCGTTCACGGGATCACGCTCGCCTTCGGTGTGACCGTGATCGGCGAGGCGGTCGATTACCCGTCCTACGTCTTCACGCAGCGCAAAGCCGGCGAATCGGTCCTCGATATCCTCGCCCGGGTCTGGCCGACCCTGCGCCTGGCGGTGCTCACCACGGTGTTCGGCTCGCTCGCGCTGCTGCTCTCCAGTCTCCAGGGCCTGTCGCAGCTCGGCGTCCTGTCGATGGCCGGGGTGCTCTCGGCGGGCCTGGTGACGCGCTGGGTCCTGCCCGCGCTCGCGCCGGGCCGGGGAGCGCCGCCGCCGCGCACGCTTCCCTTCAACCTGGTTCGCGCCGGGCTCGCGATGCGGCGCGCGGCCTGGGTCGTCTGGACGCTGCTCGTCCTGGCGCTGGCGGTCATCGCGGTGCGTCACGATCGCATCTGGGACGACGATCTCGGGCACCTGAGTCCATTGCCCGAATCGGCGCGCGAGCTGCACCAGAAGCTGAGCGCCGATCTGCACGCGCCGGACGTAGGCTATCTTCTGATCGCGTCGGCCGCGAGCCGCGAGGCGGTGCTCGAGAAAAGCGAGCGGCTCGCGGACGTTCTCCGGAGCTGGGTGGGCGAGGGCGCGCTGGGAGGCTTCGATCTGGCGGCGCGCTATCTGCCGAGCGCGAAGACTCAAGGAAGTCGCCGCGCCGCGCTGCCCGAAGCGCGGGAGCTGCACCGCTCGCTCGCCCGCGCGCTGCGAGGCTTGCCGTACCGCGCCGACGCCTTTGCGCCGTTCGAGCGCGACGTGGAGGCGGCACGGCTCGGACCTTTGCTCACGATCGAGGACCTGCGCGGCACCGGGCTCGACCTCAAGGTGCAGTCGCTGCTCGCCACCGGCGACGGCGAGTGGCATGCGCTCGTACCGCTGCGCGGCGTGCGCGACCCGGCGCGGCTGCGTTCGCTCGCCGAGCGCTTGCCCGAGGACGTGCGCGCGAGTTTCCTCGACCTCAAGGCGGAATCGGACCGGCTGATCGGCGGCTATCGCTCCCAGGCCCTGGCGCTCGCCGGCCTGGGCGCATTGGCGATTGCGCTGCTCTTGTGCTTCGGACTCCGCAGCCTGCGCAAGGCGCTACGAGTCATGCTGCCGGTCTACGCGGCGATCGCGATGACGGTCGCCGGCCTTGGGCTCCTCGGGATCGGTCTGTCGCTGTTCCACCTGGTTTCGCTGTTGCTCGTGCTCGGCATCGGTCTCAACTACGCGCTGTTTTTCAATCGGGCGGAACCTGGAACCGACAGCGAGCAGGGCACTTCGCTCGCCCTGTCGGTATGTTTCCTCACCACCTTCGCCGCGTTCGGCTGCCTGGCAACATCGCGCATCCCGGTGCTGTCGGCGATCGGGCTCACCGTGACCCTGGGCTGCGCCCTGTCGCTTCTGAATTCGATGGTGCTCGGCGGCGTGGGCATGCGGGCGCGCGAAGCGCGCTAGAGCTGGAGCGGGCGGCGATTTCCGCTCGGGAAACAGGATCGGTTTGCTATACTCCGCCCCCCATGCGCACCCACTATTGCGGCAAGCTGAGCGCCGCGCTCCTAGGACAAACCGTAACGCTCGCCGGCTGGGCGTACCGCCGCCGCGACCACGGCGGGGTGATTTTCATCGACCTGCGCGACCGCGAGGGTCTGGCGCAGGTGGTGTCGGATCCCGATCGCAAGGAAACATTTGCGATCGCCGAGAAAATTCGCAACGAATACGTGCTGAAGGTGACCGGCGTGGTGCGCCGCCGTCCCGAAGGCACGACCAACCCGAATATCGCGAGCGGCGAAGTGGAAGTGCTCGCGCACGACATCGAAATCCTCAACCCCTCGCTCACGCCGCCCTTCCAGCTCGACGACGAGCACCTCTCGGAGACCGTGCGCCTAACGCATCGCGTGATCGACCTGCGCCGCGAGACCATGCAGAAGAACCTCAAGCTGCGCTATCGCGTGGCGATGGCGGTGAGAAAATATCTCGACGAGCTCGGCTTCATCGACGTCGAGACGCCGATGCTCACGCGCTCGACGCCCGAGGGCGCGCGCGACTACCTCGTGCCCTCGCGCGTGCATCCTGGAGAATTCTTCGCGCTGCCGCAATCGCCGCAACTGTTCAAGCAGCTCCTGATGATCGCGGGCTACGACCGTTACTACCAGATCACCAAGTGCTTCCGCGACGAGGACCTGCGCGCCGATCGCCAGCCGGAGTTCACCCAGATCGACTGCGAGACTTCGTTTCTAGACGAGACGGAGATACGCGCGATCTTCGAAGGCCTGATCCGGAGCGTGTTCAAAGAAGCTCTCGGCGTCGCACTTCCCGATCCGTTTCCGGTGATGAACTACGCGGAGGCGATACGCGACTACGGCTCGGACAAGCCGGACCTGCGCGTGCCCCTGAAGCTCACCGAGCTGACCGAAGTGATGAAGTCGGTCGAGTTCAAGGTGTTTTCCGGGCCGGCGAACACGCCCGCCCACCGCGTGGCCGGCCTCCTGATTCCCAAGGGAGGAGAGCTCACGCGCGGAGAAATCGACACGTACACGGAATTCGTCGGCATCTACGGCGCGAAGGGCCTCGCCTGGATCAAGTTCAACGACATCGCCAAGGGCAGGGAAGGCATGCAGTCGCCGATCGTGAAGAACCTCTCGGACGTCGCGCTCTCGGCCATCGTCGATCTCTCCGGCGCGAGGAACGGCGACCTCATGTTCTTCGGCGCCGGCAAGAACAAGATCGTCAACGACGCGCTCGGCGCACTGCGGGTGAAGATCGGCCACGAAAAAGGCCATGCGCAGGCCGGATGGAAGCCGCTCTGGGTCGTGGACTTCCCGATGTTCGAATACGACGAAGAGGCCAAGCGCTGGAACGCGATGCACCACCCGTTCACCGCGCCCAAGGACGGCCACGAGGACAAGCTCGCGGGCGATCCCGGCGCGGCGATCGCCAAGGCCTACGACATGGTGCTGAACGGCTCCGAAATCGGCGGTGGCTCGGTGCGCATACACCGCGAGGAAGTGCAGTCGAAGGTGTTCAGGGCGCTTTCGATAGACGCGGAAGAAGCCCGGCAGAAATTCGGCTTCCTGCTCGACGCGCTGCAGTACGGCGCGCCGCCGCACGGAGGCATCGCCTTCGGCCTCGATCGTATCGTCGCCATGATGGCGGGAACCGAATCGATCCGCGACGTCATCGCCTTTCCAAAAACCCAGCGCGCGCAAGACCTGCTCACGCAGGCACCTTCGCCCGTGGACGAGAAGCAGCTGCGCGAGTTGCACATCCGCTTGCGCAAGACGGAGGGCGCATGAAAGCCGAATGGGTCAAGGACGCGTCGAAGGCGGGCGTTTTCCGGCTCTCCGCCGATGCGCGCGAGCTTGCGGGCGCCGCAGCCGCCGCGGGACTGATGGTCGTCTACGTGGACATCCACCACGCGCACGACAGGGAAGATTTCCTTGCCGAGGTCTCGCGGGCACTGCGCTTTCCGGAGAAGCTCTCAGCCGACTGGAATGTCTTTGCCGGCGGACTCAAGGACCTGTCGTGGATCCCCGCCAAGGGCTGGGTGGTGATCCTCGAGAAGAGCAAGCACTTCTGCGGCGGCCATGGCCACGAGGCGACGGAAGCGCTGGACGCGATGGAGGCGGCCGCAGTGCACTGGCGCGGCCAGGGCAAGCCCTTCTGGACGCTGATCGGCGGGCCGGACGGCTGGAAATCCGGCTGGCCGGACATGCCCTCGGCCTAGCCCGCTGGCGCCCGTCTACAAAATTCCCCGCTCGGTCCTGGTGGTGATCCACACGCCGGACCTGCAGGTGCTGATGATGCAGCGCGCCGGCTGGCCGGAATTCTGGCAGTCGGTTACGGGAAGCGTGGCGCACGAAGACGAGCCCTTGCACGACACGGCGATCCGCGAAGTTCGCGAGGAGACCGGGCTCGATGCGACCCTGTACGAGCTGCGCGACTGGGGCATCGAGAACCGCTTCGAGATTTTCAGGAAACACCTGAGCCGTTACGCTCCGGGAGTCACGCACAATCTCGAGCACGTCTTCAGCCTCGCGGTGCCGACGGGCACGCTCGTCACCATAGATCCCTCCGAGCATCTCGCCTGGAAGTGGCTGCCCTGGCGCGAGGCGGCGGCGCTCACCATCTCCTGGACCAACCGCGACGCGATCCTCGCCCTCCCGAAAAAACAGGCCGGCGTCAGCGCGCGGTAAGGGTCCGCGGCTTGCGGCGAAATAAGCCTTGCTGCATGCTGTTGGCATGTCAGCGACCGCTGCGCGCTTCGGCGCCGCTTTCTCGTTCGCGCTCGCGCTCGCCGCCGCGCCGGGCCTCGTGCGCGCCGCCGCCGATGAAATCGAAGCCCACGTCGAGCGGCAGGGAGAATTCATCGTGTGCGACGCGTCGGTCCTGATGCAGGTCGACCCGCGAATCGCCTGGGACGTGCTCTCGGACTACAACGGTCTCGCCCGATTCATCCCGGACATGAAAAGCTCGCGCGTCGTGTCGCGCGACGGCAACCGCGTCCTGGTCGAGCAGAAGGGCGCGTTCGGATTTTTCTTCTACCGTCAGGCCGTCGACGTGACGCTCGAGGTGCTGGAGCAGCCGCCGCTCAGGATAGACGCACACCGGATCGCGGGGAACATCAAGGCTCTGGAGACCCGCTACGAGCTCGGTGTTTCGGATGCAGGAGTCAAGCTCACCTATACCGGGCGCTTCATACCGGATTTCTCCGTGCCGCCCCTGTTCGGCATGCCGATGGTGCGAAGGATCGTCGAGCGCAGGTTCCGCGCCATGGCCGAGGAAATCGAGCGGCGCGACGCGCTCGTCCGGAGCGCGCCCAAGCCGTAAAGGTCGTTATGACGCGCGAAGTGAAGCGCGTCGGTCAGGAAGGCATACGAAGGATCTGCCGAGGCAGACCCTTCGGAGATGCGTGACGCGGAGCGGGACTGCCGGGACGCTGGCCCGGCAGCTGCTCCGTAGAGATCAGAACTTGTAGATGCCCTGCAAGCCCAACGTCATCAGGCTCTTGCTGGTCGTGCCGTCCGAATTGACGAACACGGCGTTGTTGGCCTGGTCCCTGCGGACTTCGCCACGCAACTCGACGCTACTGGTCGGCATATACGCAAGCGTCACGGTTCCTTCCCTGTACTTCACGCCTGTAGGAGCGGTGTTGAAGTGAAAGCCGTTCTTGTCGTCGAACATCTCGGCACGCGCCGTCGCACGCCATTGGGAGTTAAGCGTGTAGGTGAAGTAGCCCGCAGCTCCGTTGTACTTCGCCTTCCCGACGGCGGTGTTGTCCTGCGTGACATACAGGACCTCGGCGCCTACGCTCATCGAGTTGCTGATGATGTAGTTGGCGACCGCATCGATCATGTCGCGCGTACCCTGCGGACCGGTTCCGGTTTGTGTCCCGCCCGGTGCGCCGGCCACGCCCGCTGCAGCAGACTCCTGGCCGAAGTAGCCGGTGACCGTGACGGTCAGCGGCTTGAGAGGGTTGAGCGTCGCGCCGAGCTCGAGCGTCTTGCCCTTGTTGCCGTCGGTGAGCTGATCCCAGCCGTTGTTGACGCCGCCGTAGAGCGTGATCGTGTCGGTCGGGGCATAGCTCGCGCGCACGCCAGTGTGCGTCAGTGGCACCGCGGTGAACAGGATCGAGCGCGAAAAGTTCAGGTTACCCGTGCTCGCGATCACCTCGGTCCCTGCGAGCGTCGTGAACTTGCCCGCCATCAGGGTAAGGGCCCCGGTGGCATACTGCCCGTAGGCTTGGGTGAGATCGAAGGTGGACGCAGTTGTTTCGGGGAAGGAGTGGATCAGCTGGGCGTCCGACCCCGCGGTGATATTGACCAGGCCGCCGAATCCTTCCTTCGGCGTTTTGGAGACGGTCAGGCCGAATTGGTGAAGGCTGAAGGAGTTGTTCTGCGAATCGAATGCCCGATCCGTGAATCCCCCGGGTGCGCCGATATTCCTGTTGGCGTAGGAATAGCCGGCATCGATATACCCGCTCACGCTGACGCCCGAGGCGTCGAGTACCTGACTGAGCGTGGGGACCCTGGCTTGTTGAGCCAGTGCCGTCGCGGGCGCCGCGAAAGCGGCGGAAACTGCGGATGCGATCAGAAGCTTTTTCATGTAGAGAGTCCTTTCTTGGTAGGGGGAAATTAATCGACTGCTTTTTGTTTGCGCTTGTAGGTTTCAACTTCAGTACTGCCGGGCTTGCTCGATCAGCCGGGGTCGTATCGGACTCATCGCCCGAAACGCCCTCCCCCTTTTTCTGCCCGTCCCGACCAACGTGACTCCGGTTCGCGCGCGCCGCGCCCCTCTAGAAATGTGAAAAATTACCGGGGCCGTATTTCCGGCGCCCGCAAGCTTAGACCAAAAGTCGTTTTTTTCCAACTGCAATTTTTCACGCGGGAGCCGCGGCCGTCCGGGCCGGTGCGCTTTGCGCGTGGGCTGCTATGATGTAAGTTCGCTCGCGCCGCTGGGCCCGAACGAATGCAGCTGCACCTCCGGCAAATGCTGAAACCCACAGGCGTGCTCCGACTCCAACGCGCGGGAAGTCCGGCGTGAATTTGCACGTCGCCACCTACAACATTCACAAGGGCTTCTCGCAGTTCAACCGCCGCATGATGATCCACGAGCTGCGCGATCATCTGCGCTTGCTCGACGCCGACATCATCTTCCTGCAGGAAGTGCAGGGACAGCACCGCCGCCATGCCGCGCGCTTCGATGACTGGCCCGACGAACCTCAATACGAATTCCTCGCCCACGAAGTGTGGAAGGACTACGCCTACGGCCGCAACGCCGTGTACGACCACGGCCATCACGGCAACGCCATCCTCAGCCGCTACCCGATCGTGCGCGCCGAAAATCAGGACGTGTCGAGCCACCGCCGCGAGCGTCGTGGCCTCCTGCATTGCGAGATCGCGATCCCGGGGCTCGACGAGCCGCTACACTGCGTCTGCCTGCACCTCGCGCTGCACGAGCGGGGCCGGCGCCACCAGGTGGGCGCGCTGATCGACCGGGTCAATCGCGAAGTCCCGTGGCGCGCGCCGCTCCTTGTCGCGGGCGACTTCAACGATTGGCGCAACCTCGCCGGCCGCCGCCTCGCCGATGCGCTCGGCCTGCAGGAAGCGCTCGCCGACCATTGGGGCAGGCCCGCACGCAGTTTTCCGAGCGCGTTTCCGATGCTGCGCCTGGACCGCATCTACGTGCGCGGTTTCCGCGTGAATCAAACCGAAATCCACCGCGGTCCCTCGTGGTCGCGCCTGTCCGACCACGCAGCGCTCTCGGCTCGCCTGCAGATCGGTTGAGTTCGCCCGCATGGCGGCCGAGTTCTTGCCCGGCAACCGGCTGACGCTGCTGCGTTCGGGCGTGGAATATTTTCCGGCGCTCGAAGCCGCGATAGTCGCGGCGCGGCGCGACGTCTTTCTCGAGACCTACATCTATGCCGGCGATGCGACCGGGCGGCGCATCGCGCGCGCGCTGTGCGAAGCGGCTTCGCGCGGCGCCGCCGTCCACCTGCTCGTGGACGGCTTCGGATCGAGCGACCTGCCGGCGGAGCTTGCACGCGAGCTCGCCGACGCCGGCGTGCGGCTGCTCGTGTACCGTCCGGAAATGTGGCGCTTCCGGCGCGACCGGCTGCGGCGCATGCATCGCAAGCTCGCGCTCGTAGACGACCGCGTCGCCTTCGTCGGCGGCATCAACATCATCGACGACGTGGACGCGTCCCGCCACGGGCCGCCGCGCCACGACTACGCTGTGAAGGTCGAGGGGCCGCTAGTTGCCGCGATCCGGCAGGAGGCCGAGCGGCTGTGGAACCGCGTCGCGCTGGCGCGAATGGAGCGGCGCTGGCGGGTCGGGCTTTCGCCCGCGCCGAACGTTGCGAGGAAGGGCGACCAGCGCGCGGCGCTCGTGGTGCGCGACAACCTCCGCCACCGCCGCGACATCGAGAAAGCCTATCTCTCGGCGATCGAGTCCGCGAAAGAGGAGATCATCATCGCCTGCGCCTACTTCTTCCCCGGGAGACGCTTTCGCCGCGCGCTGGTACGCGCCGCCGCGCGGCGCGTGCGCGTGGTGCTGCTCCTGCAGGGGCGCGTCGAGTACGTGCTGCTGCACTACGCCTCGCACGCCCTATACGGCGCCCTGCTCGAGGCCGGCATCGAGATCTACGAGTACCACCGGAGTTTGATGCATGCCAAGGTCGCGGCGATCGACGCCCACTGGGCGACGGTGGGCTCCTCCAACATCGATCCGTTCAGCCTGATGCTCGCGCGCGAGGCGAACGTGGTGGTCGAGGACCGCCGCTTCGCCGCCGAACTGCGCGCCCGGCTCCGCGCCGACATCGAGCAGGGCGCGCGCGTGGTGGCGAAGACGAGCTGGCTCGCGCTGCCCCTGTGGCGGCGCATTCCCAACTGGATCGGCTACGGCCTGGCGCGCTTCGCCATCGGCGTGTTCGGCTTCGGCGGGCGGTTCTGACGGTCCGCGCCTTTGACGACTCCTTCGGCGCGCGAGTAGAGTAGGCTAGTCCTCGCGAAACCACCGTTCGCCCTGACCCTGAGCTTGTCGAAGGGTCGAAGGGCGAAGAATTGCTTTCCCGGGGCGTTCGTGGTTCGACAGGCTCACCACGAACGGCACTTTGAGCACGGGGAGGAAATCCGCATGCCCAGGTATTCGACCGAGGCCATCCGCACCGTCGCGCTCGTCGGCCATACCGGGGCCGGCAAGACCACGCTCGCCGAGGCGCTGCTCGCCAAAGCGGGCGCCATTCCCGCCGCGGGCAGCGTGGAAAAGGGCAACACCGTCTGCGATTCAGATCCGCTGGAAAAAACCTACAGGCATTCGCTCAATTCGGCTCTGGTCAACTTCGCCTGGAAGAACGTCCACATTCACCTGATCGACACGCCCGGGTCGCCCGATTTCATGGGGCAGGCGATCGGCGCGCTCGCGGCGGTGGAGACCGCGGTGGTGGTGGTGAACGCCGAAACCGGCATCCAGCTCGCCACCGATCGCATGCTCAAATGGGCGGCGAAGCGGAACCTGTGCCGCATGATCGTCATCAACCGCATCGACGCGGAGAACGCCGATCTCCCCGCTGTGCTTTCCTACATCCGGCAGGCGGTCGGGAAAGAGTGCCTCCCGATCAACCTGCCTTCGCAGGGCGGAAAGGACGTGGTGGACTGCTTCTTCAATCCCGACGGCGAGGCGGATTTTTCTTCGGTCAAAGAGGCGCATGCCGCGCTCGTCGATCAGGTGGTGGAGGTGGACGAGAAGCTGATGGAGAAATATCTCGAGCAGGGCGAGGTGAGTCCCGAGCAGTTGCACGCGCCTTTCGAAAAAGCCTTGCGCGAGGGGCATCTCATCCCGGTGTGCTTCACCTCGGCGAGGAACGGCGCGGGCATCGCCGCGCTGCTCGACATCTTCGTCAATCTCGCGCCGAATGCGACCGAGGGCAACGCGCCGCCGTTTCTGAAAGGCGAAGGCGCGGAAGCGCGGGAGTTCTACGCCATCCCCGGCCCGAAGGCTCACGTGCTCGCGCACGTGTTCAAGGTGGTGATGGACCCTTTTATCGGCAAGGTCGGCGTCTTTCGGGTGCACCAGGGCACGGTCACGCCGAACACGCCGCTCTTCGTCGGCGACGGCCGGCGTCCCGTCAAGGTCGGGCACCTGTATACGATACAGGGCAAGGACTACGTCGAGACCGACGTGCTGGTGCCGGGGGACATCGGCGCGGCGACCAAGGTCGAGGAGATCGAGTTCGACCGTGTGCTGCACGATTCGCACGACGAGGACCACATCCATCTGCGTCCGCTCGAATTTCCGGTGCCGATGCACGGCATCGCGGTCGAGACGAAGAAAAAAGGCGACGAGCAGCGCCTGTTCGAGGTGCTGCACAAGCTCGAGATGGAAGACCCGTGCTTCAAGGTCGAGCGCCACGCGACCACCAACGAAACGGTGATCCGGGGCTTGGGCGAGCTGCACATCCGCACCAAACTCGAGAAACTGGCGCAGCAGTACAAGATGGATCTTTCCGTCAAGCCGCCCAAGATTCCGTACCGTGAGACCATCACCCGGGTTGCCGAGGGGCACAGCCGCCACAAGAAACAGACCGGCGGCGCGGGGCAGTTCGGCGAAGTGTTTTTGCGGGTCGAACCCCTTCCCCGCGGCAAAGGCTACGAGTTCGTCGACAAGGTGAAAGGCGGCGTGATCCCGAACGTCTTCATCCCGGCGGTGGAGAAGGGCGTGCGCATGGCCTTGGATGCGGGCGTGATCGCCGGCTACCCGGTGCACGACATCCGCGTGACTGTATACGACGGCAAGCACCACGCGGTGGACTCGAAGGAAGTCGCCTTCGTGTCGGCGGGGCGCAAGGCCATCATCGACGCCTTTGCGAAAGCCGCGCCGATAGTGCTCGAGCCCATCGTCAACATCGAAATCGCCGCGCCCGACAAATTCATGGGCGACCTCACCAACGACCTCTCGGGCAAGCGCGGCCACGTCACCGGAACGGATTCCGCGGGCGGAGAGAACACCACCATCAAGGGTCTGGCGCCGCTATCGGAGCTGTCGGACTACCAGACGCGGTTGCGGTCTGTGACGGGCGGGCAGGGATCGTATTCGATCGATTTCTCGCACTACGCGCCCGTGCCGCCGCATACGCAAGCGCAGCTAATTTCGAAGCACAAGCAGCCGTTGGAGGAGGAGGAACAATGAAAGATGATGTGGACCGAGACCCAGCTGAGTCTTCCATCTTCCCCGAGGACCCGAGCCGGCTCACAGCCCTAAGTGACGGTGTCTTCGCCGTCGCGCTGACACTCTTGGTTCTCGACGTCAAGCCGCCCCAAGTGAACCCGGAGCTTCTGGGGTCGGCCGTCCTCGCAATGGCTCCGCGGCTAGGCATATTTGCGTTGAGTTTCGCGATCGTTACTTACTACTGGGTTTCCCACCATTCTGTGTTCACGTACGTCCGGTCCACCGACCGCGGTCTTCTTTGGCTTAATATGCTGTTTCTCTTCACGATCGTCGTGTTGCCATTTTCTGCAGCGGTGCTCGCAGATTATCCCCGTACAGCGCCGGCGATCGCGCTGTACGGAACGAATGTGGCGCTCTGCTCTGCCGCGTTATCTGTCGCGTGGTGGTACGCGGTCGCCAAGAGGCTCAGCATACACGTGCGAGGGGCGGAGCTTCGTCACGTTGCAGTTCGAACGGCTGTTTCGCCGATACTCGCACTCCTCGGCGTGGCTGTTTCCACCATAGCTCCAGTCATTAGCCTTGTTCTGTTCGTCGCAATTCCGGTGGTATACGGAGCGACCGCAGGTCGATATCGCAAGAACCGACGCAATAAGGGGCAACACTCAGGCTGAAGCTCTGGGAATAGAGAGCACTTCTCCAAACGCATATCGCTGACTACGACAGAACGGATTGACTTTGAGAGGGTTAACGTCATGAATAAGACACTTGTTTTTTGGCCTGTAGCTATCCTCACCGCCTGCACCTCCGCCCCCTACGCTCTCCGCGACATGGGCTCGTTCCACGTCGGCGGGCGCGATGTGGAGATCACGGGCAAGGCCGTGAAGGAGGTGGTGTTCACGCCGGGCGGGGTGCCGGCGAAGGTCGACCTCAACGGGACGTATTCGGTGGAGGCGATGTACGTGCAGTATTTTCTGCCGGCGAATCGCCGCGGGGCGGTGCCGCTCCTGATGTGGCACGGCGGGGGCCTTACGGGGGTGACGTACGAGACGACGCCCGACGGGCGCGAGGGCTGGATGAATTACTTTATCAAGCAGGGCTGGGACACGTACAACTCGGACGCGGTGGAGCGCGGGCGCGCGGGCTGGGCGATGAGCCCGGACATTTTCAAGGGCGATCCGGTGTTTCTCGCGAAGGCGAATCCGTGGGAGCGCTTCCGCATCGGGCAGAGCGTCGGTTCCTGGAGCACTGATCCGGCGCAGCGCAAGTTGATGCCGAACGTTCAGTTCCCGGTCGAGGCCTACGATAATTTCGTGAAGCAGGCCGTGCCGCGCTGGACGACCACCGACGACGCGATCATCCGCGCCTACATCGCGCTGGTGGACAAGGTCTGCCCCTGCGTGATTCTCTTTCACTCGCAGGCGGGGCAGTTCGGCTTCAAGGTGGCGCAGGCGCGTCCTGACAAGGTGAAGGCGCTGGTCGCAGTGGAGCCCGCCGGCATCGGCGACCCGAAGCAGGCCGCGGCGCTGAAGGACATCCCGACGCTCGTCGTGTTCGGCGACAACATCGCGCTCGACTCGCGCTGGCCGCAGATCAGGAAAAACGACATCGAGTTCGTCGGCGAGATCACGAAGGCCGGCGGCAAGGTCGACGTGGTGGACCTGCCGAACGCCGGCATGCGCGGCAACTCGCACATGCTGATGATGGACAAAAACAACCTGCAGGTCGCGGCGCTCATCCAGGAGTGGCTGGCGAAGCAGGGGCTGGTTCGCTGACGGGAGCAGGGGATGAACCTTAGACTTCTGGTATTGGCGCTTTCGCTAGCTTTGACCGGCTGTCCGCTCACGCCCAAGCTCAACGAAACGACGCCGCCCACGCTGTACTTCACCATCTGGTACCAGAATGCGTCGCACAATTCCGCCTCCGACGAGATTCCGCTGGTCACCGCCCTCAGTCAGGACGCGAACAAGTGCATCTTCGTCGCGTCGCCGTTCCTGGTGCGGGTGATCGGCTCCGATCCGGGCGGCGTCGCGCGGCTCGACGTGAGCAACCAGGGGAACAACAGCCTGCGCGTGTTGAACGCTCTATCCAAGGCCACTCCGCCGCCGGGCTCGCCCACGCAGGGGGATGCCATATTCGGCACCTTCGCCAATCCGGGATCGCCGTTCGATCCGAACGCCAACAGCTCGCAGCTGAGCTACTTCGACTTCGACGCGCAGAAGGGCGGGCCCGTGTTCAACGTCGCCACGCTGGAGGCGACGTTCGAATTCATCGCGGGCTCGCCTCCGAACGGCGTGCTCCTGGTCGAGGCCTTCAACGCCTCCGGCGTGCCTTCGCGCCTGGTCAACTACAAGGTCATGCGGGCGGGCAGCGCGTCGAACCAGCAGCCCGGGATGCCCTGCAGCGTTCCGCGAAGCGCGGGTTCCCGATAGGTCCGAAGTACGAATTGCGCAAGCAGGCCGCTGGGGGAACCTTTTCGGCCGCGCGGACGTGTACATTAGGCTATGCCGCCCGTTTTGCCGTACCGCCGAGGCTCGTCCGCCGCGTCCGAGTACCGCCGCGCCCGGCCGCCTGAGTTGAATTTCGAGGATTTGTTGCGCCCGCAAGTCGAGTACCTCTATCGGCTGGCCTGGCGATTCACAGGCAGCGTAGCCGACGCGGAAGACCTCGTGCAGGACGTATTGATCAAGCTTTTCCCCCGCACCGGGGAACTGCTCGAGATCGAGCAGCTCCGCCCTTGGCTCGCCCGCGTGCTCTACCACCAGTACGTCGACTCCGTCCGCCAACGGGCCCGCTCGCCGGTGGTGGAGCTCGTGACCGACGCCGAAGGCGACGACAATCCGCTGGATGCCTTGCCTTCGATGAAAGACGGCCCGGAAGAGCACGCCGAACGCAGCGGGTCGCGCGAACGCATCCTGCGCGCCCTGGACCGGCTCAATCCCGAGCAGCGCGCGGTCGTCACCATGCACGACGTCGAGGGGTACAGCCTGGAAGAGCTCGAGAAGCTGCTGGAGACGCCGCTTGGCACCCTCAAATCGCGCCTGCACCGGGCCCGCCAGCGGTTGCGGGCTCTGTTGCCGATGGAACCTTTTTCCGGCAGCGAGCGTGTTAAGGGGTAGGAGCCCACAAATGGAATGCCACGACTTCGCACTGCAACTGGACGCATTCCTCGACGGGCGGTTCGATGCCCGTCGGCAGAAGGCGGTTCAGGAACACATGGGGCATTGCCCGGACTGCCGCCGTCTGCATACGCACGCGCTGGCGATGCAGGAGGCCGTGCGCAAGCTTTCCCCGCCCGCACCGCACCCGGGCTTCATCGACCAAGCCTTGTCGCGCGCGACCCGTCCGGTGGTCGGCGCAGCGCACCCCAGATGGCGCCCCGTGCTCGGCATGGCGCTCGCGGCGAGCCTGGTGCTGGGCGTGGCCTTGGGAGTGTTCCTCGCCACGCGGCCGGAGCCGGTGCAGACGGTGACTCTGGCGATCGACCGGCCCGAGACCGTGCGCCTGATGTTCAACAGCGCGAAGCCGCTGCGAGCCGCTACCGTGAGTCTCGCGCTGCCCGAGAATGTCGAGCTTGTCGGCTACGACGGTCAGCGCAGGCTTTCCTGGCAGACGGATTTGCGCGAAGGCGGAAACCTGATGCAGCTCCCGTTGATCGTGCACGGAAAGGCGAAGGACGAACTGGTGGCGAACCTGTCGCACGGCGGGAGCACCAAGACGTTCCGGCTGAAGATTGAAGTCGCTAGCGCGGACAGGGGCATGTAGCCCACCGGGTGCGCGGAATGTGCAGTCCAGCAGAAGCAGGAGGTGTCATGAAAAGATTCACGCGATACGTGATATTTACGATTCTCGGCTTTGCGCTGTCGAGCCCGGTCTGGGCCCAGCAGCGCGACCTCGAGGTGACGATGGACGTCGTGCCGGCCAACGCATCCGCAGGCGCAGCCACCAGCGAGATCAAGCTGCCCCTCGCGCTGCCGCCGACCGCGTCTTCCCGCGCGCGAGATGCCTCGGCCTTCGGGCTCGGGACCGCCAACAGCGCTCGTGAAATGCAAGGGGACCTCGGCCGCGATTTTGGGCAAGGGGTATCCGAGGCGGCACGAGCGCGGGACCACCACACTCCGAACCTGCCGCCGCAATCCAAGCGCCCGTAGCGCAGTCGCACTCGTCACACCGGTTACGCTCCCCGCCGGAGTAAACTCCGGCGGGTGCGCGCGTTCATCCGTCGTCGAAGGCAAGCCGGGAGAAGCGACCTTCGGATTTCCTGCCTTGTCT
>Ga0193726_1000895_pt1 | contig 26778 bp, 17 predicted proteins | sample H2c1metaG_FD_144928 | JGI IMG/M metagenome (GOLD analysis project Ga0193726, IMG submission 144928) | Soil microbial communities from a riparian zone of the East river system, Colorado, United States - H2c1 | ecosystem: Environmental > Terrestrial > Soil > Riparian zone | place: USA: East River...
TCCGCGGCAATATGGGGGGAGGCCTGCAGCGCAAATTCGCGAACGATGCGATCAAACTGCGCAAATTCCTTGCTCGCAAAACGCTGCTTGAAGACGGGCGTCAGCTTGCCGTCTTTTTCGGAAAACAGTGCGAGGTTGCACTTCGTGCCGCCCACGTCTCCTGCAAGGATCACCGAAACCCCCTGTGGTTCGAATGACTAGAATTTTTTAGTGACTGTCCGGGTTGTGCCATTTTCTGCCGTCGCGTTCCAATAGAACTTCTGATTCACGCGGCCCCCAGCTACCGGACGGATACTGAGGCACGGTTGCACTTTTTGCTGCGCTCCAAACTTCCAGTATTGGATCGACCAGCGCCCAGGCCGCTTCCACGTTATCTCCGCGATCAAAGAGCGTCGCATCTCCGCGCACGCAGTCATTCACCAGCGTGGAATAGGCGCTTCGCGTACCGCCGCCAAACCCCTCGCGGTAACTAAAATTCATGTTGACGTTGCCGATGCTCATTTCCGTGCCGGGGCGCTTGGCCACAAAGGATACGGATACGCCTTCGTCCGGCTGAATATTCAAAACTAGACGATTGGGCTCAATTTCCTTGTCGCGAAACACCATGTGGGGCGCGCGCCGGAATTCAATCACGATTTCCGTCGTCCGCTTCGCCAGACGCTTTCCCGTGCGAAGGTAAAACGGCACTCCGGCCCACCGCCAGTTGTCGATCAGCAGCTTTGCGGCAACGAAGGTCTCCGTTTTCGAATTTGGATTTACTCCCTGCTCTTCCCGGTATCCCGGGGCAGGTTTTCCGTCCAGGTGTCCCGCCGCATACTGGCCGCGAACCACGGACTGCGCCACCATTTCCAAATTAAATGGCCGAATCGATTGCAGCACTTTCAGTTTTTCGTTGCGAACGGCGGTCGCATCAAAGGAAGCTGGAGGTTCGACCGCTACGAGCGAAGTCAGTTGCAGGACGTGACTCTGAATCATGTCACGGAGGGCGCCAGTCGTTTCATAAAAACCGCCGCGTCGCTCAACTCCCAGAGTCTCTGCCGCCGTGATCTGGATGTGATCCACGTAATTGCGATTCCAGAGCGGTTCGAAGATGCCATTGCCAAAGCGCAGAACCAAAAGATTTTGTACGGTATCTTTGCCGAGGTAGTGGTCGATGCGATAAATCTGCTTCTCTTCGAAAACCTTTAAGACAATCTGGTTTAGTACTCTGGCGGACGCCAAATCACGCCCGAACGGCTTTTCAATGATGATGCGGGACCAAAATTTATCGGAAGATGGCTGGGCCAAACCGGCTTTTCCCAGTTGCTCGATGATATCTTGGTAGACTTCAGGCGGAGTGGAAAGATAAAACAAGCGATTGCCGCAGGATTCGCCTTCCATTTTCTTCAGCTTCTTCGCCAGCTCTTCATACGCCCTGGGATCTTTGTAGTCCCCGCTGTGGTAATACAGATTTTTTGAAAAATCCTGCCACTTTTGCGGATCGATGGGGCCGACTTCGGAAATTGTCTTGGCCGCCTCTCCGGCCGCGGCACGAAAGGTATCATCGCTCATTTGGGTGCGCGCAAAGCCGATGATGGCGTAGTGCGAGCCGAGAGAATTGTGAGTCGCCAGGTCGTACATGGCAGGAATGACTTTGCGTTTGGCTAAGTCTCCGGACGCGCCAAACAGCACGACGGTGCAGGGCTCGGCGACTCCGCCGTATCCGGAACGATTGCTTTCCTCGGGCATGCTGTCCTCTCAGTTCAAATCAGCACTTTGACTTAAATCGTTTCAGTCCTGCAACTATACCTTAATGTTGAGTTTTGCAAGGTCCGAACACAGTTGGTCCGGGTTCTGGTAGTGAATGGCATTCATACCCAGACGGCGCGGACTTTCCAGATTCAGGGGCCGGTCGTCGATAAATACACACTCTTCCGGTTTGCGCTGCGTCACTTCCAGCGCCACTCGAAAGATATGTGCCTCGGGTTTTCTCGAATGCACGTAACACGAACTAAAGAAGACCAGAAAATCCCGGCGCAAGTGGAAGGCTTGAATCCGGTATTCGTTCAACTCGAGTGGCTCGTTGTTGATGGCGCCAATGAAATATCTTTCCGTTCGCGCCAGTGCATCGAGAACCGCACGCGATCCCGGGTATTCCTTCGATTGCGCGAACATGAATGCGGTAAATTCCTCTCTGGTGAATGGCCGCGTTCTGTAAAACAAGGTGCGGTCGAGATATTCATTCAGACTGATTTGGCCGGCATCAAATGCTGGGAACGACAAGTCGTGGCGGTCCTCAAATTCCTCCCAATCCAGGTGGAACGCTGTGGTTGCTTCCCGGCGCGAGCCGCGGTCCCATCCATTGGTCAGGATTACTCCGCCGATGTCCCAAAACAGTGTTGTGATTTCAGTCAAACGCATTCTCCAAAGTAGTTGCAGCCTGCAAGTACGATGATCCACTCGGCCAGAAAATCACCCAGTACTCGAAGTTCTAGGAGCCTGATCCCTTTAGATGTACCAGAGCTTGCTTCAGTAATAAAATTAATTGCGCAAGGCCCGTGTCCATACCCTGAGTAAAATGCAAAAGGAGGACCGGACGCTTATGGTGAACGAGAGACTCAAAATCTCCGAGTGCCAAGGCCAAGTCCAGTTGTCGAAACGTGTAGCCCGCTCCAGGGACCTGTACGTCTTCTGAAGGTTCAGCAGTCAGGATTATGAAAATCCCTTTGGGAGGACCGCCCTTATAGACCTGTCCCAGGGAATGCAGATACCTGGGACCTGAAGTTACCAGAACTGGGGTTTTCAGCCGTTCCACAAGCTGCTCCCGGATTCCTTCTAGAGCGGCAGTCACCGCAGGATGCGGGAATGAAAATGGCAGGATTGCAAGGTATCCATCTGCCGGGCGCAATTCCAGAAAGCTGCGCAGCGCATCCGGCAAGCTTAGGGTGGAGACCTGCTGCCGGGTTTCTCCCTCCATCCGCAATGCAATCCCGGATTCCTTTACGCGAATTCTGGGTAGCGGCAATTCACCTGTTTTCTCAATTTGTTCCAGTATTCGGGAGCTGGCTCTTCGGGCTTCTGTTGCATCCGGGTCCGCGAAAGGATCTATGCCATTTTGCGCGCACAATAACATAGTGGCGATTTCCCATTTGAACAGTTCTGCCCCTAAATCTTTCGCGTCCCGGATTTCAATCGAAATCAGGGGAATGTTAGCCTGCCGCAATTCCGCGATTTTATCGTCCAACATTTCGTCGCACTCACCTAACATTCTGACGGCAACTGCAACGCACGATTGCTTAAATATGTCCAAGGGATAAGAAGTTTGTCCAAAAATTGGAATTATTCCTTTTTTCAGTTTTCCCGTGCTCGCGCCAAGAAGACTTCCCATCTGATACGTCATATAGTCGACGCTTTCCGTGTTGATGAATACTAGCCTTGCAAAATGATTCGAAAGCGCCGCTCCGAGAAATCCCGCCAGTTGCAGCGCCAGATTTTGATCCGGCGCGGTAGCCGGACTACATGCGTCGCGCATGGCAACGGCGCGCTCAACTAGACTGGCAGACCCGACTCCACAGACGGCGCTCATCAAAAGATTGAAGTGAATGAGAGAGGAATATTGGCTGCTGATTCCGGGCGGATCCAAAAAAACGTCGTGAAAATTATATGTTCTGGCGAGTTCGGCGAGATAGGAATTCTCTTCTGTTACTGCTACAAAGTGGCGGCCTGGCCTGGGAACGCCCGCAAGTTTCAGCTTGTCCCAAAAGTACAGGAGCAATGCAAGTGTCTCGATCCGCTTCCCCGATTTGCTGGCGAAAATAAAAAGAGTCCGTTCCAGGCAAATCTGCTTTTCTATTGCACGGATAGCGCCTGGATCGGTGCTGTCAAGCAGAAGGAACTTGCGTCCCAATTTTGCGCCAGACTGCCGAACAACCGTTTCCACGGCAAAGTTAGAACGCCCCATCGCGACAAAAACGATTTCATCGAGTCCCTCTTGTTGCAACTTGCCGGCCCCGGCCACCGCTCGCTCCATGTATGGCCCCAGATTGTCAGGCAGGCGGAGCCAACGCAATTTCTCCTTGAATGTTTCGTTCACTTTCCCGTCCGCGGACCATAGCGATACGTCCCCCGCCCACAGCCTTCGAATGGTCTGGGCTTTCTGCAGCCATTGAATTTCTCTTTGGACCGCTTCGCCAAGAGTCCCGGGGAAAACCTGCTGATGGAACATCGAAGAAATCATTATCGCTCTATATCACAAAGCGTCATATCCACCTCTCATAATAGACCGGTTGGGGGGGGAGGGCCGGACTCCCGGTCCAGTGATTTTACGGGCGCGTTAGGTGGAAATTTTCGGTTTATTGCAGTACTGTGAAATTTGTAGGTATTCCCAGGAGAACTTAATGTCCGCCGATTCTTGCGATCCGACGCCGCCACCCAGTGAACCGGTCAAGCCCGGCACACGTATGGTGCACTGCGTTAAATTTGATAAAGACCTGCCGGGATTGGACCGCATCCCCTGGAAGGGTGAAATCGGTAAGCGCGTCTATGAAAGTGTTTCTAAGGATGCCTGGAAGCTTTGGCTGGAACACTCCAAGATGGTCATGAACGAATACCGCCTAAATCCCATCGACCCCAATTCGCAGAAAATCATGGAAGAGCAGATGGAGCAGTTTTTCTTTGGAGCCGGCGCCAAGCTACCTGAAGGGTATGTGGCACCCAAGGCCAAAGGCTAGTTCTGCGCTTCGGGCACTTGTCTGGTGACCGGATGTTCGACGGGCAATCGCGGCACAATCGTAAAATTTAGTTTGGCGTGGGCGTTGCGGATGGTTTGCTCAACCGTTTCAGGATCCCTTCCCTTCGCAAACAGAAATCCCAAATAACTCGAGCCTTCCGGCCAGGCGGCGATGTAGTCCTTCAGCCGCGCGGTAACGAGGAGCTCGGAGACTCCGGGCGTGGCGCGAGCGGCCTCTTCTCCTTCAACACCAGCCAAGATGCCACTCTTGGGGACGGGGATCATCAACACTCCTGAAGCGGCGTCCTCGCGAATCCAATTTCCATCGGCAATACCCAACTCATGCCGGAGTAAAAGTTCCTCCAAGCCAATGGTGTCGGCGGATCCGTTTGCGACAAAACGTAGTGCTCGCGCACAAAGCCCGCCGATGGGTCGCGGCGCAACTTCCAGCGGCCACACTCCTTGCTCGTTGATTCGAAATTCCGCATGAACTGGCCCGTGGGTCAGACCCAGGGCTCGAATGGCGCGCAATGCACAATCGCCGATGGCTGCTTGCTGTGCGTCGCTCAATCGCGGCGGCGTCACATAAATTGTCTCTTCAAAGAAAGGGCCCTCAAGAGGATCCGGCTTGTCGAATATCGTCAGTACGTGCAGTTCTCCTTCGGTGAGCAGTCCCTCAACTGCCACCTCTTTGCCGGGAATGTATCCTTCCACAATAATCTGATCCAAATTCGCTTCTCGCGTTGCTCGAATCTCCGCCGACTCCAAAAGCCGCTTTATCCGCGCAGCCGCAGTCAGAAATTGTTCGCGATTGTTCGCTCGTACCACCCCCTGGCTGGCCGAAAGCGATAGTGGTTTCAGTACGCACGGGTAGGAAATTCCCAAAAGCGCGGGCTCGGGAACCGGATGCAGGGCGATCTTTTGAAACCACGGTCCCCGCAATCCTGCGTCGCGAAGAACTTCACGCATTCTTGATTTGCTGCGGCATGCTTCGACGGCAGCGGGGTGATTGCGAGGAAGGCCCAAGCCACGAGCGGCAAAAGCAGCGGCAACGGCAGGCCGGTCGCCCAACGCCAAAACTCCATCCACCTGCTGTCCGCGCATTTTTTCAATCACTTCGTACGCGGCTGCTTCTGGGTTTTCAAAGTGAACCGCAATTGCGCGATCGCCCCATGGGTCGTCCAGTTGGTGGCAGCGATCGGTGACATACACGAGTTCGACGTTAAGTTTTTTCGCGGCGTCTTCAAAGCTCCGCGTCTGGTAACCGAGCTTAGCTGTAAATAAAAGCAAGCGTCCCTTGAGCATAGTCATTCAGACGAAACTCGCGAGGAATTCTTCACACGAAACTTTCAGCGCCGGGAGTGACTGGTTCGGGCGATTTTCTTGCAACGCTTCCAATCGAAACCAGTTGATCTTTCGTGGGTTCGGCGCAGCAATACCAGGGCTCGCTCAAGAACGGTACGGCCCGGCCAACATTTCCTTTTCGAAATGGAATCTCCGGCACTTCCCGGCCGGCCGCGGCATGCGCGGCTTTCCAAATTCGCTCAAACGCCACGGTTCGCGAATCTTTATTTTTATCCGCTGCTGCTGCAATCTCTTGAACCTTTTCACTCAACCCATCCAGACGCAGGTCGCTGCTCGTCCATGGAAAGACCAAGGATTCGGCGTCAAACGGCCCAACGAATTCCCGCACACCGGGAAGCTCCAGAATCCGTGACCCTTCTGGTATCAACAGGCGAATTCCCAGCTGAATCGGCGCCACATTTTCGGCGAGTCCTTCGGCCGCCAGCACGCCGAGTAAATCCAAATAACCATCGATTGTGGTCCACGGACTAAACGGCACGAATGTTGGATGCAGCGTCATCCCCAACTCGCGAAACAGACCGGTCACATGGAGAAAATCTTCGCGCGTGTGCCCTTTATCCAGTTTTTCCAGCACGGCGTCATCGACCGACTCCACGGCGCTGATTACAAACAAACAACCCGTGTCGCGCAGCGCGACGAGCAGCTCTTCGTATTTCCTCAAATGTTCAATCTTAATTGTCACGTCATAGGTGACGGCCGGAAACTCACGGTGAAATTCTTCCATCAGTTTCTTGGCATGGCCAATCCCGTTGAAGAAGTCGGGATCGCCGAACGAAATATGCTGCGCTCCTGCCGCCACTTGTCGGCGAACGTCCTCCAGCACCACGTCCCTGCTGACAATCCGGAATACCCCTTTGTAGACGGGGACAATTGGGCAGTGACGGCACCAATGTTTGCAGCCGCGACTCGCTTCCGTGGAGCCGACGATGCGAAAGCTACCACCGGGCACAATCAGATGCGCATATTTTTCAATGGACGGGAGTCCGGTGCGATCCGGAACTTCGAATGACAACCGCTCCAGTGATATTAATTCTTCTTTTTGTAGCGTTTGCTTTTCACCCTGGCCAGCGAGCCGCTCCGCCAAATTCACTAGACCTTGTTCAAATTCTCCGCCGAGAAACGTCGCTACTCCGAGCGAACGCAAATACTCCACGTTCATCGGCGCATACAATCCGTAGCAACAAAGATGTGCACCCTCATTTAATTTCCGCACAGCAGGAATCAACTGCACGGCCAGGCGCGTAGCGGTGTGCATTGGCAGATAAATCGCGATCATTTCCGCGACCTGAATCGCACTTTCGTCGAGCGATTGCCGCGTCAAATCCAGGCAGGTCACCGCGTGACCACGCTTCCGCAGCCAGGCGGCCGGCGAAACCAGTCCAAATGGCTGCCGTCCCAGTTCATACGTCGAAATCAGCACTATCTTCATGCAACTCCAAGTATAGCCCGACGGCGCGCCGCATGGATTTCGGTTATCATAGAACGCAGAAGAGACAGAAAGGACCGTGAGGATGGCTATTTCGGCAGGAAATTCTTTCGGCACGCGTGACAAGCTCAACGTCGGTGCTCAAACGTTCGATATTCATCGCCTCGAAGCTCTCGAGAAAAATGGCGTCGCCAATCTGGCCAAGCTCCCTTTCTCGCTGCGAATCCTGCTCGAGAATCTCTTGCGCTGCGAAGACAATCGCTTCGTCCACGCGGAAGACATCAAGGCCCTCGCCACTTGGAAGCCCGGCGCTCCCGAAAAGGAAATTGCCTTCATGCCCGCGCGCGTCCTGCTGCAGGACTTCACCGGCGTTCCCGCCATCGTCGATCTCGCCACCATGCGCGAAGCCGTCGTGCGAATGGGCGGCAACCCCAAAAGAATCAATCCGCTCTTCCCCGCAGAACTGGTCATTGACCATTCCGTACAAGTCGATAGCTTCGGCCAGGCGAACTCGTTCGGCCTGAATGCCGAACTCGAATTCCAGCGCAACATCGAGCGCTACGCATTCCTCCGCTGGGGACAAACCGCGTTTCAAAATTTCAAGGTTGTTCCGCCGGACACCGGCATCTGCCACCAGGTCAATCTTGAGTATCTGGCGCGGGTAGTTTGCGCGGTTCCTTCCGGCAATAGATTCGAGGCGTATCCGGATTCTGTGGTCGGCACGGACTCTCACACCACTATGATTAATGCGCTCGGCGTCTTCGGCTGGGGTGTCGGCGGCATTGAAGCAGAAGCGGCCATGCTTGGCCAGCCTTCGTCGATGCTCATTCCTGAAGTTGTCGGCTTCCGTCTCCATGGCCGCTTGCCGGAAGGCGCGACGGCGACGGACTTGGTTCTTACTGTCACGGAAATGTTGCGAAAAAAAGGTGTGGTTGGAAAGTTTGTGGAGTTCTACGGCTCAGGCCTTTCAAGCCTCAGCGTTCCAGATCGCGCCACCATCGCCAACATGGCTCCGGAATACGGAGCGACGATGGGTTTTTTCCCGGTGGACAGCGAAACCCTCGGGTATCTCCAATTCACCGCGCGGTCTTTTGAACAGATCGCTCTTACCGAAGCGTATTGCAAAGAGCAGATGCTCTTCCGTACGGATTCCACGCCAGAACCCGTTTTCAACGACACCCTTGAACTCGATCTGGGTACCGTGGAGGCCACCGTCGCCGGACCGAAACGTCCGCAAGATCGCGTGCTGCTGCGCAACGCCAAGTCTTCGTTCACAAAAGTTCTGGAAGGTTCGCATTCCAGTAATGTCGCTGTGAAAAACAACGGCGATTCATTCGATCTATCGAGCGGCGCCGTGGTCATTGCCGCCATCACCAGCTGCACCAACACTTCGAATCCCTCGCTGATGCTTGGTGCGGGTTTGCTGGCGAAAAAAGCCGTCGAACGTGGCCTTAGTGTGAAGCCGTGGGTGAAAACCAGTCTCGCTCCCGGCTCAAAAGTGGTTACCGACTACCTCGCCGTCGCAGGCCTCGACAAATATCTCGACAAGCTCAAATTCAATCTGGTGGGCTACGGCTGCACGACTTGCATCGGCAACAGCGGCCCTCTTCCTGACGCCATCGGCGCAGCCATCAAGGACAACAATCTCCTTGCCGTTGCGGTGCTCAGCGGCAATCGCAATTTCGAGGGCCGCATTCACCCGCTGGTCCGTGCAAACTACCTGGCCTCCCCGCCACTTGTAGTCGCATATGCGCTCGCAGGACGCATGGACCTCGACCTGACGACAGAGCCGCTTGGCAACGGCAGCGACGGCCAGCCTGTGTTCCTCAAAGATATCTGGCCGACGCCACAGGAAATCGAATCGACCGTCCGCGCTTCCGTCACGAGCGAACAATATCGCAAGGAATACGCCGAAGCATTCGAAGGCGACGCCAAATGGAAAGCCCTGCCCATCCCGGTAGGCGACATCTATCAGTGGGATCCAAAATCGACCTACATCAAGATGCCTCCGTACTTCGACAACATGCCGAAGAATCCACCGGCTCTTCGAGACATTCACGGTGCGCGGGTGCTGGCTGTCCTTGGCGACAGCGTCACCACCGATCACATTTCTCCGGCGGGTTCGATCGCGCTCGATTCTCCGGCCGGAAAATATCTCGTTGCCAATGGCGTCAAGCCGCATGACTTCAATTCCTATGGCGCGCGTCGCGGCAACCACGAAGTCATGATGCGCGGAACTTTCGCCAACATTCGCCTGCGCAACCAGCTGGCCCCCGGCACCGAAGGCAGCTGGACCCTCTATCTCCCTGGTGGCGAAAAAATGTTCATCTACGACGCCGCCGTAAAATACCGCGAAGCAGGTGTCCCGCTCGTCGTTCTCGCCGGCAAGGAATACGGTTCCGGCTCTTCGCGCGACTGGGCCGCCAAAGGCACGCGCCTCCTCGGGGTACGCGCGGTTATCGCCGAGAGCTATGAACGCATCCATCGCAGCAACCTAGTCGGCATGGGGGTTCTTCCCCTGGAATATAAAGCAGGTGAAACCCGCGAATCGCTCGGCTTAACCGGCCACGAAATCTTTGAAATTGAAGGCGTTTCGTCTTTGTCTCCCAAAAAATCCATCACCGTGCGCGCCAAATCTGAAAATAGCCAAGTAAAATCCTTCAGCGTCGTCGCCCGCGCCGACACGCCTGAAGAAGTTTCCTACTACCACCACGGAGGCATTCTGCAATACGTCCTCCGTCAGATGTTGTAATTCGCTTTTGCACCCGGCAGCTGCACAGGGCCCGCCTGCTGAGGCGGGTCCATTCGCCCCCGGTTCCCTCTCACTGGTAAATTGAACAACTTCGCTACCCGGTATATCATTCGCCCGGCGAGGGTTTCCCTTCCCTCGCAACCCTCGTTCGCGCCAAAGGACACTCGTGGTCAAACGATTATTTCTCCTGTTTTTCTGCGCAACTGTTCTAACGGTCTTCTCGTCCGCGCAGCAAACTCCCGCTCCGTCTGCCTCGCCGGTCACCGCCATTCGAGCCGGAAAATTTATCGACACCCTAAAAGGACGCGAACTTTCCAACCAGGTCATTCTTATCCGCGGCGGCAAGATTGAGGCGGTGGGCGAAAACATAAAAATCCCGGCAGGCGCAACAACAATCGACCTCTCGGCAATGACCGTTCTTCCTGGTCTTGTTGATTGCCACACGCATCTCGCCGATCTCGGCGACGCCGAACCGCTCTTGGTCCTGCAAAAATCCGCCGCCGAAACCGCCTACGCCACCATTCCAAACGCGCGGCTCACACTCCTGGCGGGGTTTACCACGGTGCGCGATGTCGGCGTCTATCGCGCCTTTAATGATGTCGCCATGCGCGACGCCATTCGACAGGGTCTTGTCGTTGGCCCGCGCATGTACGTCGCAGGCGCGTATGTCACCATTAGCGAAGGCGCCGGAGCGATGACCGGGCTTTCGCCCGATATTCAACTTCCTTGGGACCTCCGCTACGGTGAAGTAAACAGTCCGTGGGAAGTACGTCAAAAAATTCGCCAACTCGCTCATCGTGGCGCTGATCACATCAAAGTTCTCTCTACGGGCGCCGTCCTCACACACGGCAGCAATCCAAAATCGATCGAGTTCACTCCGGAAGAACTAAAAGCCGCCGTCGACGAAGCAGCGAACTTCGGTCTGCGGGTTGAAGCCCATGCTCACGCTCCTGAAGGAATCAAAAACGCGATCCGCGCCGGAGTCGCGTCCGTTGAACACGCCACACTGATCGACGACGAAGGCATCGCCCTCGCCAAACAGCACGGCACTTATCTCGACATGGATATCTACGACGAAGAGTGTATCGAGTCGAATCCCAACACACCCAAAGATTTCCTGGAGCACGATCGCGATCTCGGGGAAGCCCAGCGCAAAAACTTCACCAAGGCAGTCAAGGCCGGGGTGAAGATGTCGTTCGGCACAGACGCCGGGGTCTGCCCCCATGGCATAAACGCGCGGCAATTTGCTTTTATGGTGAAATATGGAATGACGCCAATGCAGGCGATTCAGTCTGCCACGGTAGACGCCGCCGATCTCATCGGCCACTCTGAACTTTTCGGTTCCATCACGGCGGGAAAATCGGCCGATATTATCGCCGTGAACGGCGATCCCCTGGCCGACATTCATACGCTGGAGCACGTCAGCTTTGTGATGAAAGAAGGAAAAGTCTACAAGCAGGAAGAATAGGGCTGGTTTCTATTTTGCATTCCGAGGAACAACCATGAAATACCGCCGTCTGCTCAGCATGACACTCTTGTTTTGTCTGGCCACACTTCCTGTGCGCGCGCAAAAAGAAGTTCCCCAACCGCTCATTGCGATCAAGGCTGGCAAACTGCTCGATCCAGAAACAGGAAAAACCGAATCCAACCAAATTATTCTGGTGGAGGGCCGTCAAATTAAACAAATTGGAAGTGACGTAAAAATTCCGGCAAACGCGACAGTCGTCGATCTCTCCAAATCGACAGTGCTGCCCGGCCTCTTTGACGCCCACACCCACCTGTGCTTGACAGTGCAACCGCAGCGCGATGCCGGAAATTATTTCTTCACCACACTGCTGGACACGAATGCTTTCCGCGCCATCGAAGGTGTCGCCAACGGACAGGCCATGCTGCAGTCTGGATTCACCACCGTACGCGATGTTGGTAATGCCGGAAATTATGCCGACACTGCACTTCGCCGCGCGATTGACAAAGGAATTGTGCAGGGGCCGACCATGATCAACGCAGGAATCATCATCGCTCCATACGGTGGACAATTTCATTTGCAACCGGAAAAAAAAGACCTGGGCACTCCTGAATATTCTTTCGCTGATACCCGGGACGAAATGCGCAAGGCCATTCGACAGAATATTCATTTCGGCGCCACGGTCATAAAAATCGTCGTCGACGACCAGCAATATATCTATTCGACCGATGATATCCGTTTCATGATCGCTGAAGCCCACGCCGCCGGAGTCAAACTTGCCGCGCATTGCTGGACGCATGCCGGGGCACACAACGCCGCCGAGGCCGGAGTCGACTCCATTGAGCACGGCTTCCAAATGACGGATGAAGATTTGGAATTGGCCAAGAAAAACAACGTCACGCTGGTGGGCACGGAATTTCCGGCAAAACTCAGCAGTCCTGAAGAACACAAAATCTGGGTCGACCGCTTGAGGCGCGCCCACAAGATCGGCGTCAATGTAGTGTTCGGAACAGACGTTGACGGCGCCGAGTCCGGTGAGACGCGCGGTACGCTCGCCATTTCCTACATTGACAGTTGGGTGGACGCTGGAATTCCCGCGGCAGATACGATTCGCGCGATGACCATCAGCGCGGCGCGTCTGCTGGGAGTTGATAAAGTGCGCGGCGCCCTGAAGCCCGGCCTGGCCGCCGACATCATCGCCGTCCCCGAAAATCCTGTTGAGAACATCCAAAGCCTGAGGAAAGTTTCCTTCGTCATGAAAGATGGCACGATCGTCAAACAATAGGAGCAGGAAATCGCCGCGGCTCCCAAACGTAAACTGTTTTGAATCTAACCAGCTGGATTGCGCCGACTCCCCACACGCCACAAAAGCCCCAACCCCAGGATCACCGACACCACGCTCGCCGTCTGGGCGTTGGACATTCCATAAAATGACCGTGGATTAATCCGAATAATCTCCACTAGAAACCGCGCCACTCCCGTCAAAATCAAGTACCAACAAAATATTTCTCCCGCCGGCCTTTGCGTCCCTAGGGCCTTGCTCCCTAGCTTCCACAAAATCCAGGCAATCACGAGCCAGGCCACCAACTCATATAAGGGCGTCGGATGCACACGCTCGGTTGTCGGCACCACGCCATTCGGAAAGCTCATACCCCAGGGCAGCGAAGTCGGCCGTCCATAGTCTCCATCGCCTGAAAGGAAGCAGCCAATTCTCCCCACTGCATACCCCGCACACGCAGCAGGCGAGCAAATGTCAAAAAACTCCAGAATCGGAACTCTGTAGTATCGCGCCAGAAAAATCAGCGCAACAAACCCGCCAAGAAATCCGCCAAACCACGCGAATCCAAACCGGCTGAACAATTGCGGCCAGGGATTTGAAAAAAATTCAGAAGGACTTTCAAGAACATGGTAGAGCCGGGCTCCCGCGAGTCCGGCGATCCCGGCGATCCCAATGACCAAAAATCCTTCATCCTGTTTTCCGCCCGCTGCTATTTTCGTTCCCGCCAGATGCAGTCTCCGACGGTCGATATCCGCCTGCAACACATACGCGGAAATGAGCAGCGCGGTGGCCACCATCAAACCAAATGTGGGGATCGTAAGAGGGCCAAGATGTAAAAATGGAATCATTCGCGAGTCAACAATTTCATAGACAAAAGTATACACGAGCAAGCGCAGGCTTCTGGCAACTACCGGTGGCGCATTGCAAATCCGAGACCAATCCAAGTTCCCAGAGCAATCCATTCGGTGATTGAAAAATGCCCTGGAAACAGCGGGAGCAGCTTCATCAGAACCAGCAGCAGGGCCACGCAAACGGCAAAACCAGAGACCATTCGCAGCCCCATGCGCTTTTCCACCACAAAAAAAGAAAGACAGGCCAGCAGCCACCCGGTAGCCGAAGCCATCGACCCGACTTCGGTCACCGGCACCAGGAGCGCGTCGCCTAAAAACAATCCCACAAGCGTCGCGGCGGCAATTCCTACGATAGCCACCGACGGCGTCAGGAATTTCACGTGAACCTTGCCAAAGGTTCGGTTGATGGTCCCCCGCCGCCCAAAGGCGAACAGCAAACGGCTCGAGGCCACAAAATTTCCGTTGAACACTTCAAACAACGCAAATATCGCGATCAACAAAACCAACCGCACCAGCCACGGCGTTCCGGTCGCGTGCTCGAAGGCAATCGCGGTCGCGAAGCTCTTGCCGGCGAGCGTCTGCCACGGCGCGACAAACGACACGGCCGCGATCACCAGGACATAAAACCCCGCGCCGACTAAAATCGCCAGGGCAATTGCCCGAAAAAATCCCCGGGAGCGGAATTCCGGATGCGCTTCTTCGGCCACTTTCGGCACTGACTCAAATCCGGTCATGAAATAGGGAACGATTTGCAATGTCAGCAGCACCGATACAAGCGGCGTCCCGCTAAACGCTGGATGAAAATTGTTCACGCTTCCATGTCGCGCGCTAACCAAAATCAACACGGCGAAAAGCACCAGAACCGAAGAAGTCGCCCAATTTTGGAACGTGGCGCTCGCGCGTATGCCGCGATAGTTGATCACCGCCAAAAAAAGCGTCAACGCAATCCCCAGCAACAATCTCGGCAGGAAAACCGGGTGCCCCGCGACGCTATAAAGCTCATAGGAGTTCAGCGCAGGGAATATATAGGCCACCAATTTCCCCACCGCCACCGCCTCCCACGGGCAAACAATAAAATACGCCAGCAGCATCATCCAGCCCGTGAAATAACTGACCACCGGTGAGAACGCCTGCGCCGAGTAGGCCGCCTCCCCGGCCGCATCCGGCAGCCGCTGCACCCATTGCCCGTAGACATACCCAACCGGCAACAGCAGGAGTCCGCCCAGCGCAAACGCCGTGATCGCTCCGAGCGGCCCGCCCCGCCCAAGCCAGTCGTCCATCAGCACCAGCCAGCCGACGCCGACCATCGACCCAAACGCCAGCGAAAAGTAATCGCGCGTTCGCAATTTCCGCGCAAGTTTCCTAACTGAACTCTGGGTCATCGCAAGGTTCCCGCCCCCATTCGCCGCTTTAACACTGCATTCATCTACCATTAATACCGCCCGCGTATCTATACCTTTCGCCGTTTTTCTTGTGGCCGCCCGGCCAGGGGTAAGAATGCTTTTCCGCCGCATCGTTTTCTCCACTGCATTTTCACTGTGCCTTGGCCCTGTACTGCTTTTCGCTCAGACGGCGCCTCAGGGAGCAGTGGCGAGTTCTTCGGCCAACGCGCCCGCCGAGGCGAACTCCGTTTGCCCGCGCTTGCCGGAAGGCAGCGATGTGCCCGAACCCCAAGATCTCCGCAGCCAAAACGGAATCCTCAAAGTAGAACTCCGCTTCCTGAGCTCGCCCGACGCCAACAACCAAATGCGCTACTGTTATTTCGACACGAACGGCCACCAAGCACCCAGTCTCCGAGTCCATCCGGGCGATACGCTAGTTCTTCTCCTGAAAAATGAAGCTACTTCGGAATCGCAGGCGGTCCCTTCGGTCATGCACCACAACCAGCGAGAGATGGGCGACGCGTCTTCGTTGCCGGCAAAGAACTCTCCACACGACCCCTGCGCTGGCGGACCTATGAGCGCAACTTCAACGAACCTTCATTTTCACGGCCTGGTCATTCCGCCGGTGTGCCACGCGGACGAAACTCTGAAAACGCTCCTTACTCCGACAGACCCCGCCTTCGAATTTCGCTTCCAGATTCCAAGTGACACGCCTCCCGGCCTCTATTGGTATCACCCGCATCCGCACGGCTTCAGCAAAGCGCAGGTTCTCGGCGGCGCTTCCGGCGCTCTTATTGTGGAGGGAATCGAGCAGGCCAACGCCAAAGTGGCTGGCCTCGCCGAACGCGTTTGGATCATTCGCGACCAAGATTTGGTCCGTCCCGATGCCGAGCCGATGCAATCCGGCAATGTGCCCGCTCCCATCGTTCTGCGGGACGCCGAAGGCGACGCCATGAACACGGGCACCGGCAACGGCAAGCCCGCCAAAGATTTATCCGTAAATTTCGTACCGGTCTCTTTCCCGCAATATCAGCCTGCCACTATCCGCATGAAGCCCGCTGAACGCCAGTTCTGGCGCGTCCTGAACGCTTCCGCCATCACCTATCTGGATTTGCAACTGCTCTTTGACGGCAAGCCGCAGGCTCTCGCGGTCGTTGCGCTGGACGGCGTTCCCGTCAACGAAAATGGTTCCGGCGACCGCGCCACCCTTTGGAAGAGCCACATCCTTCTTCCTCCCGCCGGCCGGGCCGAGTTCATCATCAAAGCTCCGGCCGCGCACGTAGCCGCCAGTTTCGTGACACGCACCGTAGACACGGGCCCGGCGGGCGAAAATGATCCCACCCGGCCGTTAGCCACACTTCTTGTTTCTCCCGACGCGCCGGAGACGCAGTCCCGTTTGCCGCTCGTCACGCGCGAGCGCGCGGCAACAGCAGGGCCCGCCACTCTGGTCGCTTCCACACACCCGCAATTGCCGGCGCGCGGCACTCTCAACTGGCTCGGCAATGTCCAACCCGTCCGGGAACGGAAACTCTATTTCTCCGAAGAACCTGTCGATGCGAAGGATCCCAACAGCCCTACCAGGTTCTTCATCACGGTCGACGGCGAGAAGCCGGTTCAGTTTGATCCGAGTGCCAAAGTCCCCAACATCGTCGTTCATCAGGGCGACGTTGAAGACTGGATCATCGAAAATCGTTCCACCGAACTCCACGCCTTCCACATCCATCAGGTCCATTTTCTCCTCACGGAATGGAATGGCGTCCCCCTTGAAGAACCCTACCTGCGTGACACCATCAACGTCTCGTACTGGAATGGCACCACGCCCCAATACCCCAGTGTCAAACTACGCATGGACTTTCGCGATCCCCGCATCGTCGGCACCTTTATGTACCACTGCCACCTTCTCGAGCACGAAGACGGCGGCATGATGGGCATCATCCGAGTCGAGCCAGCCACACGATAAAGCCGCACTTTGTGGGCGGGATTTCGCCGCCGCTGCGACCTCCAGGGAGGCCAGCCGTTGCCTTCGCGGAGGCGACCTTCCGGGATCCTGGGCCTCCGCTTTTTCCGCCACAGGAAAATTGCCGGCAAGTCTTCCGCGAATATGTAAATTTTTCAACCGTCCCCGCTCTTTTTACAGCTCATTCACACACGAATAACAAAAGCAGCGTATCCACGTTGCACGACATGCGTCGGGTGCGTTTACCGCTAGCTGCTCTCAGCCACGGCTAAGTCCCGAGGTGGTATCGCAGGCAACGAAGAAGCACAAACTAAAGGAGAATCGATGATTCATAAGTATTTGCGCAGTGCAGCAGCACTGCTCACAGCCCTCACTATTACCGCAGCTACGCCGTCGGTCAGCTGGGCAAATAATCAAAAGGATGAAGCCGCCCAGGTCGACACCAAGTTTCCTATCAAGCATATCGTCGTCATTTTCCAGGAAAACGTCTCGTTCGATCACTATTTCGCGACCTATCCAATCGCGACAAATCCGGCCCATGAACCAAAGTTTTTCGGCAAAGTCGATACGCCGCGCGTCAACAATCTCCGTGCCGCTGGCTTGCTTGACGAAAATCCCAACTCCACGCAGCCCTTCCGCCTGGACCGTACCGAAGCCGTCACCTGCGACCAGGATCACGACTACGGCAACGAGCAGAAAGCGTTCAACCACGGCCTGATGGACAAGTTCCCGGAAGAAGTCGGCGCGGGCGGCCCTGGCTGCTATGACGCAGGCAAGGGCAAGGGGATCGTTATGGGCTACTACGACGGCAACACCGTCACTGCGCTGTGGAATTATGCCCAGTACTTTTCCATGAGCGACAATTCGTTCGGCACCAACTTTGGTCCCTCGAGCGTCGGCGCCGTCAACCTCATCTCCGGGAACACTGGTGGCGCGGTACTGGTTCCTCTCGCTGCCGACGGCGTTACTCCCGGCAATCCGGCCGGTTCGATCGCTGGCGGACTCAATTCCGGCGCTCTTATTGGCGATCCTCGCCCCGGCTTTGACAACTGCCTTTTGACTCCCGTGCTCGGCACCGCAAAAAGCACCCGCGTAACAATGTCCGGGAAAAACATCGGTGACCTGCTCAACAAGAAGGCGGTAAGTTGGGGTTGGTTCGGCGGCGGCTTCGCACTCACAGGCAAGAACCCAGACGGCTCGCTTGCTTGCGGCAACGCTACCACCGTAGCCCAGGGGCTCAAGAGCGACTACATCCCCCATCACCAGCCGTTTCAGTATTACCAATCAACTGCAAATCCCAACCACCTTCCCTACAGCAACGCTGCCAATATCGGCAAGACGGACCGCGCCAATCACCAGTACGACTTGAATGATTTCTGGACAGCTCTGGCAGAACACCGTCTCCCGTCCGTTTCCTTCCTCAAGGCCAAGGGCGCCTTTGATGGCCATGCTGGCTACTCCGACCCTCTGAACGAGCAACTCTTCCTCGTCAACACCATCAATGCACTCGAGCAGAGTCCGGAATGGAAGGACATTGCCATCATCATCGCCTATGATGACTCGGACGGCTGGTACGACCACGCCATGGATCCAGTCGTGATTCAGTCCGATACAACCGATGACGCACTGAGCGGTCCTGGGGCTTGCGGCGTAACCGCACCTGGCACGGTTCCCGGGCGCTGCGGCTACGGGCCGCGCTTGCCGTTTCTGATCATCTCCCCCTACTCCAAGCAGAACTACGTGGACCACCGCATCACCGACCAGAGTTCCATTCTTCGCTTCATCGAAGAGAACTGGGAAGTCGGCCGCATCGGTAATGGTTCGACGGACACTCGCGCCGGCACGCTCGACAGCTTTTTTGATTTCGACGGTCCGAAAGCCAAAAAGCTAATCCTTGACCCATCCACTGGCCTGGTCCTTCAACAAGGCCGCGACTGAAAAAGCAGCGCGGAAGCGCTCTCACTAGAAACAACGGAAAGGCTCGCCGGGTCACAGGCCACGGCGAGTCTTTCCTTTTTTGACGACGACTCAAGTTGTACAGGTTTCTTTTGCTTAGGGTGATCTGGCACTCTGGCTGGTACGGGCTGCTACGCCCAGCTCCGCTGCCTCCCTGCCGGAATCGGCCGGCTTCTGGCGAACTTGCCCGGTGCGCGCTCATCCCTTCCTCTTGATCAAACTCTGTCTTAAACTTCTTAAATCACCATGAAAAAACACAAGCTCATCAAACAAGCCGGGCTCCTCGCCAGACCTTACTGCATCACCAACGGCAAAAAATTCCGGCTCAAGGATTGGGATCCTGCTGAAACCGGCAGCATAGAGGGAAAAGACCGTGCGGTCGACTTGCTCGACAAAAGCACGCCGCTTCTAAGCCGCATGCAGGAAAAGCTCTACGCCCAGAATCGCTGGTCTCTGCTCATCATCATTCAGGGTCTTGACGCCGCGGGCAAAGACGGCGTTATTAAACACGTGATGTCCGGCATAAATCCTCAGGGCTGCGACGTTTGGCCCTTCAAAGCGCCCAGCACTGAAGAACTCGAACACGACTTTCTCTGGCGTACCCACAAAGCCGTCCCCGAACGGGGGAAAATCGGAATTTTCAATCGCTCCTACTACGAGGAAGTTCTCATCGTCCGCGTGCACCCGAATCTGCTGGCAACCGAACACATACCCGAAAAATTAATCACCAAACATATCTGGGATGAGCGGTACGAAGACATCAACGCTCACGAGCAATATTTGACGCGCAACGGCATCATCGTCCGCAAATTTTTCCTCCATTTATCAAAACAAGAACAAAAGAAACGCTTCCTTGAACGCCTCGAAGACTCCAAGAAAAATTGGAAATTTTCAATGGGCGACGTAAAGGAACGTAGACACTGGAAGGACTATCAGCAAGCCTACGAAGCCATGATCCGGAAAACCGCTACCAAAAACGCCCCATGGTACGTCGTACCCGCCGACAACAAATGGTTCACCCGCTTGATCGTCGCCTCCGCCATCATCGAAACTCTTGACGATCTGAATCTGGTTTTTTCAGATACCGACAAGGAGAAGAAAAAGGAATTGGAAAATGTCCGCAATTCTCTCCTGCACGAGAAATCGTAAGGAGGGGTGCCCTTTAGTTCCAAACGGAATGCCTTGGCAACCCAAACAAAACAAACTCCGCAAAGCGCGGAGTTTTCCGTCTCTTCCGGGGAATATTCCGCTATTTCGTATGGAAAACGAATTGAATCGTCTTGCTCTCCGTCCCCTCAATCGTCACTTCCTGCGTCTGCTCGCCCAGCGATTCATGCCAGGCCTTCAAGGTGTATTTTCCGGGCGGCAGGTTCGGCAATTTGAACTCCCCGTCCTTGCCGGTCACCGCAAAATGCGGCGTTGGCACCACCGCCACAATCCCGCGCATCCACGGATGAATATTGCATTTCACCGGGATGAATTCCGGCTTTTCAAATTTCTGCTGAATCGCTGCTCCACCTGCCAATTGCATCAGATTCGCCGGACGATTCGTTTTGGCCGCTAAATAGACATTGTGAGGCGCATTGTCGCTCGTTGTGATTTTTACTTCATGCCCCGCCTGCATCGCCACTACGTGCGGCGTATACCGGCAACCTTTCTGGGTCATAAGAGCCGCTGGGGCGGCTCCGCGATTGGCTTCCGGCGGACCGGCAAAAACATAAATCACAACATTTCTCAACTCATTCCCTTTTCCCACGACCACGGTCTCTGAAGTCGGAACCGTTCCCCCGGTGTAGTCTTTCGCGCAGCTATATTCCTTGGACATGTCAATGGCCTGCATCCGCGGCGCCTTCCCGGCAAACGTTACGGTCCCGGCGACGCTCCCGCCCTCAGGGGCGCCCGCTGCAAGCCCGATCGTAACCAAACCGCACAACCCTGCCAAAACACCATGATGTAATTTCACACCAGCACGCTCCAGACGTTTCCGACGCAACCCAAGCAAACGCATTTGCAGCATCCCAAGGGGGCGGGGCTTGCCGACCCGGGTTTTTGAATTTCCCGCTTTCCTCACCAGTTCTATTTTACCGCAAAACAATTTTCAGCAAACTTTGGCACGCTTGCTCCAAAATCGAATTTCCTCTGCAAACCAAGTACAATCTTCCCGCGAGGATTTCCGACCATGAAGCAGGTAGCCGCAGTTCTCGGCGCAGGATTCGTAGGCCGCGCCCACATCGAATCTCTCCGACGCCAAGGTATCCCGGTTCGCGGTGTTCTAGGCAGTTCCCACGACAGTTCCAAATCCACGGTTGAGTCGCTTGGCCTGGAAAAAGCTTACGCGTCCCTGGCCGAAGTCGCCGCCGATTCCGCGGTCACCGTCGTCCATATCTGCACACCGAACCACGTGCATTTCGAGCAAGCCAGCCAGTTGATGCGTTCCGGCAAGCATGTCCTGTGCGAAAAACCGCTGGCCATGGACTCTCGCGAAACCGAAATGCTCGTGAAACTCGCGCGCGAAACCAAACGCGTCGATGGTGTCGCCTACAATCTCCGTTACTACCCGCTCTGCCAGGAAGCCCGCTCCCTGGTTGCCGGTGGCGCCATCGGCGAACCGCGCATCGCGCACGGCAGTTTCTTGCAGGACTGGCTCTTACATCCCACCGATTGGAATTGGCGCCTGGAGTCCAAACTTGGCGGGGAGCTTCGCGTGGTTTCAGACATCGGCACCCACTGGCTTGACCTGATTATGTTTATCACGGGAAATAAGGTCACCGACCTCTGCGCGGATCTCGCCACCATCATTCCCGTTCGCAAGCGCCCTCGCGGGAAAGTGGAAACTTTCAAAAAGGCCACAACCGCCGAATACGACGAAATCCCCATCACCACCGACGACTACGCTTCCGTCCTTCTCCATTTCGAACGGGAAATGCGCGGCGTTATGACCGTTTCTCAGGTCAGCGCCGGACGCAAGGCGCGCCTCTGGTTTGAAATCGACGGCTCACAAGCCTCGCTCGCCTGGAATTCCGAGTCACCGAATGATTTGTGGATTGGCCAGCGCGATCGCGCGAGCGAAACTCTACCCAAAGATCCGGCCCTGATGACCCCGCAAGCCAGAGGCTATGCCGTTTATCCGGGCGGCCACGCCGAAGGCTACCCCGACACCTTCGCGCAACTGTTCCGCGAATTTTACGCCTACATCGAAGCCGGGAACCTCGAGGCCCCACGCCCGTTCCCCACATTCAAGACCGGCCACGACGAACTGCTTCTGTGCGAAGCCATCGCGAAGAGCCACCAGGACCGCGCCTGGGTAGAAGTCTTTGCGGACTAGATTTTTCCCCTGTCCGAGTTGCCGGAGTCTTGTGGCGGCGCAAAACCGCAAGCTCCGCTTCTTACTTCCTTAGTTCGCTCGTCGACTCCCTCATCACCAGCTCCGCTGCAATTCTGCGGCGCACCACCGGAATCGCTTTTTTCTGTGCTCCTGCATTGATCGCTTCCAGCGCAATCCCCGCGCTGAGCGAACCCATGGTCTCCATTGGCTGCCGCACGGTTGAAAGCGAAGGCGCCGAGATCCCCGCTTGCGCCACATCATCAAACCCCATGACCGAACAATCCTCCGGCACCCGCACGCCTTTTTTCTTCAGCGCCCGCAAAGCCCCGAGCGCGGTCATATCGTCAAAGGCCATCAACGCTGTAAAGTTCTTCCCTTTCCGCAGTATCTCCGCCGTCAAATTCGCCCCAGCCTCAAAACCCGAGCCCGGGTCGGCCGATTCCGGCAATTCCGCAATCCTCCTGGCGTCCAGCGGCAAACCAGTCTCCTTCGCGAAGCGCCGAATCCCCTTCCACCGTTGCCCGCTGCTTGCCACCTTTCGCGGTCCGCGAAGAAACGCAATATCCCGGTGCCCCAATCGATACAGAGTCTCCACAGCCCGGTACGCTCCCGCTTCGTTGTCCACGCAGACCGTGCTCACGGAATCGATATTGAAGTCCCGCCCCACAATCACGGTCGGCACGCGGGTCTTCGTCAAATCCGCCAACAGCTTGATATCCATAACCAGCCAGTTCGCAATCACAATCAAGGCTTCCACACGGCGGTCCAGCAGCATTTCAAGGTAACGTTCAAAACGATGCGGCTCATTGTGGGCATCTGCCAAAATCGAAAGATGATCCGCTTGATAGAGTGAATTTTCAATCCCACGCAGAATCGGCGTGCAAAATGGATCGGAAATATCAAACAGCATCACTCCAACAATATTCGACCGCTGGCTCCGCAGGGACCGCGCCACAGGATTGGGCCGATAGCCCAATCGCCGCGCCGCCGTTTCAATTTTTTGTTTTGTTTCCGCAGGAATGTACTGCGACAGCGGAGCGCTATTCAGCACAATCGATACAGTCGACGCCGAAAAGCCACTCTCGCTCGCCACGTCTCGAATCGTCGTCACACCGCTCTTCACCATCAGGCTTCCTATTGTTTCGGCGTGTAGTCGTAACGCAAGTTAGCCGGCAGCTGGTTTGACCGCTCTCGGGTGTTGAACTCCAGCTGATACCGCAGATGCTCCGGGTCCTCGGGATACTCTTTTCCCCTCGGATACGGATAGGGCGTCATCGAATGCCGCGGCAGCGGCTCTACAGTAAATGCGTGCGCCGCGTAAAAATCCATATCTTTCTCAAACCCATCCGCAAAAAAGAAATAATCCCGCGACCAACCCGCGGGCAGCGCAGGCAATCGTCGCGGATCGAAATCCAATTTTACGCCCTCGCCGGAACTGAAGATCGCAAATTTATCGTCCAGCTGACCCAGCAAGGACTGCACATCGCCATACCGCGTGTAATTCCCCGCCGCATGCGCGTATGGTCCGCTCATGCTTCGCTTCCGGTACGCGTACGTGGTATCGCTAGCCGGGCTCAGTCGGGTCTCGGCCGGAAATCCCAAATAGGCCAAATTCGCGCCTGCCAAAGGAACTTCCGTGACCCGCAGATCATGGCGCTGCGGAGTCTGGTCGATCCGAATGGCGTCCCAATAAATTTTCAAATTATTCACAATGCGAATCCGCCGGGTCCCCACCGGCAATTTTCCGGAGAGGTCGGCGACCATAGTCCGCCGCAAACCTGCTGGAAATCCCATATCGTCCACAACTCGGACCCACCTGCCGTCGGCACCCAGCGCCTCGAGGTACGGCGCAATCACCTTGATCCCCGCCTGGTTCGCTGCATACATCGAAGTAGCCGTAAAATAATCCGTATAGCCATCCGCAATCAAGCGCAGCGGCTTGTTGGCATCCCATTGTCCCAAATCCAATTCCACCCAATGCAATTTCGCGAATCCGGCAAACGGCAGTTCTGCAAATCCGGTCACATAGTGGCGATCCGCCGTAGAAATTGCCGCCAATACGTCGCGCCCGCGATCATCCCAAGCCCCTATCGGCGCGTGCGCAGCGCGGCTTGCAATCACGGCAAACTCCGGGAACGGCGGCGCGCTCGCGAATCGTTCGTTCGGATAAACCTCCAGTGCGGCCGGGTGATCAATCGCCAGCAACTTCACCTGATCCAGATAGACCGTTTCCTCCATCGGCTCCATAAACCGAAAACTCAAAAGTCCCTTCTTGGGCTGCACGCTCTTCCCAGCGACCTTCAAATATTCACTCGGGTCAGGAACATCCCGCTCTCCCGGCGCGACCCAGTGCCCCACCACTCCCGGGCCAATCATGTCCGCAATAAATTCATACTCGTGCCCGTTCCAGGAAAACAAAATCGGACACGAACTCCCGCGCCGGTCGAGCTCGGCAATCGTCTGCACCTTTTTTGCCGCAAAATTAATTTCGTCCTGCGGTACTCCGGTTGGCCACAGCAAGCGCACCATTTCCGCATTTTTCTCCGACCCTAATCCCGCCAAAACAGTTGGAGAACTTTGTCCCAAATAACCCGAGGCTCCCTGCACCTCCCACTTCTGATAAAGCGGCCCGGCAAAAATCTCCACTTTTGTTCCAATCCCGCTCTTGTTGTCGCCCAGGGCTTTCAAATCGATATTCATCCAGTTCCGCTGGTTCCCACCCTCGTTTCGCAAAACAATGGGCGCTCCGCCAAGCTGCGTCACCACCAAATCCGCAGCGCCTTTCCCGTCAAGATCCGCCACGGCAATCGCCCGCGGCTGGGAAACCCTCAGTTCGGCCAGATGCACGTCCTTCGACACGTCCGTCCAGCCGTTGGTTCCCAAATTCCGCAACAACCGCAATTCCCCGCCGCCGGCCGTCTCTCCGGCCGCCACCAAATCCACCCAACCATCATTGTCATAATCCAGCGCTGCCAATCCCCACCCACGTGACCAGGCAAAATCCGGCAACGCCACCCGCTCCAGTTTTTTCCCGTCCACATTCTTCCACAGGGTAATTCCCGGCGCTCCTGCGTGCGTGAACGCCAAATCCATCCAGCCATCCTTGTTGAAGTCCAGCGCAATCACTCCCACGGCGGGAGGCAAATTCTGTTTGAGAAAATCAATCCCCGCCAACTCCGTAAATTTCCCCTCGCGCGGATTCAATAGAACCGCTGCGCCTTGCTTCCCTCCAGCAATCACGAAATCAATCGCCCGATCGTTGTTAAAATCGGAAGTCACCATTCCCGCCCCGGTTCCGTCCACACCGAGCGCCGTCTCGGCCGAAACATCTGTGAACGTACTGTTCCCGTTGTTCCGCCACAAAACGTTCTGCCCTGCCGACGCGGTCACATACAGATCCAGATCCCCGTCATGGTCATAATCCACAAACGTAACGCCCACACATCCTTTTTCCCGCCTGATTCCCAGCGCTTGCGTCACTTCCGCAAATTTTCCGTCACCACCGTTACGGAAAACTCTGACTCCATCGCTCTGACACACCGCCAAATCCGTCTTCCCGTCGTTGTCAAAATCCCCCGCCGCGCAACCGAGGCCCTTCCCGATGCCGTCCAGCCCCGCCGCCTTTGTCACATCCACAAACTTTCCCGGCCCGTCATTCCGCAGCAAATGGCTCGTCGCGCCTTCCGCACCGGCAACCAAAAACAAATCCGCCTTGCCGTCTCCGGTAAAATCAAAAAAGCAAGCTCCGGTACTGGCTCCGATTCCCATTGCGGCCAGAGTCTCGGGCACAAACTTCACCGCAATCGCTGCCGGCGCGGACAAGGCTCCATTTCTCACCAATTCCGCCAAAGAAAATTTCCCCTGATCCCCGTAAGCAGCTCCAAACGGCGCTCCCAAATGCTCAGTGGTAATTTTCTGAAACTTCGCCAAGTGCTCGCGCGCTGCCTCGGAATCGCCTTTCCTCTGCAACGCCCGTGCCAGCCCGAACTCCGACGACGCGTGATACGGCTCCGCCGCCAGCGCCGACTGAAACGCCGCAATCGCTTCCTCATATTTCTGCAGCTGCGAACTGAGGTACCCCACAAAATAAAAACCATCGGCTGAATCCGGCGCAATCTTCGTCACCTGCCGAAATGCCGCAATGCCCTTTTCCGCGTCGCCCGAATCCTTGTAGACCAACCCGAGGTTGTACCAGGCAAATGGATCGCCGGGCAGCTCGGCCGTGGCCTGCAACAATGCTTCTTTCGCCAAATCCAGTTTCTGCTGACTGAGCAAGGCAATTCCCAGGTTCAATCGCGCAACGGAAAATTTC
>Ga0193726_1000896_pt1 | contig 26773 bp, 26 predicted proteins | sample H2c1metaG_FD_144928 | JGI IMG/M metagenome (GOLD analysis project Ga0193726, IMG submission 144928) | Soil microbial communities from a riparian zone of the East river system, Colorado, United States - H2c1 | ecosystem: Environmental > Terrestrial > Soil > Riparian zone | place: USA: East River...
ACCGCAGCGGTGACATCCCGGTTGATGGTGTCGCGCAGCGGGCAGCCGGCCACGGTCAGGTAGACGCCGACGCGGACCGTCCCGTCCGCCGCGATGTTGATCTCTTTGACCATCCCGAGCTCGGTGATCGGGCGGTGAATCTCGGGATCGTTGACGCCCGCGAGTGCCTGGGCCACTTGCTCGGCCGTGGGCAGCGTCGCTGTAGATGGAGAGGACATGCCCTTATGCTACGGCCCGCCCCGGAGCACCTGGCCAGCGCCGCACGGAGCCGGCGTAGGCTCCCCGCGTGAGCGCACGCACCGCGAGATCCCGGCGGACCGTCCTGGCCGTCCCCGGCAGCAGCCCCCGGTTCCTGGCCAAGGCCCAGCAGCAGCCCGTGGACGAGGTCTTCCTCGACCTCGAGGACGCCGTCGCCCCGGCCCAGAAGGCCGATGCGCGGTCGGCCGTGGTCAGTGCCCTGCGCGACGGCGACTGGGGCAGCAAGATCCGTGCTATCCGGATGAACGATGTCAGCACCGCCTGGGCCTACCGGGACGTGATCGATGTCGTGGAGCAGGCGGGCGACGCCCTCGACGTCATCGTCCTGCCCAAGGTCACCGGCCCCGATGATGTCCGCTGGCTCGACCTGCTGCTCAGCCAGGTCGAGGCGGCCATGGGCTACGAGGCAGGCCGGATCGGCATCGAGGCGCAGATCGAGGACGCGCGCGGCCTGGCCCGGGTGGACGCCATCGCCGCCGCCTCGCCCCGCCTCGAGGCGCTGGTCTTCGGGCCGGCCGACTTCATGGCCAGCCTGGGGATGCGGTCCCTGGAGATCGGCCAGCAGCCGGCCGGGTACCGGGGCGGTGACGCCTTCCACTACGCCCACCTGCGCATCCTCGTCGCCGCCCGGGCCTTCGGCCTGCAGGCCGTCGACGGACCGCATGCGGCCATCCACGACACCGACGGCCTGCGCGCCAGCGCGGCCAGCGTCGCGGCCCTCGGCTACGACGGGAAGTGGGTGCTCCACCCGGGCCAGGTCGACATCGTCAACGCCGAGTTCTCCCCGGCCCAGGACGACTACGACCAGGCCGAGCTCATCCTGGCCGCCTACGAGTACCACACGGCCCGCGGCCAGGGCGCGGCCATGCTCGACGGCGACATGATCGACGAGGCCTCCCGCAAGCTGGCCCTGGTGGCCGCCGCCCGCGGCCGCGCGGCCGGGCTGCGGCCGACGCGGGAGTTCCGCCCGCCCGCTGACTGAAGGCGGTGCTGGCCGGGGGTATGGGCGCGCGTAGTATCAGGAGAAATCGACACGGGAGCTCGGGCACACCGGGCTGAGAGGGTGGCTGGCCAGCGGGCCTCGCGCCACCGACCGTCTGAACCTGACCGGGTAATGCCGGCGTAGGGAGGCAGTCGTGACCGCCAAGCTCTCCTCCTCGCCCTCCTCCGCAGCCCCCGCCGGGGGCCTGCCGGGCGAGTTCAGTCTCGTTGCCGGTGACCGGCGCGCTGAGGTCGGGGCCACCCTCGCGGAGCCCGTGCCGCAGGCGCTGGGGCTGCTGGATCAGCTGGGCCTGTGGGGCAACCTCGGGGTCAGCCTGCTCGGCTTCACCGGGGCCATCTTCGTGCTCCAGCCGCTGGGTGCCGGCACGCCCGAGCTGTCCCTGATCGCCGGACTGGTCGCCATCGTGGCCGGCACGCTGCTCGGCACGCTGGCCGTCGCGTTCGCCGGCCTGCCGGGCGCCCGGACCGGCGCGCCGGCCATGGTCCTGCTCCGCGGCCTGTTCGGGGCCAGCGGCTCCTACCTCCCGACCGCGCTCAACATCGCGCAGTGCCTGGGCTGGGGCATCTTCGAGCTTGTCACGATCGGCACTGCCGCCCACGTCGTGGCGCCCGCACTGCCCCGCTGGGCCTACATCCTGATCGCCGGGCTGATCACCGGCCTGCTCGCCGTCCGCCCGCTCGGTGCCATCCGGATCCTGCGGCGCTACGTGACGGCCGCCGTCCTGGTCGTCCTGGCCTACCTGCTGGCCCAGCTGCTGACCCACCCGCTGCCCGCGGCCGGCCACGGCACCTGGTCGGGCTTCTGGGTCGCCACCGACACCGTCGTGGCCGCCGCCATCTCGTTCGCCCCCCTGGCCGCCGACTACACCCGGCATTCCCGCACCGAGCGCGCGGCGGTGGCCGGCCCGCTGATCGGCTACAGCCTGACCCAGACCCTGTGCTACGTCATCGGCCTGCTGGCCCTGCTCACCGTGGCCCGGGATCCCAGCCGCATCTACGGCGCGTTCATCGCGCTGCCGGCCGGCAGCATCGGCTTCGCCATCCTCGCGGCCCGCGAGCTCGACCAGTCGTTCGCCAACGTGTACTCCACGGCCGTCTCCACCCAGAACCTCCGCCCCCTGTGGGACCGCCGCATCCTCGCGGCCGTCATCGCCGCGGCGGCCACGGCGGGCGCGCTGGTGCTGAACATCGCCGACTACGAGAACTTCCTGCTGCTCCTCGGATCGGTCTTCGTGCCGCTGTTCGCCGTGCTCGTGATCGACTTCTTCGTGGTGTCGCGGGGTCGCTGGGACCTGTCCGGAAACGGCCCGGCGCGCTGGCTGATGCTGGCCGCCTGGGCGGCCGGGTTCATCACCTACCAGCTCGTCAACCCCGGCTACATCTCCTGGTGGGCCACGGCCTGGTCGCGGGTCGGCACCTTCGTCGGCTTCACCCCGGCGAGCTGGATGTCCGCCTCGATCCTGTCCTTCGCGGTGGCCGCCCTGGCCACCCTCGCCTGCGGCGCCCTCACCCGCGTCGCCCAGCGCCGCCGCGCGGCCGGCACCGCCCCGCCGGCCCCCGCCGGCCCGCCGGCCCCCGATGGCCCGTCTCCCAGCGGCCCGCCGACCCTCGCAGGCCCGCCTCCCAGCGGCCCGCCGACCCTCGCAGGGCCTCCGGCCAGCGGCCCGCCGTCCAGCGGCGGCCCGGCGACCAGCAGCGGCCCGTCCGCATGAGCAACGGCCCGGTCGGCGCGCGGCTCGACCCGGTGCCGCCGGGCCGCGGGTCAGCCGGCCTGGTCCACGGCATGGGCAAGAACCTGGTGGCCCCGGACTGGCCGCCGCTGACCGACGACGAGGTCCGCGTCGTCCTGGCCGCGTACCCCGCGTGCGGCGACGGCGGGCCCCGCGGTCAGCCCGCCGTCGCCTGGCGCAGTCCGCGGCCGATGTCGGCGGCGGGGCTGGTCCGCTGCGGCGCGGGCGACGGGCAGCCGGAGCGGTGCGTCTTCGTGAAGCGCCACCACGCCGCCGTCCGCTCAACCGCGCAGCTCATCACGGAGCACGCCCTGGCGACCTACCTGCGGCTGCGCGGAGTGCCGGTGCCCTCCGTCCTGCGGGCCGCCGACGGCGCGACCGTGGCCGAGCATGGCGACTTCCGGTACGAGGTGCACGAGGTGGCCGACGGCGTCGACCTCTACCGGGACGCGCTGTCCTGGTCCCCGTTCACCAGCCTGGGCCACGCCCGGGCGGCCGGCGCCGCGCTGGCCCGGCTGCACGACGCCGCGGCCGCCTTCCCGCTGCCCGAGCGGCCGCCCGCCCCCCTCCTGACCTCCTGCGCCATCGTCGCCGCCGACCCCGCCGACCCCGCCAGTCCTGCCGACCTCGCCAGTCCCGCCGACCTCGCCGACCTCGGCCGTCCCGACGGCCCCGCGGGTGCGGTGGCCCGGTTCGCGGCCGGGCTCCCCGCGCTGGCCCGGTACCTGAGCACGCGGGACTGGCGGGCCGACGTGGAGGAGAACCTGCGGGCGCCGATCGAGGCGGCCGCGCCGCTGCTGGCCGCGCTGCCGCGGCAGTGGGGGCACGGTGACTGGCACCCGTCCAACCTCACCTGGACCGGCGCCGGCCCCGACGCGGTCGTGGCGGGCGTGCTGGACCTGAGCCTGGCCAACCGGACGCTGGCCGTGCACGACCTGGCCACGGCGCTGGAGCGGGCCACCGTGAGCTGGCTCGACCTCGACGAGACGGGGCACGCCACCGCCGACCTTGACGCCGTCGACGCGCTCCTGGACGGCTACGAGAGCGTCCGGCCGCTCACCGGCCTGGAGGCCGCGGCCCTCGCCGCGGTGCTGCCCGTCGTGCATGTCGAGTACGCGCTGACCGAGGTCGAGTACTTCGCCGGGATCGTCGCGTCCCCGGCCAACGCCGACCTGGCCTACGACGCCTACCTCCTGGGCCACGCCCGCTGGTTCGCCGGCCCGGACGGCGCCGTGCTGCTGGACCGGATCCGCCGCCGGCCTGCGTAGCTGCCCGTCGCGGCTCGCCGCTGCGGTCCTACAGGACGCCCCAGGACCGCAGCGCCGCGATCAGGCCGTCGGTGAGCTTCCCGGCCGCGTCCAGCGCGCCGGCCTGCGCCGGCGTGACCCAGCGGGCGTCGGCGGCATCGTCGCCGGCCGCCAGGACGCCGCCCGCGACCAGCGCGGCGTAGTCGCGGATCTCGTACACCGAGCCCGGCCGCCCCGGCCGCTCGACGGAGCCGACCAGCCGGCCGCAGGTCACCACCAGGCCGGTTTCCTCGGCCACCTCCCGGACCACGGCCCGCTGATCGGTCTCGCCGGCCTCGATCCGGCCGCCCGGCAGCGACCACAGCCCGGCTCCGGGCTCGTTGCGACGCTGGATCAGCAGCAGCCGCTCCGCCTCGTCCCGGATGATCGCCCCCACGCACGGCACCCGGCGCGGGCCGGCCCCGTCTTGCTCAGCCATGTATCTCGTTTACCCCACGCGCCGACCGAGCAGGTAATCGGTGTGGCGTGGCCAACGGGGGGCGGCGGGTGAGGACGAAGGACGGTCCGGCATGCCCGCGGTGCGATGCCCGCCTGCGCGGCCCGTCTATCCTGGCCAGCGGCTGGCACTGCCCCGACCACGGCGAGGTGAGCCCGCTGTGGCCCACGCTCAGCCCGTCCCGGGCCGGGCTGAGCGGGCTGCTGCGCGGCGCCGCCGTCCCGGTCTGGCTGCCGTGGCCGCTGCCCGACGGGTGGCTGGTCACCGGGTTCGCGGGCGCCGGCGATGAGTGCTCGGGGACGAAGGGCTGCGCCGTGGCGCTGTCCGGCCCCAGTCCGGCGGGCGGCCTGGCCGAGCTGCTGGTGGTCTCCGAGGACCCGCGCGTCGGGCTGGGCTGCCGGTTCGCCGGGCTGGACGGCCTGGACCCCGGCGCGCACCTGACGGCCGGGCCGCCCGCCGCCGCGGTGCGCCTCGCGGGACACGAGCTGCCGCTGTGGCGGGTCCAGGTTCCCGGCCGGGCGGCGTTCGCGGGCGAGGTCATGGGGACCTGGCTGTGGCTGGTCCTGTGGCCGCGCGCCGCCGGGGCCGTGCTCGACAAGCCCCTGCGGCTCAGGGATCTGCGCGATCCCGGCCAGGAACTGGACCTCCCGTTCGGCGCGCCGTCCCCGCAGCTTCCCCGCTAGTGTTCGGCGGGTGGTATCACCCGTGAGCAATACGGCCCTGCGGGCCGACCTGCACAGCCACAGCAACGTCTCGGACGGCACGACCACGCCGGCCGACGTGATCACGCGGGCTACGGCGGCCGGGCTGGACGTCATCGCGCTGACCGATCACGACACAGTCGGCGGGCACGCGGAGGCCGCCGCGGCCCTGCCCGCCGGGCTCACCCTGCTGCCCGGCATGGAACTCTCGTGCCGGCTCCAGGGCCACAGCGTGCACGTGCTCAGCTACCTGTTCGACCCGGCCTACCCGGAGCTGGCCGCGGAGACCATGAAGATCCGGGACGCCCGGCTCACCCGGGCCCGCGAGATGGTCCGGCGGCTCGCCGCCCAGGGCATCCCGGTGACCTGGGAGCAGGTCGAGGACATCGCCGCCGGCGGGGTGGTCGGCCGGCCGCATATCGCCCGCGCGCTCGCCGCGGCGGGGGCGGTGGCCGCCCCGGCCGACGCGTTCAGCCCGGAGTGGATCGGCCCCGGCGGCCCGGCCTACGTGTCCCGGTACGCGCTGGACCCCGTCCGGGCCGTGACCCTGGTCCGGGCGGCCGGCGGCGTCACGGTGCTGGCCCACGCGCGCGGGTACGGCCGCGGCTGGCAGATTCCCGACGACGTGATCGCCGAGCTGGCGGCGGCCGGGCTGACCGGGCTCGAGATCAACCACCCGCAGCACGACGAGGCGGCCCGCGAGCAGCTCCGGGCGCTGGCCGCGTCCCTGGGCCTGGTGCCCTCGGGGGGCAGCGACGACCACGGGGAGCTGACCGGCTTCCGGCTCGGCACCGAGACCGCCCCGGCGGGCAGCTACCAGCGGCTCATCGAGCAGGCGACCGGCGCCGCGCCGATCGTGGCCCATGCGGGCTGACCGGCCGGCCGCGCAGCTGACCCGGATCGCCGGCCTGCTCCGGCCGGCCATCGCGGTTCAGCTCGTCATGGGGGCAGTCCGCACTATCGTTGCGCAGAGCTAGGAAAACCGCACCGCGGGCTAGCTTTGGCTGTTGTTGTCGAGCACGGGCGGAACGTCCGGGAAGGCAGTGCCCAGATGGATGCGCGCATTGAGGGCGTCACCGCCGCGGGCGGCAACGCCTGGATCATTGGCGACGACGACGAGGTCATCGTCATCGACCCCGGCACGGACGCCGGAGCGGTCCTCGACGCCGTCGGGGAGCGGGAGATCCTGGCCGTCATCTGCACGCACGGGCATGCCGTCCACGTCGGCGCGGCGGTGGAGGTCGCGGAGCGGGACGAGGCGCCGGTCGCGCTGCATCCCTCCGACCGGGTGTCCTGGCGGACCGTGCATCCCGACCAGGACCCCGAGATTGAAGTCGAGGACGGCGGCAGCTTCGAGGTGGCGGACGTCCGCCTGGAGGTGCTGCAGGCACCTGGCCACAGCCCCGGCTCCATCTGCCTGTACTGCGAGGAACTCGACGCCGTGTTCACCGGCGATGTGCTCGGCGCCGGCGGCCCCGTGCCGCACGAGGGTGAGTTTCCCGACTTCCCGCGCCAGCTCAGCTCGATCGGGGAGCGGCTGCTGACGCTGCCGGACAACACCCGGGTGCTGCCCGGCCACGGCGAGGAGCTGACCGTGGCCGCCGCCGACAAGAACTTTGACAGCTGGGCCGCGGCCGGGGCGACCGGGCTGCTGGCGGCCAGCGAGAGCGCCGGGCCAGGGCGCGGGATAGCGGGGCTGACCGCGGACTAGGGCGGCGGCCGTGACGGCAGGCGCTCCCATGGAGCAACTCGGGTTCGAGGGCATGCCCCGCCGCCTGTACTCGTGCACGCCGACCCGGCTCACGACGTGGCTGGACTGCCCGCGCCGGTACCGGATGACCTACCTGGACCGGCCGCCGCCGCCCAAGGGCCCGCCCTGGGCGCACAACAGCGTCGGCGCCAGCGTGCACAATGCCCTGGCCGGCTGGTGGCGGCTGCCCCGCTCGCAGCGGACCGTGGCCGCGGCCGGGGACCTGCTGGACCGCGGCTGGCTCACCGACGGCTTCGCCGACGACGCCCAGCTGGCCGCTCAGCGGCGGCGCTGGCGGCCGCTGGTCGAGTCCTACGTCGCCCGCCTGGACCCGGACAACGAGCCGCTCGGCGTCGAGCGGACCGTAGCCACCCGCACCGACCTCATCGCCGTCTCCGGCCGGATCGACCGCCTCGACGACCGCCTCCCCGTCCCCGCCGCCCGCACCGCGCCGGACGACGCCGACCTGGGCGCCGCCGGCCCGGACGACGCCGACCTGGACGAGACCGACGCCGTCGGCGAGCCGGGCGGCCTGGTCGTCGTGGACTACAAGACGGGGCGGCACCTGCTGACCGTCGACGACGCCCGGTCCTCGCTGCCGCTCGCGCTGTACGCGCTGGCCGCGGCGCGCGTCATGCGGCGCCCCTGCCTCCGCGTGGAGCTGCATCACCTGCCCACGGGCCGGGTCCTGGCCTGGGAGCACACCCCGCAGTCGCTGGACCGCCAGCTGCACCGGGCGGAGGACATCGCCGCGGAATGCGCCACCGCGGACGACCGCTACCGCGGCCCGGCCGGCGACCGGAGCGACGCCACCTTCCCGCCCCAGCCCGGCCCGCGCTGCGGCTGGTGCGACTACCGGGCGCACTGCCCCGAAGGCAGCGCGGCCGCCGTCGGCCGGCGCCCCTGGGACGGCCTGGACCTAGAAGTCGCCCCGATCCTGGACCCCGACTAGCCCGAGAAGCGCATCACGCACTAGCGTTCGAGTTTTACCCCCAAAATGGCACAGAAGACGAACGCTAAGCGGTTCCCCGCCAGCCACCATGGTGACCCGCCTGGCGGCGGCCTCGTGGGGCTGGAGTGACTGGTGGGGGTGGCCGCCGGCGGGTGGGGGGGCAGCGCGCAGGCGGGGCTGGAGTGGCTCAGGGGGTGCCGCTCGGGCCTCACGCCACCGGGGGTTACTTGGGCGGGTGAGAGGGGACTGGGCGGCGGCGCTCGGCGGCGTTCCAGAAGGTGGTCAGGGCGCGGGCGGTGGTGTCGGGGGCCTCGACGGCCGGGGAGTGGGCGGCGCCCGGGATGCAGGAGCGCTCGGCCTGCAGGCGGCGGGCCATCCGGTGCTGGGTGGCGGGCGGCCAGGCGTCGTCGTTCTCGCCGTAGATGACCAGGACGGGCAGCGGCCCCCGCGGCGAGTCGGCCGGGCCCGGCGGGCGGGTCAGCGCGGCGAGCTCGTCGGAACGATCCGGGCAGGTCAGCAGGTATCGGGCCATCGCGATGAGGCCGATCGGGCAGGTCTGGTGGGTGCGCTCACCCAGGAACGCGATGATCCGCTCATCGGTGCCGTCCAGCCGGGCCTGCGGCTCCAGGCGCTCCCGCCACAGCTGCGCGACGATGGCGCTGAGCTGGTCGCGGTCGTCGGCCTCGCGGCCCTGATGCGGGTCCAGGACGTCAAGCAGCTGGCGCAGCACGGCGGCGCGCTCGCCGCCGATGGCGCCCGGGCCTGAGCCGATCAAGGTCAGCGAGAGGACCCGGCCGGTCCGCAGCAGCGCGGCGTCCCGGGCGATCAGGCCGCCCATGGAGTGCCCGACCAGGTGGACCCCGGCCGAGCCGTGCGGGCCGGTCTCGCTCGCGGCGGAGTCGCGGCTGACGGCGTCCGCGACGGCCAGCACGTCGGCGGCCAGCTCGCCGGGCGCGTAACCGGCCCGGTCAGCCGCCTGCGGGCTCTGGTACTGCCCGCGCAGGTCCATGGCGACCACGGTGCGGTCGGCGGCCGCGAGCGGCTCCAGCACCGGGAGGAAGTCTTCCTTGCTGCCGGTGAAGCCGGGGACGAGCACGGCCGGTCTGCGCTCGCAGACGCCGTGCCCGGGCTGCGCCTCCAGCGCGGCGAAGTCGCCGCGCTCGGTCGTCACCTTCGCCGACCGGACTCGGTACGGCATCTCAACGGACCTGGGGGTGCTCACGTGGCGGCAGCCTATCGACGATCCCGCAGAAACCCTAAGGCGTACTTACCCAGAATCCCCTGAAGTCTGCCGCGACGCCAGCGGTGGGCGCCGGGCAAGCTGCGGGGATCACGGGCGGCCGGTTTCCCTAGCTGTTGGCGTCCGAGCTGCTGTTGTCCGCCGGGGACGCCGGCGAACCGCCGGCCGGCCGCGAGGAGCGCCGGCGGCGGCGCCGCCGCTGGCCCTCGGTGGCCGCGGGCGACGCGGACGCCGTAGCGCCGGTCTCCGGAGCGGGCCCGGCCACGGCCGGGGCACCCTCGCCGACCTGGGCGCCGACCTGGGCGCCGACCTGGACGCCGGACCGGGTCCGGCGGCGCACCCGCGCCCGGCGCGGGCCTGGCTCCTGGCCGGACGAGTCGCCGCGCTCAGAGCGCCCGCCGCTGCGCGGGCGGCCGTGGTCCGGGCCGGACGAGCTGCCGCGCGAACGCGTCTTGCCGGTCTCGCCGATGTCCTCGAGCAGCTCGGCCTCCAGGCCGGCCCGGGCGCGCTTGGCCCGCGGCAGGACCCCGTTCGTGCCGGCCGGGATCTGCAGCTCGGTGAACAGGTGGTCGGAGGTGGAGTAGGTCTCGAGCGGCTCGGGGTGCCCCAGCTTCAGCGTCTCGTTGATCATCTTCCAGCGCGACAGGTCGGCCCAGTCGACGAACGTGACGGCCACGCCGGTCCGCCCGGCCCGGCCGGTGCGGCCGATCCGGTGCAGGTACGCCTTCTCGTCCTCGGGGCACTCGTAGTTGACCACGTGGGTCACGTCGTCGACGTCCAGCCCGCGGGCGGCCACGTCGGTGGCCACCAGGACGTCGACCTTCCCGGTCCGGAACGCCCGCATGGCCCGCTCGCGCTGGCCCTGGCCGAGGTCGCCGTGGACGGCGCCGGCGGCGAAGCCGCGGGTCGTCAGGGCGCTGGACACCTGGTCGGCCGAGCGCTTGGTCCGGCAGAAGACGATGCTCAGGCCGCGGCCCTCCGCCTGCAGGACCCGGGCCAGCACCTCGATCTTGTCCATCTGGTGCGCCCGGTAGACGTGCTGCTCGGTGGTCGGCACGTGGGCGGGCTCGTCATGCTGCTCGGCCCGGATGTGCATGGGCCGGCTCAGGTGCCGCCGGGCCAGGGTGACGATCTCGCCCGGCATCGTGGCCGAGAACAGCATGGTCTGGCGGCCGTTCGGGGTGAGGCTGAGGATCCGCTCCACGTCGGGGAGGAAGCCCAGGTCCAGCATCTTGTCGGCCTCGTCGAGGACGAGCACCTGGACGTGGCCGAGGTGCAGGTGGCCCTGCCGGACCAGGTCCAGCAGCCGGCCGGGCGTGCCGACGACGATGTCGACGTTGGCCAGCGCCTCGATCTGGGGCTCGTAGGCGCGGCCGCCGTAGAGCACGACCACCTTGGCGCCCATCTGGCGGCCGGCGATCTCCAGGTCCTGGGCCACCTGGAAGGCGAGCTCCCGGGTGGGCACGACGGCCAGCGCCCGGGGTGAGGCCTTGAGGCCGGCGCCGGGCATCTCGTCGAGCCGCTGCAGGATCGGCACGCCGAAGGCCAGCGTCTTGCCGGTGCCCGTCCGGGCCTGGCCGATCAGGTCGTGGCCGGACAGCGCGACGGGCAGCGTCAGGGCCTGGATCGGGAAGGCCGTGGTGATGCCCTCCGCCTCCAGGGCCGCGCAGATGGGCTCGTCGATGCCAAAGTCCCGGAACGTCTTCTCGGGCACGGCGTCCGCGCGGGCCGAAACCTCGACCACCTCGACGGAGGCGTCCAGGTCGGTGCTGGTCAGGAGCTCGGGGCTAGCCTGCAGGTCATCGTCGCCGGGGCCGATGGCCTCCGGTTCGTCCTGCATGGCTGCTGTGTAGGTACTCAGGGCTGCCGCCTCCATTATTGGCCAGCGGTCCGCCAGGCGTTTGTCGGCCTGCCTCATCGCCACTGGCTGGGCATGTGGCTTCTCCGGTGCGGCAGCGGCGCCGCCATGACGGCGCCGGCTGGAGCTGAGTCCATGTCAGCGCTGTCCATGGCACGGGCAAGCCGTGGTCTGGCGTACACCGTGCGCTCACGGAGAAGTGGACGGCGCTTCGTCGGCTGCTCGATACCCGCGCAGGGCCTTCGCCGCGCCTTAGCTTGTGTAACACGATCGGGGGGTCACCGCATTCCTGCCGTGGATCGTCACCCATTCTAGCAAGTTCGCCCCGCTGGCCTGGGTGTGGCGGGTCCGGGCTTGTACGCTGCGCACGTGACCGAAGCAGCAGGGGCGCCCGGGCCCGGCCGGCAGGCACCGGCGGACGGCGTGCTCGACCTGCTCGGCATCGTTGCTTATGCCCAGCTCACGGCGTTCTTCCGGCTCACCGACGACGCCGCGCTGGCGGTCGAGCTGGCCGACAAGGCGGCGCTGGCCGAGATGGCCGCCGCCGAGTTCGGGCACTTCCAGCTGGTCCGGCGGCGGATCGAGGAGCTGGACGCCGACCCGTGGCAGGTGATGGCGCCCTTCGTCGCGGCGGTGGATGCCTTCCACGCCCGCACCGCCCCGGCCGACTGGCTGGAGGGACTGGTCAAGGCCTACGTCGGCGACGGCATCGCGGCGGACTTCTACCGGACCGTGGCGACCCTGCTGGACGCGCCGACCCAGGCCCTCGTGCTGGAGGTACTGGCCGATACCGGGCACGCGGAGTTCGTCATCGAGCGCGTGCGGGCGGCCATCGCGGCCGACCCCAAGGTGGCCGGCCGCCTGGCCCTGTGGGCGCGGCGGCTGGTCGGCGAGGCGTTCGGGCAGGCCCAGCGGGTCGCCGCGGAGCGGGAGTCGCTGGCCCGGCTGCTGGCCGACGACTCAAGCCACCAGCTCGGCGACATCGGCCGGATGTTCGCCCGCCTCACCGACGCCCACGCCGCCCGGATGGCCGCCCTCGGCCTGTCGACCTAGCCCGCCTTGGCCCGGAACGCCGCCGCCTTGACCCGGTTCTGGCAGGCCGTCGAGCAGAACCGCCGCGACCCGTTCCGCGAGGTGTCGACGTAGACCCGGTCGCACCGGTCCGCCGAGCACACGCCCAGCCGCCCGTGCAGGCTGCTGCCCACCACCACCGCCAGCCCGGTCGCGCACCCCGCGGCCCAGCCCACCGCGATCGAGTCGTCCCGCCCGCGGAAATGCAGGTGCCATTCCTCCCCATCGTGCCGGTCCAGGGACGGCCGGGCCCCGGTCTCCAGCAGCAGCTCGTTCACCCACCGCGCGGCGCGGTCGGCGTCGCCGGCCGCATTGGCGTCGAACACGTCCCGCAGCCGCGCCGCGACCACGCAGAACTCCTCCGCCTCCGCCGCCGTCAGGTCCCGGACGGGGGTCCCGCCCGAGCGCAGCGCGGCCGTCGCCGCCGTGGCCAGGTCCGCCCCGCCCGGCGGCACGAACCCGCGGCCGTGCGCCTCGCCCGCCGTCAGCGCGTTGACCAGGTGGACCGCGACGGTCACCACGGTGTCCATGTGACTGGTGAAATTCACTTGACCAGTTACGTCCTCACTGTCTAGCGTGTGACTGCCTAAGTCATTTTAGCCAGTGATCACGTCGGGAGAGCGCCCATGACGAGCACCGCCGAGCTGACCCCCGCCGCCGCCCGGGACTGGATCGAGCGCTGGGACGCGCAGCAGGCCGGGTACGTGCCGCACCGCGAGGAGCGGTTCACCGCGCTGATCGACGCCGTGGCCGCCGCCGCGGGCCGCGACGACCCGCTGGTGCTGGACCTCGGCTGCGGCCCGGGTTCGCTGGCGGCCCGGCTGCTGGACCGGCTCCCGGCCGCCACCGTGGTCGCCATCGACGCCGATCCCGTCCTGCTGGCCCTCGGCCAGGCGGCGGCCGCCCGGCCCGGCCTGCGGTTCGCCGACCTGGACCTGCGCGAGCCGGGCTGGCCCGCGGCGCTGAACCTGGACCGGCCCGCCGACGCCGCGGTCAGCACCACCGCGCTGCACTGGCTGTCGCCCGCCGAGCTGGCCGCCGTGTACGCCGAGCTGGCCACCGTGCTGCGGCCCGGCGGCGTGCTGATCAACGGCGACCACCTGGCCGACGACGCCGGCGACGCACCGACCCTGGTCCGGCTCGGCGACGCCCTGCTGGACGCGGAGCGGCAGCGCCGGTACCCGGCCGGGCCGCCCGAGCAGGAGGAGAACTGGGCGGACTGGTGGACCGCCGTCCTGGCCGACCCGGTCCTGGCCGGCCCGGTGGCCCGCCGCGGGGACCGCAGCCGCCTCCCGGCTCACCACACCGCTCAGTCCGAGTTCCTGGCCATGCACGTGGCCGGCCTGCGGGCCGCGGGCTTCAGCGAGATCGGCACCATCTGGCAGCACGGCGCCAGCCGCTTGCTGTGCGCCGTCACCCCGCCGGCCTAGGCCGCTACAGCGTCCCGAACCCGACCCGGCGGCCGGGCCCGGTCCCGACCTCGACGTAGGCGATCTTGTCGGCCGGCACCATCACCTTGCCGCCCTTGTCGTCGAACAGCACCAGCAGGCCGCCGTCCGTCACGGCGGCGCGCAGCGCCCGCTCGACGTCCTCGGGCGCGTCGTTGGTCTCCAGGATGAGCTCGCGCGGCACCGACTGAATCCCGATCTTGACTTCCACGGCTCTCCTAGCGGTCGCGAGCTAACCGGCCCTGCGAGGTTATCCCCGCGGGCCTTACGGCTGTCCCGTCATCGGCCAGCCGCTGATCCCGCGCCAGGCCAGCCGCGCGATGAGCTGCTCCGCCTCGTGCTGGGGGATGGCCCGGTTCGTGCTCAGCCAGTACCGCGCGGTCACCTGGGCCATGCCGACCAGCGCCATGCCCAGCATGTGCGCCTCGGCCTCGCCGATCCCCGCGTCCTCGTGGATGAACTGGCTGACCAGGTCGGCGGTGTCCTGCATGGCCCGGCCGAGCCGGTCGCGGACCGCGGGCTCGTTGTTGAGGTCGGACTCGAACACCAGCCGGAACGCCTCGCCGCCGCCGCCGACGTAGTCGAAGAACGCCCGGAAGGTGGCCGTCACCCGCTCCCGGTTGTCGGTGGTCGAGGACAGCGCGTCGCGGACGTTGCGGTTCAGGTCGGCCACGCTCTCGTCCAGCAGCGCCAGGTACAGCTCGAGCTTGCCGGGGAAGTGCTGGTACAGCACCGGCTTGCTGACGCCGGCCCGGTCCGCGATCTCGTCCATGGCCGCCTGGTGGAAGCCGGTGCTGTACAACACGTCACGGGCCGCGCCCAGCAGCTGCCGTCGCCGCGCGGGGCGCGGCAACCGGGCGCTGGCCGGCCGGGCGGGCGGCGATACGGTCACGGTGGTCTCCGAGGTCTCCGAGCGGGTCTGGTTTACTGCCGGTTAAGAGCAGCCTCCCGTGCGATTCTACGGGCGCTGGCGCGCGCTGCCGGTCTAGCGGTAATCGTCGTCGTCGCCCGCGGGGACGGCCCGGGCCTGCTCGGCCGCGTCCGCCTCATCCGACTCCAGCGGCACCGCGACTGCCTCGGCGGCGCCCCCGTCCACCTCCGCGGGGTCGGCCGACTCCTGCTGTTCGACGGCGTCGGCCTCCGGTGCCTCCAGGCTTTCCTCGCTCATCACGCACCTCCTAGCCGGTATAACTTGCCCTGGCGCACACTGGTAATCCCGCAGCTACGAGCCGGCGCGAACATTGCCGAACCGGAAAATCCGGACAAGACTGGTTGCTGCGGCCCGGGGGTAAGGAGATGTCATGCGCAGCATGTGGAAGGGTGCCATCTCCTTCGGCCTGGTCATGATCCCGGTAAAACTCTATGCCGCGACTGAGCAGAAGGACATTGCCTTCCGCCAGGTGCACCGCGACGACGGCGGCCGCATCCGGTTCCGGCGGGTTTGCTCCCTGGACGGCGCCGAGGTCCCCTACGAGGACGTCGCCAAGGGCTTCGAGCTGCCCGGCGGCGAGATGGTCGTGCTCACCGACGAGGACATGGCCGACCTGCCCCTGGCCAGCAGCAAGAGCATCGAGGTCATGCACTTCACCCCGGCCGACCAGCTCGACCCGATCTTGTTCAACCGCAGTTACTACGTCGAGCCCGAGGCGGCCGGCGTCCGCGCCTACGCCCTGCTGCGCGACGCCCTGGAGCGCTCCGGCCGGATCGCCATCGCCCAGGTCGCGCTGCGCCAGCGGGAGTCCCTGGCCACGCTGCGGACCCGGGACGGGGTGCTCGTCCTGGAGACGCTGCTGTGGCCCGACGAGGTCCGCGGCGCCGACTTCGGCTTCCTCGACGAGGACGTCGAGGTGCGGAGCCAGGAACTGCGGATGGCCACGTCGCTGATCGACTCCATGACCGTCGACTTCGACCCCGGCGAGTACCACGACCGCTACCGCGAGGCGCTCCAGGAACTGGTCACGGCCAAGACCGAGGGCCGCGACGTCGTCCAGCCGGGCGAGCCGGCCGCCCCGGCCGCCTCGACCAGCCTGGCCGACGCCCTGAAGGCCAGCCTGGCCGCGGCCAGGGGCGACCAGCCCGACAAGCCGAAATCCGACACCGGCACGAAACGGGCCGCTTCCTCCACCCGTGCTCCGAAGAAGCCGGCCGCGGCCAAGGACAAGGCCGCGGACGCGGACACCGAGGCCGACGCCGAGAAGCCCGCGCAGCGCCGCACCCGGCGCAAGGCCAGCTAGCTCACCGCTCCGGTGAGCTCAGCCGCCTGGTGAACGGCCGGGTTTGGCCAGGTGTACGGCGGGCTACCCGCGAGTAGACTTTGGTAATGACCGATCAGCTCACCTCTGGCCCGGTCCCGCACTGGCCCGGCGCGCCCGTCACGCTCGGCCGCGGCGAGGTCTTCGTCCGGTCGGCCCCAGCGCAGGCGCAAGACGCCGAGCCGGCCGTCTTCGTGCACGGTCTCGGCGGCTCCTCGCGGAACTGGACCGACCTGATGGCCGAGCTCAGCGCGCCGGGCCCGGTCCCGGCCGAGGCCGTGCTGGCCAGCGAGGCCATTGACCTGCCCGGCTTCGGCTACTCGCCGCCGCCCGCTGACGGGGACTACTCGATCGAGGCCCACGCGGCCGCGGTCATCGCGCTGATCGACGCCGGGGGGCGCTGGCCGGTGCACCTCATCGGCAACTCCCTGGGCGGCGCGGTCTGCGTCCGGGCCGCCGCGCGCCGTCCCGACCTGGTGCGCACCCTGACGCTCATCTCGCCCGCGCTGCCGGACCTGCGCCCCCGGCGCGGCCCGCTGCGGGTCGGCCTGGTCGGCATCCCCGGCGTGGGCTCCTGGCTGCTCGGCAAGGTGCTGGCCTTCCCGGCCGAGCAGCGGACCGCCGCCACTATCGAGGACCTGTACGGGGACCCGAGCCGGATCCACCCCGAGCGGTTCGCCGACGAGGTGGCAGAGGTCAGCCGGCGCGACACCCTGGACTACCAGTCCGAGGCCTTCACCAAGTCGACCCGGTCCCTCGTGACCGAGTACCTGCGCTTCGGGCCCCGCACGCTGTGGCGGGACGCGGCCCGGATCCCCGTGCCCACCCTGGCCATCTTCGGCACCCACGATCACCTGGTCAGCCCCGTGATGGCGGCCCGCGCGGCGCGGCTGTTCCGCTCGGCCAGCGCTGTCGTCCTGCCGCAGACCGGCCACGTCGCGCAGATGGAGCGGCCCGCCACGGTGGCCCGGCTGATCCGCGAGTTCCTCGCCCTCGCGCAGTCCCCGGCCCAGCCCGGCTACTCGGCCGCGGCCGGCCCCGCGCACGACGGCCCGGGCCATCTGGAGTCCCTGACCCAGGTGCCGTGACCCCCAGCCGGTCGTGAGCACTGGCGCACCGTGAACACTGGTGCCGTGGACACTCCCGAGCAGCTCGTCATCACCGCCCCGGCCGTGCTCACCGGCCTGCCCGGCGCGGACGCGCTGGCGCCCGGCTACGTCGTCCTCAGCGGCGGCCAGGTGGCCGCCGTGGGGGAGGGGGCGCCGCCCGCCGCGGCCGATGTCGCGCTGGCCGACGGGTACCTGGCGCCGGGGTTCGTCGACCTGCAGGTCAACGGGTATTACGGCGAGGAACTGCAGGACGCGCGGCCGCCGGGGTGGGCGCACGTGATCGAGCGGCTGCCCGAGACCGGCACGACGGCGTTCGTTCCGACCTTCATCACCGCGCCGGTCGGGCGGCTGGCGCGGGCGCTGCGGGAGGCGGCCTCGTTTCGCCGGGAATTGCCGTTCGGGGCGCGGGTCATCGGCGTGCACCTGGAGGGGCCGTTCCTGTCGCCGGAGCGGCGCGGGGCGCACAACGCGGCGTGGCTGACCGACCCGTCCCCGGCGGCCGTCGACGAGCTGATCGAGGCCGGCGGCGACCTGCTGCGGATGGTCACGCTCGCCCCCGAACGGCCCGGCGCGCTGGCCGCCGTCGCCCGGCTGGCGGCCGCCGGGGTGCTGGTCAGCGTGGGGCACAGCGACGCCACGGCCGCGCAGGTGGCCGCTGCCGCAGACGCGGGGGCGCGGATGGTCACCCACCTGTACAACGCGCAGCGGCCGCTGGGGAACTACGAGCCGGGCGTCGTCGGGCAGGCGCTCACCGACCCCCGGCTGACCAGCGGGCTGATCGCGGACCTGCACCACGTCAACGTGCCCGCCTGCCTGATCGCGCTGGCCGCCGCGCCCGGCCGGATCGCGCTGGTCACCGATGCGGCGGCGTGCGCGGGCATGCCCCCCGGCGAGTACCTGCTGGGCGGCGAGCCGATCGTGCTGCCGCCCGGCCCGGGGGAGCCGCCGCGCCGGCCCGGCGGAGGGCTGGCCGGCTCGGCCCTGCGGATGGACGCGGCCGTGGCCAACCTGGCCGCCGCCGGGGTGAGCCTGCCGGCCGTGGTGAGCGCCGCCACCTCGATCCCGGCCGACCTGATCGGATGTCCGCACCTGGGCCGGATTGCCCCGGGTGCGGCCGGCGACCTAGTCTGGCTCGGCCCCGGCCTGCAGGCCAGGGCGACCTGGATCGGCGGACGGCAGGTCTTCGGGGCCACCGCGCCAGCCCGGTAACGAACTGCCGGGTAACGAGCAACGGAAGGTGGGCGGCCAGGCCGTGTCACACATGGGCCAGGAGATCACGCAGCAGCCGGCCGCGCTGGCGGCCACCATCGAGGCGCTGCTGCCGCTGCGGGCCGACGCGGCCGCGCTGGCCCGCCCCACCCGGGCGGTCCTGCTGATCGCGCGGGGCACCTCCGACAATGCGGCGGTCTACGGCAGCTACCTGATCCAGGCCTACGCCGGCCGCCTGGCCACGCTCGCGGCGCCGTCCATCGCGACGACCTACCGCAGCCGCATGGACCTGTCCGGCGTGCTGGCCGTGGCCCTGTCGCAGTCCGGCCAGACCCGCGAGATCGTGGACACCCTGGCCTGGGCACGGGACTGCGGCGCCGCGACGCTGGCCATCACCAACGGGGCCGGCTCCCCGCTGACGCAGACCGCGGACCTGTCGTTCATCACCCGGGCGGGCACCGAGCAGGCCGTGCCCGCGACCAAGACCTACACCACCCAGCTGGCCGCCCTGGCCGTGCTGGCCCTCAGCCTGGGCGCCGACCTCGACCCCGGTGAGCTGCGCGCGGTCCCCGAGGCGGTGGCGGACATGCTGACGCTCGCCCCCGACTTCGACGCGATCGTGAGCGAGCTGGCCCTGGTGCCGGGCGTTGTGGTGTCCGGCCGCGGCCTGGCCTACTCGGCCGCGCTGGAGCTGGCCCTCAAGCTCAAGGAAGCCTGCTACCTGCACGCCATGGGCCTGTCCTACGCCGACCTGCTGCACGGCCCGATCGCGGTGGTGGACGCCGACACCCCGGCCATCGTGCTGGCGGCTGACTCCGGGCCGACCCTGGAGGGCACCGTCGAGCTGGCCCGGCGGGTGACCGGCGCCGGGGCCATGGCCTACGGCATCGGCGGCGGGCCCGAGCTGGCCGCGGCCTGTTCCCGGTCGCTGCCCGGCCCGGCGCTGCCCGAGTGGCTGGCCCCGATGGGCCTGATCGTGCCCGGCCAGCTCCTGACCGAGGCGCTGTCCCGGCGCCTGGGCCTCGACCCGGACGCCCCGCGTGGCCTGAGCAAGGTCACGCAGACGAGCTAGCCCTGGCGGAAGACCTTGTGCTGGGCCGCCTGGGCTCTCGGGCGGATGACCATCAGGTCGACGTTGAAGTGGGCGGGGCGGGTGACCGTCCAGGTCACGGCGTCGGCGACGTCGTCGGCGGTGAGGGGCTCGGCCACGCCCTGGTAGACGGCGGCGGCCTTGTCGGCGTCGCCGCGGTAGCGCTTGACCGCGAACTCGTCGGTCTTGACCATGCCGGGGGCGATCTCGATGATCCGGACGGGCTGGTCGAACAGCTCCAGGCGGAGCGTTCCGGCGATGGCGTGCTCGCCGTGCTTGGCCGCCACGTACCCGCCGCCGCCCTCGTACGGCGTGAATCCGGCCGTCGAGCCCATGACCACGATCGTGCCCGCCCCGCTGGCGATGAGCTTGGGCAGCAGCGCCTGCACCGTGTTCAGCGTGCCGAGCACGTTGACCTCGTACATGGCCCGCCAGTCGTCGGCCGACCCGGTCGCGACCGGGTCGGCGCCGAACGCGCCGCCCGCGTTGGCGACCAGCACGTCGCACCGGTCCAGCGGGTCCAGGACCGCGTCGACGGCGGCCCGGTCGGTCACGTCGAGCTCGTGGGCCTCCGCCTGGCCGCCGTTCTTGGTGATCCGCTCGGCCAGCTCGGCCAGCCGGTCGGCGCGCCGGGCGGTCAGCACCACCCGGTAGCCGGCGTCGGCCAGCCGGACGGCCGTGGCCGCCCCGATTCCGCTGCTGGCTCCGGTGATGACGGCAGTGGGGCTCTGGCTTGCGTCCATGACCGCTGATTCTGCCACCGGAACCTCCGCGATCATGATGGTGCCTCGGGCGTAAGCCGGCGGACAGCCCGCTGACAGGGCGATGATTTACCATCGGAGCTGTGGCAGAGCTGCGCGGCGTCATCACCGACTGGGGCGGCGTCATGACGAACCCGATCATCGACACCGTGACGGCCTGGCTCGAAGCCGACGGCATCGACCGCGACAGCTACAAGACCCTGATGCGGGCCTGGGTGAACCAGGCCTACGACGGCGGGCCCGACCTCAACCCCATCCGCGCCCTGGAGCGGGGTGAGTGCACCGAGGCCGAGTTCGAGCAGCAGCTGGCTTTGCAGCTCGTCCGGCTCGACGGCGGGGCCGTGGTGGCGGACGGGCTGCTGGCCCGGATGTTCGCCGCGTCGGCCTTTGACGAGGGCATGCACGAGGTCATGCGGGCTGCCCGGCGGGCGGGCCTGCGCACCGGCCTGCTGTCCAACTCCTGGGGCGGCAGCTACCCCCGGCACCTGTTCCCGGACCTGTTCGACGCCGTGGTCATCTCGGCCGAGGTGGGGATGCGCAAGCCGGAGGAGCGGATCTTCCGGCTGGCCGCCGAGGTCCTCGGCCTGGCGCCCGACGAGTGCGTCTTCATCGACGACATTCAGGACAATGTGGCCGCCGCCCGGGCGGTCGGCCTGGTCGGCGTGCATCACCGCGGCGTCCAGCAGACCAAGGAGCAGCTCGCCGGCCTGCTGGGCGTACCCCTGTGACGGCGCTCTGGCTGACGGGCGCGCCCGCGCTGTCCTAGCCTGGATCGCTGTGGCCGACTATCCGCACCCGTCCAGCCCCGGCCGCTCGGCCAACATGCGAGCCAACCGGCGGACGGACACCAAGCCCGAGATGGCGCTCCGCCGGGCGCTGCACGGGCAGGGCTTCCGGTACCGCAAGGACTACCGGCTGGACCTCGACGGCGCCCGGGTCCGGCCGGACATCGCGTTCACCGCCCGCCGGGTCGCCGTCTTCGTGGACGGCTGCTTCTGGCACGCCTGCCCCGAGCACGGCACCAAGCCGGCCTCGAACACCTGGTACTGGGGACCCAAGCTCACCCGCAACGTCGAGCGCGACCGCGCCGCCGACGCGGCCCTGCTGGCGGCGGGCTGGCAGGTCGTGCGAGTCTGGGAACACGTGCCCCTGGACGCGGCGGTCGCCGCGGTCATCGCCGCCCTGACGCCGGGCTCGCCGTCCGTGCCGGAGCCCCGGACCGGGGCGGCCGACGCCGCCGCCTTCGAGGACCCCGTCAGCGAGGATCTTGAGATGCGGCCGAACGGCTGACCGGGCGGCCTGCCGCCTGTCACACTCAGTGCTACCTTCTGCTGCGCCGCGGGGATCTTCATGCGCATTTACCTGCCTGCCACGCTTCCGGCGCTGGCCCGGCTGCTGCTGACCGGCGAGGTCAGCCAGCCGCCAGTGCGCGGCTTCGCCGTCACGCCCGCCCTGCGCGAGGGGTACTCCAGCGGCGACCTGGAGGAACTCGAGTACATCGCGCTCCTGCACGCCGCCCGCGCCTCGCTGCGGCTGCTGCACGACGACCCCGGTGCGCCGCGCCGCCGGGTCGTGCTCGCCGCCGAGGTGCCCGAGGAGGTCGTCGTCGGGCACGCCGGGTTCGGCGAGGCTGCCCAGGTCGAGGTCAAGAAGGCGGTCCTGCTCAGCCACATCGTCTCCGGCCACGTCGATGACCCGGCCGCGGCCCCCGAGGTCGCCGCCGCGGCCGCCGCCCTGCTGGCCGCCGACGACGGCGATGACGACGCCCAGTTCGCCGTGGACAGCGCCGACGGCCACGAGCTCCTGTGGTACGCCACCCAGGAACTGCGCCACCTGGCTGACTAGTCGCCCGGCCCGGCTAACCTGGCTAAACCGCCATCGAAGTCGGGCTATGCAGGGAGCGATGCCGCAGTGGATGCCGTCACCAACGTCCCCGTTCCGGTCAATGAGCCCATCCAGGGCTACGCCCCCGGCAGCCCCGAGCGCGCCGCCCTGGAGACCAGCATCAAGCAGCTGGCCGGCGAGCGGGCCGAGCTGACCATGACCATCGGCGGCCGGCAGCGGATGGGCGGCGGCGACCGCCTGGACGTCGTCCAGCCCCACAATCACCAGCACGTCCTCGGCCAGCTCGCCGAGGCCACCGACGACGACGTGGCGGCCGCCATCGAGGCCGCCCGGCTCGCCGCGCCGATGTGGCGGGACCTGTCCTTCGACGACCGGGCCGCCGTCTTCCTGAAGGCCGCCGACCTGCTGGCCGGCCCGTGGCGGCAGACCATCAACGCCGCCACCGTGCTCGGCCAGTCCAAGTCGGCCTACCAGGCCGAGATCGACGCCGCCTGCGAGCTCATCGACTTCTGGCGCTACAACGTGCACTACGCGCGGCGGCTGCTGGCCGAGCAGCCCGGCTCCTCGCCGGGCAGCTGGAACCGGCTGGAGTACCGCCCGCTCGAGGGCTTCGTGCTGGCCATCACCCCGTTCAACTTCACCTCGATCGCGGCCAACCTGCCGACCGCGCCCGCCCTGCTCGGCAACGTCGTCGTCTGGAAGCCGTCCGCCACCGCGCAGCTGTCGGCGCACTACATCATGCGGCTGCTGGAGGCGGCGGGCCTGCCGCCCGGCGTGATCAACCTGGTTACCGGCAGCGGGGATGCCGTGTCCCGGGTCGCCGTGCCGCACCCGGACCTGGCCGGCATTCACTTCACCGGCTCCACCGGCACGTTCCAGCACCTGTGGCGCAGCGTCGGAGAGAACATCTCGCGCTACCGGAGCTACCCCCGCGTGGTCGGCGAGACCGGGGGCAAGGACTTCGTCATCGCCCACCCGTCCGCCGACCCGGCCGGGCTGACCACCGCGCTGGTCCGCGGCGCGTTCGAGTACCAGGGCCAGAAGTGCTCGGCCGCCTCGCGCAGCTACATCCCGCGCAGCCTGTGGAACCGGGTCCGCGACGGCCTGGTCGGCGGCATCGAGTCACTGACCGTCGGGGACGTCAGCTCCGACCTGTCGGTCTTCATGGGCGCGGTCATCGACAACCGGGCCTTCGCCAAGCACGAGGACGCCATCGGGCGCGCCCGGTCCCGGCCCGCCGTCAGCGTGCTGACCGGCGGCGGCACGGACGCCAGCCGGGGCTACTTCGTCCAGCCCACCGTGCTGGAGTCGACCGATCCCGCCGATGAGATCTTCACCACCGAGTACTTCGGCCCCATCCTCGGCGTGCACGTCTACGAGGACGCCGACTACGACGCCGTGCTGGCCCAGGCGGCGGGCATCGCCCCCTACGCGCTGACCGGGTCGATCTTCGCCCAGGACCGGGCCGCCATCGCCGCGGCCACCCACGCGCTGCGATTCAGCGCCGGAAATTTCTACATCAACGACAAGCCGACCGGGGCGGTCGTCGGGCAGCAGCCGTTCGGCGGCGCCCGGGCCAGCGGCACCGACGACAAGGCCGGCTCGATCTTCAACCTGATCCGCTGGGTGAGCGCCCGGACCATCAAGGAGCTGTTCGTCCCGCCGACCGACTACCGGTACCCCCATATGGGGTGATTCACGGCCGGGGCGCGGTGTCCGGTCACGATAGCGACTGCCCCGCTTCGCGGCGGTACGCTCAAGCGAACCAGCGATACCGGAGGCCGTGCCATTTACCGCCTTGTCCTGTGGAACATCGACCTGACCCTGGTGGACGTCGTCCGCGTCTCCCGAGAGGCCTACGCCGAGGCGTTCCGGCGCGTCACTGGCCGCCCGCTGGTCGCGCTGCCCCAGCTGGCCGGCCGGAGCGACTCGGAGATCTTCTTCGAGTCGCTGGCCCTCAACGACGTCCCGTCCCAGCGCAGTTCCGAGGGCGGCCAGGACATGCTGGCCCGCTACATCTGGGAGCTCCAGGTGGCCTTCGCCGCCCGCCGCGAGCTGCTCACCCGCAACGGCCGGCTGCTGCCCGGCGCGCTGGAGGCGGTCGCGGCCACCGCCGCCCTGCCCGGCGCGCTGCAGTCCGTGGTGACCGGCTCGATCCGGCCCAACGCCGCCGAGAAGCTGACCGCGTTCGGCCTGGCCGGCTCCTTCGACCTGGACATCGGCGGCTACGGCGCCGACCCCTACCCGCGGGGGTCGCAGCTGCTGCGGTCGGTCACGGCGGCCCAGGAGAAGTACCGCGCGCCGATCGCGGCCACCGTGTACCTGGCCGACTCCCACCGCGACGTCGAGGCGGCCCGGATCGCCGGCGTCCGCTGCATCGCCATCGCCAGCGGCCGGTCGACCGTCACTGAGCTGCGGGCCGCGGCCGCGGACGTCGTCCTGACCGACCTGACCGACACCGCCCAGGTCGTCGAGGCGGCCGACCGCCTGACCGCCGTCCCGGCCGCCCGCTGATTTCCGCGGATCGGCCCGCGGCGCCTCGATCATGAGTACAAACAACGAATGGTTACCCCGCCGGGGCTAGGTACCCCCAGGTCAGCGACATCCGCCGGGCGCCGTGCATACTGGCACATACCAGTCCGGTCAACGGCGACCGGGTCGGCGAGGGCGGTGGGAGCGCGATGATCTCGCAAGCCGGGCGGGACTACGGCGAGACGCTCTGGGCACCCTCCGCCGCCACCGTGGAGCGCGCCCGGATGACGGACTACGCGCGCTGGCTCAGCGCCGACGGCGGCATCCGGCCCGGCGCCGCCGACCCGGCCGAGGTCAGCCCCCAGAGCGCCTACGACGCGCTGTGGCAGTGGTCGGTCGCGGACCCCGGCCGGTTCTGGGCCTCCATCGCTGACTACTTCGACGTGCTCGGCCGGCGGGGCGGCGGGCCGCCGCTGAGCGGCGGCCCGATGCCCGACGTGACCTGGTTCGCCGGGACCACCCTGAACTACGCCCGGAACGCGCTGCGCCACGCCCAGTCCGATCCCGGCGCGACCGCCGTCGTCTACACCTCCGACACGGGCCGGGCCGGGCGGCTGACCTACGCCGGGCTGGCCGCGCAGGTGGCCCGGGTCCGGGCCGGGCTGCGGGACCTCGGCGTCGGCCGCGGCGACCGCGTCGCCGGCTACCTGCCGAACGCTCCCGAGGCCCTCATCGGCCTGCTGGCCACCGCCAGCCTGGGGGCCATCTGGACGGCCTGCTCGCCGGACTTCGGCGCGCACAGCGTGATCGACCGGTTCGCCCAGACCGCGCCCGCGGTGCTCATCGCGGTGGACGGCTACGCCTACGGCGGCCGGCGCTTCGACCGGCGGGCCGAGGTGGCCGCCATCGCGGCCGCGCTGCCCAGCCTGAAGGCCCTGGTCACCGTGGACTACCTGGGGGCCGGCCGCCCGGAATCGGCCATCGCGGGGATCGGCTGGGACGAACTCGGCGCGGCCGCGGAAACCGGGGCGCCGGAGTTCGAGGAGGTGCCGTTCGGGCACCCGCTGTGGGTGCTGTACTCCTCGGGCACGACCGGGCTGCCCAAGCCCATCGTGCACGGCCACGGCGGGATCGTCCTGGAGCACCTCAAGATGCTCGCCCTGCACCAGGACCTGAGCCCGGCCGACGTGTTCCTGTGGTACACCACGACCGGCTGGATGATGTGGAACTACCTGGTCGGCGGGCTGCTGGTCGGCGCGACCGTGGTCCTCTACGACGGGAACCCCGGCTTCCCCGACACCGGCGCGCTGTGGGCGTTCGCGGCCCGCGAGCGGGTCACCTACCTCGGCGTCGGCGCCCCGTACCTGCTGGCCTGCCGCAAGGACGGCCTCCGGCCGGCCGCCGCGCATGACCTGTCCGCGCTGCGCGGCGTCGGCTCGACCGGCTCGCCGCTGCCGCCCGAGGGCTTCCGCTGGGTCTACGACGAGGTGGCGCCCGGGGCCGGCGGCGACTTCGTGCTCGGCTCGCTGTCCGGGGGCACCGACCTGTGCACCGCGTTCGTCGGGCCGTCGCCGCTGCTGCCGGTGCGGGCCGGAATCATCTCCGGCCGCTGCCTCGGCGCCCGGGTGGAGTCGTTCGACGCCGCGGGCCAGCCGGTCACCGGCGAGGTCGGCGAGCTGGTGCTGACCCAGCCGATGCCGTCCATGCCGGTCGGATTCTGGAACGACCCCGGCGGCGAGCGCTACCGGGCCAGCTACTACGCCGACTATCCGGGCACCTGGCGGCACGGCGACTGGCTGATGATCTTGCCCGACGGCGGCTGCGTCATCTACGGCCGGTCCGACGCCACGCTCAACCGGGGCGGCGTGCGGATGGGCACCAGCGAGTTCTACCGCGTGGTGGAGGCGCTCCCGGAGGTCGCCGACAGCCTGGTCGTGGACACCGGGCAGCTCGGCCAGGAGGGGCGGCTGATCCTGTACGTGGTGCCGGCCGCTGGCCGGGAGCTGGACGATGCCCTGGTCAGCCAGATCAAGGGCGCGCTGCGCGCCGGGCTGACCCCGCGGCACGTGCCCGACGAGATCCGCGCCGTGCCCGGCATCCCGCGGACGCTGTCGGGCAAGAAGCTCGAGGTGCCGGTCCGCCGGATCCTGCTCGGCACCCCGGTGGCCGACGCCGCCGACCCGGACGCGCTGGCCAATCCCGAGGTCCTGAGCTACTTTTCCCCCGCCCCCGCCCCCCCCCCCCCCCCCCCCCCCCCCCCCGGGGACCCCCCACCCCCGGCG
>Ga0193726_1000897_pt1 | contig 26771 bp, 32 predicted proteins | sample H2c1metaG_FD_144928 | JGI IMG/M metagenome (GOLD analysis project Ga0193726, IMG submission 144928) | Soil microbial communities from a riparian zone of the East river system, Colorado, United States - H2c1 | ecosystem: Environmental > Terrestrial > Soil > Riparian zone | place: USA: East River...
CAAGATGGCCGTCTATATCGCGGTCGCGTTGTGCCTTGTGTATTCGCGCACCTATCTGGCGGACCGGGGGCTGTACCGCGGGGAATATTTCGTGCTGGCGTTGTTCGCGGCGCTCGGAATGATGGTCATGATCTCCGCCAGCCACTTCCTGACCGTGTACCTGGGCCTGGAGCTGATGTCGCTGTGCCTGTATTCCATGGTGGCGCTGAACCGCGACTCCGCCGCTTCGACCGAGGCGGCGATGAAGTACTTCGTGCTGGGCGCGCTCGCCTCGGGCCTGCTGCTCTACGGCATGTCGATGATCTACGGCGCCACGGGCACGCTGGAGCTCGCCGAGGTTGCCAAAGGCGCGGCCCGCATCCTCCGGAGCGACGATCCTTCGAAGCTCGTGCTCGCCTTCGGGCTGGTGTTCGTGGTGTCGGGCGTCGCCTTCAAGGTGGGCGCGGTTCCGTTCCACATGTGGATCCCCGACGTGTATCACGGCGCGCCTTCGGCGGTGACGCTCTTCATCAGCACCGGACCCAAGCTCGCTGCGTTCGCGATGGCGATCCGCCTGCTGGTGAACGGGCTGCACCCGCTCGCCGGCGATACGCCGCAGTTCCCCAGCGGATGGCAGGACATGCTCGTCATCCTGTCGGTGCTGTCGATGGCGGTCGGGAATCTCGCCGCGATCGCGCAGAGCAACATCAAGCGCATGCTCGCTTACTCGACCATCTCGCACATGGGCTTCATGCTGCTCGGTCTCTTGTCGGGGATCGTGAGCGGCAATGCGCTCTCGGCGGCGGAAGCCTGGAGCTCGGCCATGTTCTACGCCGTCGTCTACGTGCTGATGAGCCTGGGGGCGTTCGGCATGGTGGTGCTCCTGTCGCGCTCGGGCTTCGAGGCCGAGCGCATCGAAGATTTCAGGGGGTTGAATGCGCGCAGCCCCTGGTTCGCCTTCATCATGCTGCTGCTGATGTTTTCGCTGGCGGGGATTCCGCCCACCGTAGGTTTCTACGCGAAGCTTTCGGTGCTCCAGGCGGTCATCGGGGCCGGACAGCTGTGGCTCGCGGTGGTTGCAGTGCTGTTCGCGTTGATCGGGACCTTCTACTACATCCGCATCGTCAAGCTCATGTACTTCGACGAGCCGCTGGATGTGGAGCGGATCGATGCGAAACTCGATATGGGTATCCTCCTGTCGGTGAACGGGCTGGCGGTGCTCGTGCTGGGTATCCTGCCTCAGCCGTTGATGCAACTTTGCTTCCAGGCGATCAGGGGCCTGTGAGCGCAGGCGCCGGGACGTGAAGGACCTGAGCGAACGCCGGCTCTCGAGCAGGCTGGTCTACGACGGCAAGCTGCTCAAGGTTCGCAGCGATACCGTGCGCCTGCCCGACGGAGGAACCGCCGAGCGCGAATTCATCGAGCATCCGGGCGCGGTGGCGGTGATTGCGCTCACCGACGCGGGCGAGCTCGTGATGGAGCGGCAATTCCGCTATGCGCTGGGGCGCGACATGATCGAAATCCCGGCAGGCAAGATCGATGCGGGGGAGGACCCGCTTGCCACCGCCCGGCGCGAGTTGAAGGAGGAAACCGGCTATACGGCCGCTCATTGGCGGCACGTGGCGACGATCCACATCGCGATCGGGTATTCGAACGAGCGCATCGAAATCTATATCGCAAAGGGTCTCAAGGACGAGGGCGCGAAGCTCGACGACGAGGAATTTCTCGAGGTGTTCACGCTTGCTCCCGCCACGGCGCTCGCCTGGGTGCGCGAAGGCAAGATCACCGACGCCAAGACCATCGCGGGCCTGTTCTGGGCGGAAAAAGTTCTAGGCGGGGAGTGGAACGGCCATCCCTGAAAACCCCCGGCGACGCCCCACTGGCGCGGGATCGAGGCTGAGGGGCGAATAAAATCCCCGGGACTCGCTCATCGGCGCGAATCGACGAGCTTCCGATACTGCGCCATGTGCCTTATCGCCCGCCTGGGATCGTTCAGCTCCTTGCACAAGAGCGCCAGGTTGTAGTGGCAATCCGCCATGCGCGGATTGCCGTGCAGCGCCTTTTTGTAGGCATCCATCGCCTCGTTCTTGCGGTTCATGTCCTCGAGCAGAACGCCGAAGTTGAACAGCAGCAGCGGATCACCGCCGCAGGCCGTGATGGCCTTGCGATAGATGCGCTCCGCGTCCGCGAGTCCCGAGGATTCGTGCAGCAGCCTTCCCAGGTTGATATAGGCGCCGAGATGTTTCGGGTCGGCTTCGATCGCGCGCTCGTACGCTTCCCGCGCAGCGGCGGCGGCGCCGCGCTCCAGGCCGCGCCCGCGCTCGAACCAGTCCTCGGCGCTCTCGGCCGTGGCCTGGTCGTTCCGCTCGATCACGCTCAGGGAGCCCTCCGCCGGGTCGCCTTCGAAGGCGAGCAGGTATTGTCCGGATTCCGCCTGCCAGCGACTGGCGCCTTCCTTGACGACCACACGGTCGCCGACGGCGCCGATCGACAGGCCCGACAGCGGCATGGCATCGGGAAGGCGGCGTCGCAGCTCCTTCAAGGACTTCGTGATACGCCGGGACGGGACCTGGGACGCGGCAAGCGCCTGGGCAGTGCGGAGCACGATCAAGTCCTGGAACGAAAAGAGGTAGGACCTGCGCGGGCCGCGCGCGGGCGAAACGAAACCGGCGTCGATCAGGCTCTGGATGGTGCGGCGGGGGAGGCGAAGGAGCCTCTCGACGTCGCGCACGCCGTACCGGTGCATTGCGGACGGAGCGGCGCGGATTATTTCTTCGCGGCCTTTCGCGCGGCAGGTACGGATTGCAGGGCACGCTTGGGCGGTTTGCGCGTTTCCGCTTCGGCTGCCTTCGCGGGGACAGGTTTCCGGTCGAGACTCGCGCGCAGCGCTTCCATGAGATCGATGACCTGCGCGCCGCCTTGGGGCTCCTCGGACATCGTGATCTCCTGGCCTTCCACCTTTTTCTGCACCGCGGTTTCGACCCGCGCGCGCACTTCGTCGGTGTAAGAGGCGGGATCGAACTTGTCCGAGGCCTGCTGCTCGATCAATAGCTGCGCGAGCTTCAACTCCGCGTCTTTCACTTCCGTCTTCGGGATCTCGATCTCCTTGATCGACCTGACCTCCCCGGCGTAGAGCAACTGCTGCATGACGAGGCCGTCTGCATTTTCGCCATTCGTCGGGCGGATCATCACGATGTACTGCTTGCCGCGCGCGGCCCAGCGACCGAGCGCGCAACGGCCGGATTCGCGCAGCGCCTTCGCGAGCAGCGCGTAAGGCTTCGCGCCGCCCTTGTCCGGGGCGAGGTAGTAGGCCTTGTCGAAGTACACTGGGTCGATCGATTTGATCGGCACGAATTCCGCGATGTCCGCGGTGTGCGTGCCCGCCTCTTCGAGCGCCTTCAGCTCCTCGGGGGAGAACATCACGTACTGGTCCTTGGCGAATTCATAACCCTTCGCCATGTCCTCGCGGGCGACCGGGATCTCTTCCTTCACGCACATGTACTGCTGCTTGAGCCGCGATCCGCAAGTCTTGTGCAGCAAGTTGAACGAGATGGCTCGGCTCGCCTCGGTGGCGGGGTAAAGCTTCACCGGAATCGAGACCAGCCCAAACGAAACCGTCAGCGACGCGATCGATCGTGCAGCCATGCCTGCCTCCAAGCTTATTCCCCCTTTTCAAGGGGTTGCGGCCGCGATTCTACGCTTTCGCGCGCTCGAGCGCACGTTCCAGGCTTTGCTTGCGGGCGAGGGCGTCCTGCCAGCGGTCGCCGGTGCCCGCCAGGCGCTCGGCGGCGTTGGTGATCCTGAAGTCGAGCGGGTGCGCCTTCGCAAGCTCCTCCCAGGTGAGCGGCATCGACACCGGAGCACCGGGCGCGCCTCTCGGCGAATAGGCGACGTTCAGCGTCTTGCCGCGGACGTTCATGTTGTAGTCCATGAAGATCTTGCCGGTGCGCTTGGGGACGCTCCACTCCACCGTGACCTCTTTCGGATGCAGGCGCACCAGGTGCCGCCCCACCATCTCGCTCACCTTGCGCGCGGCGTCGAAGTCGAGCGTGCGCTCGATCGGCACGAATACATGGAGTCCCGTTTTTCCGGAGGTTTTAACGATCGCGTTCAGCCCCATGCTTGCCAGCAGTTCGCGCAGCCGGAACGCGACTTCCTTTCCCTTTTCGAAGGCGACTGTGTTCAGCTCGGGCTCGTCGCCAGGCGCTTCCTTGCCCGAATAGATATAGGGATCGATGTCGAAGACGACGTAGTCCGGATAGCTGAGCACCGAGCTCTCCAGCGCCGCGAGCGAGCCGGAGTAGTCGGTGCTTTGCGCTTCGGTGTCCGGCCCGGGTTTCGCGCGCGAATGCCAGACGTGAAATTCCAGCGTACCCGATTGAGCCAGCCACAAGAGCGTCGCCAGGTTGTTGCACACCAGATAGTCGTGGCGCTCGTCCTTGTGCTCGGAGAACACGGTGATCGTGTCGGCGAACTCCGGAAGCTCGTGATCCCAGTGCTTCTGGAAAAAGCGCTCGCCGCCAATGCCTTCGGGCATGCGGATCATGGTGAGCGGCCGGTCGGCCAGGTGGGTGAGGATGAAAGGCGAAACCTGCGCAAAGTAACGCAGCAGATCGCGCTTGGTCACGGCCGGCTGCTTGAGCGCCGGGTCCGCGGGCCAGTACACGCGATCGAGGTGCGTGAGCCGGATCTGGTGCGATCCGACTGCAATGGGGAATGCCGTCTTCTTGTTCTCCAGCTGCCGCAGGACGTCGTCCACTACCGTGTCGGTCGAGCGTGTCGCCGCTTGAACGCCAGTGCGCGGGTCCGTGCGCTTCACGGACTTCGGATCGACGTCGTCGCGCAGCCTCAAGAAAACCGGAGCCCGAAGCATCCCGTCCGGGGTCCACTGCTGGAACTCCACCTCCACGACGAGCTCGGGCCTCACCCAGGTGGTTGGGCTGTGGACCTCCGGCGTCTCGGCGAAGGGGCACGTATCGGTTTTCAGCTTCTCGCTCCGCGCCTTTACCTGCGGGAGCGTGCGATCGTCGAACCCGGAGCCGACGTGTCCGCAGTAGCGTAGCCTGTCTTCGTCCCAATAGCCGAGGAGCAGCGCACCGAGCGGGGCGCGCGATCCCTTTCCCTTCGTGATCCCGCCCACGACGAATTCGGCGCTCTTCGTCGGCTTGATCTTGAGCCAGGAGGGCGAGCGCTTTCCCGCTTCGTAGCTGCTGTCCCTGCGCTTGGCGATGACGCCCTCGAAGCCGCTCGCGAGCGCCGCCTGGTAGAGCTGCTCGCCGTCCTCCTCGGCGTGGACGAGCTGCACGTGAGGAGAGGGCAGGAGGCATTGCTCGAGCCAGCGCCGGCGGTCCGCGTAGGGCGCCCCGCGCAGGTCGGCACCGGCAAAGTGCAGCAGATCGAAGCAGAAGAACACCGTCGGCGTGGTGCGGTCGGCCTGCGCGATCTCGCGCTCGGTCTTCATCTGCACGCGCTCCTGGAGCGCGGCGAACGAGGGCCGGCCGTCGGCGCCGAATGCCACGATCTCGCCGTCGAGCACGATGCCTTTCGCTGCCTGCAGCGTCAGCTCCGCCGCAAGCTTCGGAAAGGACGCGGTCAGGTCGAGGCCGCGGCGCGAGCGCAGCTTCACGTCCCTGTCGTCGATGAAGGCGAGCGTGCGGTAGCCGTCGAGCTTGGGCTCCCACATCCAGCCGGCGCCGGCAAATACGGCATCGCGCGATTCGGCGAGCATGGGAAGCAGCTTGACCGGCAGCGCTTCCTTTTTCCCGGAAGGGACGAGCTGCGCCGCGGGCATGCGGCGTACGGGCAGCGCCTTGAGGTCCTCGACCGCAAGGCCCGAGAGCACCGAGCGACTCTTCTCCGCGATATCGGCGTCGGAGACGAACCGGTCCTTGTGCTTGATGAGGAGCCAGTCCTTCGGGTTCCTGGAGGTGCGCACCAGCGCAAAGGAGCCTTTGAGCTTGGCGCCGCGGAGCGTGACGCTCAGCTTTCCCTTGGCGAGGCCTTCCATGATCTGGCGCTCCGCCTCCCCGCGGTCGTGATACAGGTGTTGGTCGTGATGTAAGTGCTTCTTGTCCTCGTCGGGGGTATACACGCCGCAATCCCAGACGATCACTTCGCCCGCGCCGTACTGCTTGGGCGGGATCACGCCTTCGAACGACGCGTAGTCGTAGGGATGGTCCTCGGTCTGCACCGCAAGCCGCTTGTCGCCCGGGTTGAGCGACGGGCCCCTGGGAACGGCCCAGGACTTCAGGACCCCTTCGCACTCGAGCCTGAAGTCGTAATGCAACTGGCGCGCCGAGTGCTGCTGCACGACGAAGAGCAAAGGCCCGGTGCCCGGCGCGGGGGCGGGCGCGGGTTCGGGCGTCGCGTCGAACGCGCGCTTCGCCGAGTATTCGTCGAGCAACGCGGTGGCTTCGGCGGCCGCGGTGGATTGGCGGGGCGAGTCTGCGCGCTTGCCTTTGGGCATGCGCGAATTCTAGGAGCAAAGCCGAGTCAGGTGTTGCAGGGAACTTGCTACCGACCGCACGGGTGCAGGACAATCGGCCCATGACCCAACTCCTGGCCGGAACGAGCGGCTTCTCCTACAAGGAATGGCTGGGCAAGTTCTATCCGGAAAAGCTTCCGGCGAGCGGGATGCTGCGCTTCTACGCCGGGCATTTCGACACGGTCGAGATCAACAACACCTTCTACCGCATGCCCGATGAAACCATGCTCGCCCGCTGGGCGGAGGAGGTGCCGGAGAACTTTTCCTTCACCCTCAAGGCCCCGCGCCGCATCACCCACGAGCTGCGCCTGCGCGAAGCCGAATCGAACGTCACGGAGCTTCTGCGGCGCGCGCAGGCGCTCGGCGGGAAACTCGGGATGTTCCTGTTCCAGCTGCCGCCGTACCTGAAGAAGGATCTTCCCCGGTTGAAGGATTTTTTGGCTTTGCTGCCTCCGGGGCGGCGCGTGGCCTTCGAGTTCCGGCACCATTCCTGGCACGACGAAGAGGTGTACGAGGCGCTGCGCGCCGGTGGCGCCATTCTTTGCGTCACCGATACCGACACCGGCGATACGCCTTTCACTTGCACGTCGAATTGCGGCTACCTGCGTCTTCGGCGGACCCACTACGACGACGCTGATCTGCGCGCCTGGGTCGCGACAATCGCCGCGCAGCCACTGGAGCGCATTTATGTCTACTTCATGCACGAAGACGACGCGCTGGGCGCCGTGTTCGCTCGACGGCTCATGGAGCTTTGGCGCGAGGCGCAGACCTCGGGTTCAAATCCACCCGGGGCGGCTGCCGCGCGCTAGTTCAAAGCGGAGATTGACGGGTATCATCGGACATTCACGCCGCCAGACGTGCCACCCATCAGCCGCCCATCAGCCGACCCGAAATGACAGAGCCCGAAGCAATTGCAGTATCGCCCGGGGCGGTTGGCCGCCTCAAGCTCTACTACGAAAAGAACGAGCAGAAGCTTGCGATCTTTTCTTTCATCTGCGGGTTCTTCTTCGATATCCTCATGGTCGATCGCGCCGATTCCTGGCCCGCAATCGGTCAGCAGGTCCTCTATCTCGCCGTGATTCTCGCGGCCCTGGTGCAGATGTTTTTCGAAGAGGGCAAGCCGCCGTCCGACCCCGGCAGCTCGTTCGTCCTCAAGCGCTGGTACTATCGGTACCGGACGGCGATCGTCCACTTCTTCCTGGGAACCCTGCTCAACGTCTACACCATCTTCTTCTTCAAGAGCTCGTCGCTGCTCGTCTCGTTCTCCTTCCTTGCGTTCCTCGTAATCCTGTTGTGGGCGAACGAATCCGCGCGCGTCAAGTCGCTGGGGCTGTCTTTCAAGTTCACCCTGCTCGCCCTTTGCATGCTGTGCTTCTCCGCCAATGTGGTCCCGATTTTCGTCGGATCGATCGGCCTCACGGTCTTCCTCGTTTCGATGTTCGCCGGCTGCCTGCCGCTGCTCGGTGTGGTCTGGTGGCTCCGCAGGCGCTCGCCCGACCTCTTTCCCCGGGCGAGGAGACAGATGCTCGTGCCGCTGGGCGGCGTGCTGGTCGGCTTTCTCGTTTTTTATTTCTTCAGGCTGATTCCGCCGGTGCCGCTCTCGATCCCGTTCATCGGGATCTACCATGCCGTCGAGAAGACGCAGGATACCTACCGCTTGAGCCACGAGCGTCCGGCGTGGCGCTTCTGGCAGCACGGAGACCAGGAGTTCCTCGCCCAGCCCGGGGACAAGGTCTACGTGTTTTTCCGTGTTTTTTCGCCGACGCGCTTCTCCGACCAGGTGCAGGTGCGCTGGTACCTCAAAGACGACACCCGCGGCTGGACGGCGCAGGACGCGATTCCCATCAAGATCGTCGGCGGGCGCGCGGAAGGATTTCGCGGCTACGGCTTCAAGTCGAACTACCAGCCCGGCGAATGGAAAGTGCAGGTGGAAACCACCGACGGACGCGAGATCGGCCGCGTGTATTTCAGTCTGGAGACCCGCCCCGAGTGGCCGCGCAGCTTCCAGATCGATCTCGAGTAGCGGTTGCACAAGGCGCGACGCGCGCGCGAGCGCGCCCTCGCTCCCTCTCGGGGATTCAACCGGCGGCCGCGAGCGAGGCGAATCTCCGCTTGAGCGTGTTGACCTGCGCGAGGTAGCCGGCGAGGTTCTGGGCGCCGCAGCGCTGTCCCGCGCCCGGCCGGAAGTCGCGGCGCGCGTAGGCTTCGCCGCGCGCCGGTCCGCACAGGTGAATCACGGCGGCCAGGTCCTGTTTCTGCTGCAGCGTGGCGGCGGCGACTCCGCGGCGAGCGAGCGTGTTCGCGACGCCGCGGTCGAGCAGGGCGGCGGTCATCTCCACGGCGTGGCTCGGCACCACGCGAGTGTAGAAAATATTGAACCAGCACGATTTCAGGTCGTACCAGGGGCCGTCCTCGCTCACCGCGTGCTCGTGGATGCAATAGCGCTTCGCATCGCGGAACGCCGCGTCGGTGATCTGGAACATCCCGACCGCGCTCGAGGACGGGCGGTACAGCTCGAACGGATTCCAGGCGAGGCGCCAGCTCCAGGGCGGTCGCGCCACCGGATTGCCCGCCCCTTCGATCTGTGCGATCGCGGCGAGCAGCTCCGGCGCGATGACGGCGGTGGAATGTTCGCGAAAGAGCGATCCGTACTTCCGCCAGGTCTCGGCCGGTGTCTTCGCGAGCGCGCCGCCCACCGGGAAAAATGCCTCGGATGGCTTGCGGGCCAGCTGGACGACCCAGTTTGCCGCCGCCCAGAGCGCCAGGACGGCGACCGCAATGATGAGAATCCGGATCGCCGGCGGTGCAGCCCCTATCGAGCGCAGCGCGCGCCGCAGCGGCACCGAAAGCCGTACGAGCTCGGCCCTGAGCGCTCGCAAGCGCATGCTGGGCGAAGAGACCTTCTCGGCGCGCGAACGAGGCATGAGGGACATCGCTTCCGTGCTCAGGTACTATCGTAAACGGTACCATCCCGGCAAAGAGGGCTCCCATGCAGGACAACGATGTGACCGCCGAAAAACTCGCCGCCGATCTGCGGCTCGTCATTTCCGACGCCGAGGCGCTGCTGCGCGCGACAGCCGGAAAGGCGGGCGACACCGCGGCCGCCGCGCGCGCGAAGATGCAGGAAAGCCTCGAGTCGGTCAAGCTGCAGCTGGGGCCACTCGGCGAAGAGGCGGCCGAACAGGCTCGCGCCGCAGTGCGCGTCACCGACGATTACGTCCGCGAGAATCCCTGGCAGGCTGTCGGTATCGCCGCGCTGGTCGGGATCGCGCTGGGACTCCTGGTCAGCCGCCGGTAACGGCGACCCGAGCCATGGCCGAAGAAGCCGGGCACACCGCAGGCTTGCTCGATTCGCTGCGGAATCTCGCGAGGACCGTTCTCGCGACCGTGCAGACACGGATTGAACTTTTTGCGAGCGACATCGACGAGCAAAGAGCGCGTCTGGCGCGGATCGTGGTCCTCGCCGCGATCGCCGCGTTCTGCCTCGGGCTCGCGCTGATCCTGCTGGTGTTTTTCCTCGTCGTGCTGTTCTGGGAGACCGATCGCCTGCTCGCCATCGGCGCGCTCTGCGGCGTTTTTGCCGCCGCAGGAATCGCCGCCTGCCTGATCCTGCGTTCTGCGCTCGCGCAGCGCCCCAAATTCCTGTCGGCTACGCTCGCCGAGCTGCGCAAGGACGAAACCCGGCTCGAGGGGCCATGAGCGCCCTTGCGCAGATCCTCGAGCGGCGCGCGCGGCTCGCCGCCGAAGCGGAAGCGCAACGGCGCGCGCTTTCCGAGGAGATCGCCGTCTGCGGCAGCGTGCTTGTCGTCGTCGACCGCGGCATCGCGTGGGCGACGTGGTTGCGCGCGAGGCCTTACCTCGTTGTCGCCGCCGCTGCCGCCATCGCGGTGTTGCGTCCGAAGCTGGCGCTCCTGTGGAGCGCGCGCCTGCTCACGCTGTGGCGCACCGGACGCATCCTCTTCGATGCGATCAAGCCCGTGGCCGACGGACGAAAATCGGAAGGCCGCTGAAATCCGGGTGATCGCTTCTCCCGCGTTCCGGGAATCCTATCTCGAGCTCGTGCCGCAATTCGAGAAAGCGAGCCAGCACAAGGTCGTGACGGAATGGGCCGGCACCTCTGACATCATGAAACGCATGAAGGCGGGCGAGGATGTCGACCTCGTCGTGGGCCCGGCGGGATTGATCGACGAACTGACCCGGTTCGGCAGGATCGTATCGGGCAGCCGAGTCGATCTGGCGAAATCCGGCGTGGGCGTGGCGGTGCGCAAAGGCGCGCCCAGGCCGGACATCAGTTCGGGCGAAGCGCTCAAGCGCGCGCTGCTCTCGGCAAAGTCGGTCTCCTATTCGAGCGGCCCGAGCGGCGTTTATCTTGCCGGTCTGTTCGAGCGTTGGGGCGTCGCGGAACAACTCAAGCCGAAGATCAGGCAGACTCCGCCCGGGGTCGCGGTGGGTGAGGTGGTCGCACGAGGCGAAGCCGAAATAGGCTTCCAGCAGGTGAGCGAACTGCTCCCCATCTCCGGCATCGACTATATCGGGCCGCTGCCGAAAGACATCCAGCAGGTCACTGTGTTCTCCGGCGGCATTCACGCCGCCTCAAAAGAGCCTGACGCAGCCCGTGAATTGCTCAAGTTTCTCACCGCGCCGGCCGCCGCCCCGGTCATCAGGAAAAAGGGCATGGAGCCGGGCTGAATTGCATCGAGGCGGATCAGGGAGGAACCAGCCGCCACGGCGCATCGGGCCGATCGCGGCAGGCGCCGTAGCGGAACGGCTGGGTGGCTCGCCCGGGCGTATAGAACCGCAGGTCGATGAACCACAGGCAAGCCGAGCTGGCGCTCGCGCCGTCGAACGCCGGCAGATCGGCGAACCAGCGATACACCGCCATCGCCGGAGAATTCCACGCTTCCTTCGCCAGCGCCTTCGTCGGACCTTCGCCGTAGCGCGTTCGCGTTTCCCAGTGGGCCGCGGACAAGGGCTCATAGACGGAGTCGAGCATCGCGATGAAGCCGTCGCCCGGACGATAGGGCCGCGGTTGTTCGCGTATCAGATTCACGTGGGCGAAGCGATGCGCTTCGGCGTCCGAGACGAACACCGTCCAGTTGAAAGGCGAGACCGGCCGCGGCTGCACGTTGATGCTCGCGCCGGCTATGCCTTGCTGCCGGGCGTAGCGCTCGCCGAACTCGATCGCTTTTTCCTTCTGGAGATACTGGAAGCCGACGTAGCCGGCGAGGAGGGCGCTCGCCGCAACCGCGGGCCATCGCGTGCGGCGCAGGATCGCGGACGCAGCCAGGCCCGCGACGATGATGCCGCTGAACCACAGGTCGACGATGAAAGTCGTGCCGATCTGGGCGCGCCAGTCCGAAAACGGCGCGAGGATCATGGTGCCGTAGCTGGTGATGACGTCGCCCGCGATGTGCAGTCCGAGTCCCATCGCAGTGATGCCGTAGAGCGCGCGCCAGCCGCGCGGTTCGCGCAGGATCTTCGCAAGCACCCAGGAATAGGACAGCGCCCACAGCGGCAGGAGGATCAGCGAATGGGTCACGCCGCGGTGGTTCGCCAGGTACTCCACCGGCCCGAAGAAACTCACGACGATGTCGAGGTCCGGCGCGGCGCAGGCGAAGAAGCCCGCGGCGATGCGGCGCCAGAGCGAAGCCCGCGGCGCGTCCTTCGGCGCCGTCGCGCGGGCAAGCAGCGCTCCGGAGAGCGCGTGGGTCAGGGTGTCCATGGGGATTCAAGACTAGGGTTCGTTCGCGCCTGGTCCTTCGGTGCAGGTCAGTACGGTTTCTCTCCAACGAAATTGCCCGGCGGAGAATAGTCGCACACGTAGAGTTTCCAGCGGCCGCCGCCGAAGGGACTCCCCGACGTGCACGCTTTCTGCGCGCAGCCGACGCTCGTCGTGCCGCGCCACACCAGTTGCGTGTAGTGCCCGCAGGCCTTGCCCGGCTGGCAGGCGTTGGCCGCACGACTATAGAACGCCTTCTCGCTGTCCCAATCGCCGACGACCTGTGCCGCCGTGTACGTTCCCGTCCCCGCGAAGATGTTCTCTCCCAGCCGGCCACGATCCGGGTTGTGCTTCCACGTGCACCGGTCCGCCCAGCTCTGCGCTACCGCTGTGGCAGAAGCGTTCCAGGTCAGGGCCGGGAGCGGCGGGCTGGGCTTCGGTGCGGCCGACGCGCGCGCAGCGTTGTGCGCCGCGAGCCATTCGTTCACCGTAATTCCGGCGCTGGCCGGAATTGACGCTGCCGGGCTCTCCGCTCCGCCCCGCGTTCCTTCGTTCCCCTTGCCGGCGCAGCTGACGGGGCCCGCGAGAATCAGCGCGCAAAGGAGCGTGACGATGTCACCGCGGCGGGGCGCAAAGATCTGGTGCATCGGGGGATTTTTGCATGCCGAGCTGCGGCGCGATAGGGCCCGCCGTTGAAGCGCTTTGACAAGTCTGTAATATTTCGATGATACTAGAATCATGGAATCAAAGACCGCAGTCGCCAGCCTCGCGGCCCTGGCTCAGGACGCGCGCCTCGCCATCTTCCGGCTGCTGGTGCAGAAAGGCCCTAAAGGCCTGTGCGTCGGGGACATCGCGGCCAAGTTCGACATCGCGCCGGCCACGCTCTCGTTCCACCTGAAGGAGTTGACCCACGCCGGATTGCTGGTTGCGCGACAGGAAGGCCGCTTCATCTACTACGCCCCGGATTTCGGGAAGATGAACGCACTGGTTTCCTACTTGACCGAGAACTGCTGCGGCGGGGAGGACTGCGCCCCGGTATGCAAGCCCGTCGCGCGCAAGCGCAAGGAGAAGGTCACGTGAAGGGGGATCTCGCGTGGAGAGAGTGATGAATGTCCTCTTTCTTTGCACCGGCAATTCGGCGCGCTCCATCCTGGCGGAGGCCCTGACCAACAGCCTCGCGGTGAGCAAGGGGAAGTTCCATGCTTACAGCGCCGGAAGCCATCCGAAAGGCGCGGCGCATCCGCTCGCGCTCGAACTGCTCGCGCAAAGCCGGATCCCTGCGAGCGGCCTGCGCAGCAAGAGCTGGGATGAATTTGCAAAGCCCGACGCGCCGGTGATGGATTTCGTCGTCACCGTCTGCGATCAGGCGGCCGGAGAGCAGTGCCCGTACTGGCCCGGCCAACCCATGACGGCGCATTGGGGCATGCCCGACCCTGCGGCGGTCGTGGGAACGGAAGATCAGAAGCGCCGCGCCTTTTCCGAAACCGCCAGCGCGCTGCGGCGGCGTATCGAGCTCTTCGCGAGCCTCCCCTTCGACAAGCTCGACCGGCTTTCACTGCAGAATCAAGTCAAGGATATCGGCAAGCGATGACGCTGACGCGTCGCCTGGTGGCGGAAGGCCTGGGCACGGCCCTGTTGCTTGTCGCCGTGGTCGGCTCGGGCATCATGGCCGAGCGGCTCTCGGGAGGCAACGCAGCGCTCGCGCTGCTCGCGAATTCTCTCGCGACGGGCGGCGCGCTCGTCGCGCTCATCGTGACCTTCGCGCCGATCTCCGGCGCTCACTTCAATCCCGCTGTCACCGTGGCGCTCGCCGCGCGAGGCGAACTGCAATGGGCGGCCGCAGCGGCCTATATTGCCGTGCAATTCGCCGCCGGGATTCTCGGTGTAGTTGCGGCGCACGCCATGTTCGGACTCCCGTTGCTTGAGTGGTCGCAGAAAGCGCGGCCTGGGTTCGGGCAAGTCTGGGCCGAATTCATCGCCACGTTCGGCCTGCTGGCCATCGTCCTCTCGTGCGTTGCCGTTCGTTCCCGTGCGGTGCCGTACGCGGTTGCGTCCTATATCGCGGGCGCGTACTGGTTCACGTCCTCGACCTCGTTTGCCAATCCCGCGGTGACGGTCGCGCGAACATTCACCGATTCCTTCGCGGGAATTGCGCGGAGCGATGTTCCAGGCTTTCTGCTCGCACAAGGCGCGGCGGTCCTCGTCGCGGTCCCGCTGTTCGCGTGGATGTTCAGGGAGCGATCCAAGGGCTCAGGATAGAATCCGGCCAGGATGGCTCGCGCGTCATGATTTCCGGTCTCGTACAGATCCTGCTCTTCCAGGGTCTGGGCGAACTCATCACGCATTTCCTCTTGCCCTTGATTCCGGGCCCCGTCGTCGGCCTCATCCTGCTGCTCGGCTTCCTCGCTCTGCGAAAGGGAGCAAACGCTTCGCTCGATGGAGTGGCGAGTACTTTCAGCCAGCATTTCGGACTGCTGTTCGTTCCCGCCGCGGTCGGCGTGGTGATGTTCTGGCCGCACCTCAAGGCTCACGCCGTTGCCATAGTGGCAGCGCTGGTAGTGAGCGTGGTCCTCACCATTGCCGTGACGGCGCTGGTCCTCAAGGGCTTGTCCCGGGGAGCAGGCAAATGACCGGGTCGGTTACACCGGACTTTCCCAACATCTACGAGATCTGGGTCTACCTCTCGGGCAGCCCGCTGCTTGCGCTCGTTCTCACGCTCGGCGCCTACCAGCTCGGCGTGATGGTCTACGAACGGGCGAACCGGCATCCGCTCGCCAACCCGGTGCTGATCGCGATCGTTCTCGTAGGTGCGACGATCACGCTGATCGACATGCCGTATCCGAAGTACTTCGAGGGCGCGCAGTTCGTCCACTTCCTGCTCGGAACCGCGACGGTCTCGCTCGCCGTGCCGATCTACAAGGGGCTCTCCGCGATGCGCGGACGGATGGTGCCTTTGCTCGCCGCGCTGCTTGCCGGCGGCGTGACTTCCATCGTCAGCGCGGTGGGGATTGCGCGACTTCTAGGCGCGGACTCGGCTATCGTCGGGGGCCTCGTGGCCAAGTCCGTCACCGCGCCGATCGCCATGGGCATCGCCGAGCGGATCGGCGTCTCGCCCACGCTCACCGCGGTCTTTGCCGTATCCACCGGCATCCTGGGCGCCGTTCTCGCGCGCTTCGTGCTGGACTTCGTTCGCTGCCGCGAGTGGTGGCAGCGCGGTTTCGCGATCGGCGTCGCCGCGCACGGCCTCGGTACTTCCAGAGCGTTCAGCGTCAATCCGGAGGCGGGCGCATACGCCAGTCTCGCCATGGGCCTGCACGGCGTGCTCGGCGCCGTGCTGATTCCGCTTGCGGCCCGCGGTCTCGGATTCTGAGGAAATCGAATCGCCCACAACGACCGCAGGACGTTCTGGAAAGGTTCATAATGCGAATCGGTTTGATGTCGCGCGCGTCCGCGCGACGGCAAGGCTTCAGGAGAACGCTCATGCCCACCGGCGTCGTCAGGTCTTTCAACGTCAAGCGGGGGTTCGGCTTCATACGTCCCGATGACGGTTCCAAGGACCTGTTCGTGCACAGCGGCGCGGTGAAGCGCGCCGGGCTCGAGCCGCTTCGCGAGAACCAGAAGCTTTCCTACGATGTGCGGAGCGAGCTCGACGGAAGGCGATCGGCCGTCGACTTGAAGGCCGTGTGATGGCCAAGGAAGAGCTGATCGAAATGGAAGGCGTCGTCACGCAGGAGCTTCCGGATACGCGGTTCCGCGTGACCCTCGCGAACGGCCACAGCGTGATGGCGCACATGTCCGGGAAGATGAAGAAGCACCGGATCCGCATCCTGCCCGGAGACAAGGTCACACTGGAGATGACGCCCTACGATCTCACCAAGGGCCGCATCAATTTCCGTCACAACACGTATCAGGCTCCTCCGGCGGCCCGTGCGCCCTTCCGGCGCGGGCGCTAGCGCCGCGCGGATGGCGGATCGCATCGTGCTCTCCTGGGCCATACGGATGTCGCGGGCCGAATCTGGCGACGCGCTCGATCTCCTGATGAACGACTGGTACGACAAAATGAAGGCTGACAGGGGCCTGCACGCGGTGGTGGGCTTCGACGCGAGCATGGAGCGTCGGGACTGGGATGGCGCGAAAGGCAGCATCGAGCGCACTCACGGTCGCTCAAGCCTCGACTATCAGGGAACCCTGGATACGCTGGCCGCCGCGATCCAGTGCAAGAGGCTGCTCAGACTCTCCCCGACCCGCTGATCGGCGGCGCCATGCGGCACTCGCTGCACGAAGACGTTCGACATGTCAACGAATTGACGCGCGCTCGAGCCGGCGTCACCATACGCAGCGTGAAAAGACGCGCGATCCGGCCGAAGCCATGCTCGCTATACCATTCCCCTGCCCATCCAGGTCCAGTGGAACAGACCGCCGAGTACCATTGATGTCGCGGTGGCCAGCGCGACGAGGATAATCATCGCCGGGATGGCCGCGATCGCCCATTTGACGAGCAGAATCACCATGGACACAAACGGAATCTTGACATCGACCACCACGACTTCTCTTGTTTCGCTCATTGGAGTCCTCTTGCGGGAAAGCAGCAGGGTACACCGCCATGGATAAATCAGTCTCGGTGCGAATGCTCCTGGGGGACTATCCGGTCACCGCTCCCCTGAAGAGGGGCGAGCTGAAATCGCCCCTGGTGAATTTCGAGTTCGCCGACGTCAAGACGCCCAGCTCGGCGTTCAAGCGCGTCGTGCGCAACCTCGAGTTCGACTGCGCTGAACTGGCGATAGTGACTTTCCTCATGGCGAAGGCGACCGGCAAGCCGCTGGTACTCCTGCCCGCGGTGGTACTGGCGCGCTTCCAGCATGCGCATCTCGTGTACAACATCGAGCGCGGGCCTCTCGCGCCCGCGGATCTCGCAGGTCGCCGCGTGGGCACCCGTTCCTACACAGTGACGACCTCGACCTGGCTGCGCGGCATTCTCGCCAACGACTACGGCGTGGACATCGACCGCGTGAAATGGGTGACCTTCGAGGAACCTCACGTCGCCGAGTTCCGCGATCCGGCTTCGGTGGAGCGCGCCCCCGAAGGCAAGGAACTGATGGCGATGCTCCTCGCCGGAGAGGTCGACGCAGCGATCCTGCCGGCGGTGCCCACCGACCCGAGGCTGAAGCCGCTCATTTCCAATCCGGCGATGGCGGCCGAGTCCTGGAGCCGGAAGCACCGCGCGCTGCAGATCAACCACATGGTCGTGGTCAAGGAGTCCCTGTCGAAATCGGAGCCCGATGCGGTGCGCGAAATCTACCGGCTGCTCGCGGAGAGCAAGCGAGTCGCGAAGTTGCCGAAGCCGGGGGAGTTCGACACGCATCCTTTTGGGCTGGAGGCCAATCGGCGCAACCTCGAAGTCGTCATCGATTACGTCTATCAACAGAAGATGATCCCGCGTCGTTTCGCGGTGGACGAGCTGTTCGACGATGTGACGCGGAAGCTGGGTTAGGCAAGCTGGATCAGGAAGAGAGAGAGCACGCATGATCATCGATTGCCACGGCCACTACACTACCGCTCCCAAGCAACTCGAGGAATGGCGCAAGCGCCAGATCGCCGCTCTGGAGGACGCGAAACACGTGCCGACGAAAGGCACGCTGGGAATCAGCGACGACGAAATCCGCCAGAGCCTCGAGGGCGCACAGCTGAAGCTGCAGCGCGAGCGCGGCACCGATCTCACCATCTTTTCGCCGCGCGCGATGGGCATGAGCCATCACATCGGCGACGAAACGACGAGCCGGCACTGGTCGGAGCACTGCAACGAGATGATCCACCGCGTCTGCTCACTCTACCCGGACAAGTTCGTCGGCGTGTGCCAGCTGCCGCAAAGTCCCGGCGTTTCGCCGAAGAACTGCATTCCGGAGCTCGAGCGCTGCGTGAAGGACTTCGGATTCATCGGCTGCAACCTGAACCCCGACCCCTCGGGCGGATACTGGAAGGAGCCGCCGCTCACCGACAAGTGGTGGTATCCGCTGTACGAGAAGATGGTCGAGCTCGAAGTGCCGGCCATGGTCCACGTGAGCGCTTCCTGCAATCCCAATTTTCACGGGACGGGCGCGCACTACATCAACGGCGACACCACCGCCTTCATGCAGTTCCTCACCGCCGACCTGTTCAAGGATTTCCCGACCCTGAAATTCATCATTCCCCACGGGGGCGGCGCCGTGCCCTACCACTGGGGCCGGTACCGCGGGCTAGCGCAGGACATGAAGCGGCCGCCGCTTCGGGAGCTCGTCATGAACAACGTGTTCTTCGACACCTGCGTCTATCACCAGCCGGGCATCGACCTGCTGCTCAAGGTGATTCCGGCGGACAACATCCTGTTCGCCTCGGAGATGGTCGGCGCGGTGAAGGGCGTCGATCCCGAGACCGGCTTCAACTACGACGACACCAAACGCTACATCGATGGAATCGACTGGGTGGGCAAGGCCGACAAGGAAAAGATCTTCCAGGGCAACGTGAAGAAGGTGTACCCGCGCTTCAAGGCGAAGGGCGCGAAGCTCTGAGTTTGTGGCCGGTGCCGCTCGACGCACAGCCATCGGCCTGTCGTCTCCAGACGACATCCGGGGCGTTAAAAAATAATCAATCAGATCAAAACAGTTAGACCCGGGTCGCCGGATTCGAGAAATAGTCCCTCGATTGCTCTGGCGCGCCGCGTCCGCCTGATCTATCGTATGTTGCTGTCCTACGCGATAACCCGGCCGCAGCCGGGACGGGAGGTCTCATGACGGGCTCTGGATTCTGGATGATCTGGCCGGGCAATGCGATGGCGTCCGCGCTGATCCTGTTTTGCATCGCCATGCCGTTCCTCTATGCCGGGCGCAAGCTCGTGCATGATCTGATTCGCTCGATCGGGCACATGATCGGCGGCCCCCTGCGGCTGGCTGCGCGCTGGCTGTTCGCGGCGGCGAGGGACATGAAGGAGCGCAACAAGGCGGTGCTGCTCGCGCACGGGAAAGAGGAAGTGGGGCAACATATCGAGCGCGAGTTCGAGCGTGTCGGCGTGCTCGTCACGCGCGACCTGGAGGGTTACCCGGCGCTTCAGCGGAAGGTCCTCGACGAAATCACGCGCGTGGAGGAAGACTACAAGAAGTGCGGGGAAGTGCCGCCGCCGCCCCCTGATTGGGTCGAGGCGGTTGCCGGGATTGCGAAGATCAAGTCGGAACACAGCGAGATGGTCAAGAGGATACTCGAGGAGATCAAGCGCTCGGTCGACAGCATCCACGCGAAGGCGCTCGATGAGTACCGCCGCGCCTACCAGTCCAGGCACAAGATCCTGAACGGCTTCATGCCGTTCTGGCGCTCCCTCGACAAGACGCTGGGGCAGGTCGACAAGAAGCTGACCGGGCTGCAGGACACCTCCTCGAAGCTCGACGCGCAGATGGAAAAATACGAGCAGATCAACAAGAAGACGGACAAGGCCGAGCACGCATTGACGGTTTCCGCCTTTACCCAGTTCTGCGTCGCGACCGTGGTCCTTCTGATCGCGATGGGGGGCGCACTCGTCAACTTCAAGCTGATCGCGCTGCCGTTCTCCGAGATGGTCGGTGGCAGCGACTATCTTACCAATTCGCTGAAGACTTCCGACGTGGCGGCGCTGGTCATCATTCTCGTCGAGGTGACGATGGGGCTTTTCCTGATGGAAGCCCTGCGCTTCACGCATCTCTTCCCCGCAATCACGAATCTGAACGACAAGATGCGACGCCGCATCTTGATGTTTTCTGCGGTGTTTCTGCTGACGCTAGCTGGAATCGAGGCTTCGCTGGCGCTTATCCGCGACATGCTGATGGCGGACAAGCAGGCGCTGATCCAGTCCCTGGCGAGCGCGCAGCAGGCGGCGCCCTCCGACCCGTTGCTCGCGCGCATTCCGACGGCCGCCCAGATGCTGCTCGGCTTCATCCTTCCTCTCGCACTCGCCTTCGTCGCGATTCCGCTCGAGTCGTTCGTGCACTCGCTGCGCACGGTCGGAGGGGCCGTGCTCGTGATGCTGGTGCGTGTGTTGGCGTTCGTGCTGCGCATTCTCGGAAATCTCGTGCGACAACTGTGCAGGGTGCTGACCACTCTGTACGACGTCACCATCGTCTTGCCGCTGCTGATCGAACGCATGGTGAAAGCTGCGCGCGGCGGCGGTGACGCGGCTGAATCGCGCCCTGTCAGGCGCGCGGCTTAGCAGGAGACGATGATGATCAAGCGATTGCTTGTCGCGTCACTGCTTGCCTCGGCGGCGGCGGTGTCGTCCTGCGCCGACCAGCGCAGCCACACCCAGGCCGTCTACATGCTGGTGGATACCTCCGGAACCTACGCCCAGGAAGTGGGCAAGGCCCAGGTCATCATCAACTACCTGCTCGGGACATTGCAGCCCGGGGATTCGCTGGCGGTGGCACGAGTGAAGAGCCGCAGCTTCAGCGAGAAGGACATCGTCGCGAAAGTCACCTTCGACAGTCAGCCCTCGCGCGCAAACATTCAGAAGCGCGCCTTCAAGGACAAGATCGACGCCTTCGTCAAGACCGTCGGCGGCAGCGCCTATACGGACATCACCGGCGGTCTCATCCAGGGCTCGATGTACCTGAAGGAGACCGGGGCGGGCACGAAGACCATCCTGATCTTCTCCGATATGCAGGAGGAGCTCGACAAGGCGACCATCCGCGACTTCCCGATCGATATGAAAGACATCCGCGTGGTGGCGCTGAACGTCGTCAAGCTCAAGACCGACAACGTCGACCCGCGGCGCTACACGGGACGGCTCGAAGCCTGGCAAAAGCGGGTCGAAGGCGCCGGGGCATCCGAGTGGCGCATCATCAACGATATCGAGCGCCTCGACGCGGTCCTCGGAAAAGGCTAGTCGCGCCGCTTCAGGCGCAAACTATTTCTTGAAATTTGCCGAAGCGCTCTCGAACGCTTTGCGCATTCTCGCCCAGGCCTCGTCCGCGCCGCGCTGAAGCTCAGTCCAGGCGTCGCCCGACGCCCCCTGCACCTTGCGCAACTGCTCCATCGCCTGGGTCTGGTGTTGGCGGATCGCGGCGAGTTGCTTCTCGTACTCCGCGCGCATGCTCGCCTGAGCTTGCGCAGCCTGGCTTTCCCATCTCGCCATCTCGGCGTTCCATTGATCGAGTTGGGTCTTCAATTTCCCGACGTATTCGTCACGCTTGGTTTCCATGGCGGCATCCTTTCACGCTAGTCCCTGAAATCCAATACTACTCCCATCCTTTCGGCCGATGCAGCAAGCGCTCGTCCTGACCGGAATTTACGGCTTCTTTACGCGCGGCGCCCGAGTCTATACGCCGATTTGACGGCTTGATCGCCTATAGTTCGCTCCGCTGATCCGGCGGCTTCCGTTTGATTCGAAGCAAACACCCGCAACGGGAGCCGGGTCAGGCCTTCGAGACGCAATTTTCTGGAGACGGGACATGGACCTGCTTTACGTCGGACTGATGGTGGCGTTCATCGCCGTGAGCATCGCGCTCGTGCACGCCTTCGACAAGCTCAAGGGGCGGTCATGAACTGGATCTACATTCTGAGCGGCGCAATCGCCGCCGCGATCTTCGTCTATCTCGTCGTCGCTCTGCTCTGGCCGGAGAAATTCTAATGACTGCGAATGGCTATCTGCAAATCGTGTTCTACCTCGTCGTCGTCGTCGCGCTGGCGAAGCCGCTCGGCGCGTACATGGCGGCTATCTACGAGGGCAAGCCCGCCATCCTGAACCAGTTCGGGGCGCCGATCGAGCGGCTGATCTACCGGCTCTGCGGCGTGAAGGAGTCGGAGGAGATGCGCTGGACCCAGTACGCGCTGGCCGTGCTCTGGTTCAGCCTGTTCGGCCTGCTGTTCGTCTACGTCCTGCAGCGGCTGCAGAACTATCTGCCGCTCAATCCCGCTGGCATGACCGCGGTCTCGCCCGACTCCTCGTTCAACACCTCGGTGAGTTTCAACACGAATACCAACTGGCAGGGCTACGGCGGCGAGTCAACCATGAGCTACCTCACCCAGATGCTCGCGCTCACAGTGCAGAACTTCGTCTCTGCGGCAATGGGTATGGCAGTGGTGATCGCGCTGATCCGCGGCCTCGCACGCCAGAGCATGCAGACCATCGGCAACTTCTGGGTGGACCTGACCCGCGGCACTCTCTACATCCTGCTCCCGATTTCATTCGTGCTCGCCCTGGTGCTTGTGTCGCAGGGCGTGGTGCAAACCTTCTCGGCCTACGTGACGGTACCGCTCGTCGAGTCGGTCGAATACGACAATCCGAAGCTCGACGCCGCCGGGCAGCCGGTGAAGGACGAGAAGGGCAACCCGGTGACTGAGAAGGCGACGCAGAAGGAACAGGTCATCGCCGTCGGCCCGGTTGCCTCGCAGATCGCGATCAAGCATCTCGGCACCAACGGCGGCGGCTTCTTCAACGCCAATTCGGCGCACCCGCTGGAGAGCTCGACGCCGCTGACGAATTTTCTCGAGATGCTCGCCGAGCTCGTGATCGCGGTGGCGTTTTGCTATACGTTCGGCGTGATGGTGGGTGATCGCCGCCAGGGCTGGGCGCTCCTCGCCGCCATGATGATCGTGTTTGTGAGCCTGATGTCGGTCGCCGTCTGGTCCGAGCAGGCCGGCAACCCGGCGCTCGCGAAGCTCGGGGTGGACCAGACCGCGTCGGCGACCCAGGCGGGCGGCAACATGGAAGGGAAGGAAACGCGCTTCGGCGTGGTCAACTCGGCGCTGTTCGCGGCCGTCACCACGACGACTTCGTGCGGCGCGGTGAACTCGATGCACGATTCGTTCACCCCGCTCGGCGGCGTCGTGCCGCTGTGGCTGATGCAGATCGGCGAGGTGATCTTCGGCGGAGTCGGCTCGGGGCTCTACGGAATGCTGCTGCTGGTGATCGTCGGCGTGTTCGTGGCCGGCCTCATGATCGGCCGCACGCCCGAGTACCTGGGCAAGAAAGTCGAGGCCTATGACATCAAGATGGTGTCGATCGGGGTGCTGGTGCCCTTGTTCACCGCTCTTTTCGGTACCGCCGTCGGCGTGATGACCGACGCCGGCCGGGCGGGCGTCGCCAATCCGGGAGCCCACGGTTTCTCGGAGATTCTGTACGCCTTTTCTTCGGCGACCGCCAACAACGGCAGCGCGTTCGCAGGGCTGTCGGCCAATACGCCCTTCTACAACACCGCCCTTGGCGTAGTCATGTTCTTCGCGCGCTACTGGATCATCATCCCGGTTCTCGCGCTCGCCGGTTCGATGGCAGCGAAAAAGACGGTCCCGGCCGGCGCCGGTACGCTGGAGACGCACACACCGCTGTTCGTATTCTTCCTCATCGGCGTCGTCGTCATCATCGGTGCGCTGACCTTCATTCCGGCGCTTGCGCTCGGACCGATCGTCGAGCACCTCGTGCTGTACGGCGCGAATTAGGCCACCCTGGAAAATCGGAGTCAGATCGCCATGAGTACCCAAGCCCTTTCAATGGTTCCCTTGCCGCCGCGGGCCCTCGTCACGCGCGGAATCCTGCGGGACGCTCTGATCGAATCGTTCGTCAAGCTGCTGCCCCAGCATCAGTGGCGCAATCCGGTGATGTTCGTGGTGTACCTCGGCAGTTTCCTCACTACGATCCTCTGGGTTCAGGCGCTCGGCGGCAAAGGCGAGGCCCCGTCGGGTTTCATCCTCGCGGTGACACTGTGGTTGTGGTTCACCGTGCTGTTCGCGAATTTCGCCGAAGCGGTCGCCGAGGGTCGTAGCAAGGCGCAGGCAGCCGCGCTGCGCAACGCCAAGCGCGACACCATGGCAAAGAAGCTGGACAAGCCACAGAAGGGAGCCAGTCGGTCGTTCGTCCCCTCCGCTGCGCTGCGCAAGGGAGAGGCGTTCCTCGTCGAGGCGGGCGATTTCATTCCGGCGGACGGCGAAGTGATCGAAGGCGTCGCTTCGGTGGACGAGTCGGCGATCACCGGCGAATCCGCGCCCGTGATCCGCGAGTCGGGCGGGGATTTCTCCTCCGTGACCGGCGGCACGCGCGTGCTGTCGGACTGGCTGGTCGTGCGCGTCACCGTGAACCAGGGCGAGTCCTTCCTCGACCGTATGATCGCCATGGTCGAGAGCGCGCGCCGGCAGAAGACACCGAACGAGATCGCGCTCACCATCCTGCTGGTCAAGCTAACGCTGATCTTCATGTTCGCGACGGTCACCCTTCTTCCGTTCTCGATCTACGCGGTGGATATCGCCAAGACTGGGAATCCGGTGACGATCACGGTCCTGGTTGCGCTGCTGGTCTGCCTTATCCCGACCACCATCGGGGGGCTGCTCTCGGCAATCGGCCTCGCGGGCATCGGGCGTATGCTGCGCGCCAATGTCATCGCCACTTCCGGCCGCGCGGTCGAGGCGGCGGGCGACGTGGACGTGCTGCTCCTCGACAAGACGGGCACGATCACCCTGGGGAACCGCCAGGCTTCCAATTTCCTCCACGCGCCCGGCGTGACCGAGGGCGAGCTCGCCGACGTCGCCCAGCTCGCATCGCTCGCCGATGAAACCCCGGAAGGGCGCTCGGTCGTGGTGCTGGCGAAACAGAAGTTCAACCTGCGCGAGCGTGACATCAAGTCGCTGGGCGCCACTTTCGTGCCGTTCTCCGCGCATTCGCGCATGAGCGGAGTGAATCTCGAAGGACGCGAAATCCGCAAGGGCGCGTCCGACGCCATCCGCGCCTGGGTCGGGTCCAAGGGCGGAACGTTCCCGGGCGAAGTATCGATGCTGGTGGACAACGTCGCGCGGCGCGGCAGCACGCCTCTGGTAGTTGCGGACTCGGCGGCCGGGAGCGCGCGCGTGTTGGGGGTGATCGAGCTGAAGGACATCGTCAAAGGCGGCATCAAAGAGCGTTTCGCGCAGTTGCGCCGCATGGGCATTCGCACGGTGATGATTACCGGAGACAACCGGCTCACCGCGGCGGCGATCGCCGCCGAGGCGGGCGTGGACGATTTCCTCGCCGAGGCGACACCCGAGGCGAAGCTGAAGCTCATCCGCGACACGCAAGGCCAGGGACGCCTGGTCGCCATGACGGGCGACGGCACCAACGACGCGCCGGCTTTGGCGCAGGCCGACGTCGCAGTCGCGATGAACACGGGCACCCAGGCGGCGAAGGAAGCCGGCAATATGGTGGATCTCGACTCCAATCCGACGAAGCTGATCGAGATCGTCGAGATCGGCAAGCAACTGCTGATGACACGCGGCTCGCTCACGACGTTCTCGATCGCGAACGATGTCGCCAAGTATTTCGCAATCATCCCGGCTGCTTTTGCGAGCACCTACCCGCAATTGAACGCGCTCAACGTCATGCACCTTGCGACGCCGGGGAGCGCGATCCTTTCGGCGGTGATCTTCAACGCGCTCATCATCATCGCGCTGATTCCACTCGCCCTGAAGGGCGTTCGCTACCGCCCCGTGGGGGCTGCGGCGGTGCTGCGCGACAACACGCTGATCTACGGCGTGGGCGGGATTATCGTGCCCTTCGTCGGCATCAAGCTGATCGACGTGATTCTCGTTGCCATGGGAATGGCGTAGGCGTTTTCCGGAAAGATCGGAGAGAAACCATGTTTGCTCAATTCAGACCTGCTCTTGTATTGATGATCCTGATGACCGTGCTGACCGGCGTGATCTATCCCGCGCTGGTCACAGCCATTTCGCAAGTCGGCATGCCGGAGCGCGCGAATGGAAGCCTTATCGTGCGCGAGGGCAAGCCGGCGGGATCTGTTCTGATCGGCCAGCCCTTCGCCGACCCAAAGCATTTCTGGAGCCGCCCGTCGGCGACTTCGCCCTATCCGTACAACGCAAGCTCCTCGAGCGGCTCGAACCAGGGCCCGCTCAATCCGGCGCTCACTGACGCCGTGACCGCCCGCATCAAGGCGCTGCGCGACGCGGACCCCGGTAATACCGCGCCGGTTCCGGCGGATCTCGTCACCGCATCGGCAAGCGGCCTGGATCCGCATATCAGTCCGGCGGCTGCGGAGTATCAACTCGCGCGCGTCGCGAAAGCACGCGGTCTTGATGCGCAGAAGGTCCGCCTCTTGGTCGCCGAGGCGACGGAAGGACGGCAGCTCGGATTCCTCGGGGAGCCACGCGTCAACGTGCTGAAACTCAACCTCGCGCTCGATGCGCTCCGCTAGCATGGACTCGCCCCAAATAGTGCTGCTTGCGCTCCTCGCATTGTTTTTCGTGTTGTGGGTTCCCATCGTGCTGTGGTTCTTCGCGAAAAGGACGGGTGACCGCCGGAAGCGCGGCGCAGGCGCCGGAATCCCGAGTTCCAGGACCGACCGTGGCCGTAACTACTAGCGCGACGGTCATCCTATACTTCCGGCCATAATGGCCGAACAACGCCCCGATCCGGACGTCCTGCTCGCGAGGGTCCAGCGCGACGAAGCAAAGCGCAAGCGCGGACACCTGAAAATTTTCTTCGGCGCCGCGGCCGGCGTCGGCAAGACCTACGCCATGCTGCTCGCCGCGCGCGAGAAACGCGTAGAGGGCGTCGACGCCGTCGTCGGCATCGTCGAGACGCACAAGCGCGCCGATACCGAAAAAAATTTTCAG
>Ga0193726_1000898_pt1 | contig 26740 bp, 25 predicted proteins | sample H2c1metaG_FD_144928 | JGI IMG/M metagenome (GOLD analysis project Ga0193726, IMG submission 144928) | Soil microbial communities from a riparian zone of the East river system, Colorado, United States - H2c1 | ecosystem: Environmental > Terrestrial > Soil > Riparian zone | place: USA: East River...
CAGCCGCTGTTCACGGTGAGCAGCGGCTGCCCGGCTTTCACCATTTCTCCGGGCGCGACGAGAATTTCGTGCACTGGCCCACCGACGGCCGTGAATACCGGCGTGGTCTTGAATAAGTTGTAAGTGACCGTGCCCGTCAAACGCAGCACGCGCGGCATTTTCACTTTTTGTACGGACACTACTTGCAGGTGTGCCATTTGATCCTGCGGCACCGTGAAAAGCGCCGCTGTTTCGGACGCCGTCTCATTGCCGGAATAGGAAGTCATTTGCGAGGCGGATTTTTCCTCGGAGCCGCATCCTGCGCAGAGCGCCGCCACCAGACACGCGGCGGTGAATGCGCCGGCGAAATTTTTTACGTATGAGGTCGAGCGTTTTATTTTCATGGCAAGGTCCTTGTGCCTACAGCGTCGCGCAATTGCTCAAGCGCGAGCATGTAGGCGGCTAGCGCCTGACGATAGGCAAGTTGGTTGGCGCGATAAGTTCTTTCGGAGTCGAGAAAATCAATCAAACTGGCGGCGCCCCGCCGATAGGCGTATTCACTGATGTCTCGCGATTGCTTGGAATCATCCAGAAATCCGCCGCGGTAGAGCAGAATAATCTGGTCGTTGGTGTGCAGAGCTTCGTAGGCGCTCACAACATCCGAAAGAGCCTGCTCTGCCGCCGCCGTATTTAATTCCTGAAATTGTGCGATGGCATATTTCGTGCGTGCAATTTCGCCTTGATTCCGGTCGAAAATTGGAATTTGTATGCTGCCGAAAATTGCAACGGAACTAAGCGCCGCAACGTGTGTGTAATTCATGCTGGCGGTGACGTCGCGCTTAGCGTCGGCTTCGGCGAGCGATTCCTGACTCTGCGCGGCGGTGACGCCCAATTGCGCGGCGTGAACGTCAGGACGCGTGCGCAGCGCGAGCGCTTTCAGGTCGTCCATGCCGGCGTGCACCGGCTGATAATCCAAATCGCCCTGCACGTCGTAATTATCCGGAACGGCGGCGAAGCCCAGGAAATTCCGGAGCGCGGAAAGCGCCTGCACCTTGGCAAGTCTCGCCGCGGCAACGTCACTCTGAAATTGAAGCAACTGCAATTTAATTTTCAGGAAGTCGCCTTCGCTGATTGCGCCGGCCTTGTATTGCGCCTGGCCGATGTCCACGGTCTGCTGAAAACTCTTGATGTCTTCTTCCGCGAGTTCCAGCGTGGATTGCGCGAGCAACGCGGCAACGAATTGCTGGCCCACATTAAAAGTGAGCGTGCGCTCAGCGTCCGTCACCTGAGCAACCGTCACGGCGGTTGCGTCCTTCGCGGCCGCAAGACGGTGCTGGCGTTTCTGCCCACGCTCGAAGAGATAGCCGATGCCGAGATCGAACTGCGCCGAATTATCCAGGTAGGTTGAGTTGAACTGGCTCGGATTGAAGATGGGAATAAATTGCCAGTCACCATTCACCGTAGGATTCGGCCGCAGATTCGCCGTCACTTCCTGCGCCTGATTTTGTTGGATGGTGGTGCGCAACGCCTGCAGCGAATGATTGTGCTTCAGCGCCAGATCGATGGCTTGCTCCAGCGTGATTCGCGTTGGAACGCTTTGCGCGCGCGCTTGCTGCGGAATAATTGCGAAAACTGCAAACACAATGCCGAGACCGACGGCAAGTGTGCTCCTAAATTTTGAGGACTCGCGTGAAGAACTCATGGCAACTATCTGCCTCCAGTACAAAAATCATTGAATGGAAATGAATTGGACGTTGTACGAGAAGCTGAATCTGTTAACGCGTATGCGCCACAAATCGCGCGCAACGTTGCTTCTTGTCAGGCCCAGGGGAAAACCGCGAAAGACTATGCGATGGGAGGTGCTCGTGAAATATTGAAGGGGATTTCAGGTCCTGCGACGCGCGTTGTATCCGCCGGAATAGCAGTAACGCCGATTGCTACTGGCGCCGAAACAGTGCTGGCGACCAGATGCGAAGTCGCCGTCTGATGGCTCAGATGGCAAGTCTGGCAATTCGCGCTGGATTCTCCGCGATGATCGTGCCACGCGGTGCTGCCAACCAACGCAAATACAAGCAGAAGCGCGGCCAGCACGGCGCCGAACTTTATTGCTCGAATTGTGCGGTCTTGCAGCATTATCTAACGGACTTACCGTTTCCGCGCCTTTGCTAAATAGATGCTGGGCGGCAGAAAGCGGATGTCCAGTGTACTCCAGACGTGGCCGGAGCGTAAATGGTTACAACGGAAGGGTTAACAGGCGCCTTACGCCGATTGCTTCAGCGCGCGCTCCACTAAATTCAGGCAGCGTTCCGTGCGATCTCGAAGCGCGCCCTTCATATCCTGCTGACTGCGACGTAGCGTGTGCAACTCGTCCGCGATGGAAAGAGCGGCCAGCACGGCGACGCGCACGGAATCCACTGTGTGCGTTTCTTCGGCGACAGTGGTCATTTTCGCGTCGACATATTTTGCGAGGTCTTCGACGTAAGTCGTGTCCAGATCGCCCTGCATGAAATACGTCTGGCCAAAAATCTGAATCTTCATTCGCTCAGCCATCTACGAGCCTCCCGGTGGGCTTTGACATTTTGCTGTGCGCGGCGTAGCAAAGCAAGTGGATGCCGGACGCATCCCCAATGTAAGTGGACACTTACAAGTGGTGCAACCATTCCGTCCGCGCACGCGTCCCACATATTGACAACGAAATCGCCTGACCAGCTCCGGGCTTCCTCGTTGCCAAGGAGGCCGTTATGAAGCGCAGCTCGATTGTGAAACACAACACCATAATGTTAGCGGTCGTGTTGGGCGCCTTGGTGATGTTTGGGGGCGCTGGGACTGCGAAAGCAGAAGGCCGCGATGACGCGTGCTACCGGAATGTTCAGCAGCAGGAACGCGAACTAAATCGCGCCATCGAGCGCCACGGTTTTAACAGCCGTCAGGCGGATCACGAACGCCGCGACGTGGAGAAAGCGCGCGAAAAGTGCCGCATCATCCGCAAGCATGAGCGCGATCGTTATCGCTGAAGCGAACGCCTCAGCAACTCATACTTAAAATAAAGCCGGTCCCATTCGCGGGGCCGGCTTTTTTATTTTCCTGACAAATTTATTGCGTCAAAGGATGAATGAGAATTACGATTCGCACGGAGCTTCTATGGCACTTCAATCCCACGAATCGCCCGACGCGCTCGCCGAAATTCGCGACACATTGCTCGAAACATACGCGGCCAATGACGCGATGAATCAGCTCATCATCGAACTTCTGGATCCGAGCGCATGGCGCGCGCAGCCGCCAGGAAGAAAGTCAGGCGGCCGGACAATCGCCGCCATCTTTACGCACATGCACAACGCTCGTCTGAAATGGCTGAAGGGTTCCGCGCCGCACTTAAATGTCCGCCGCCACTAAATCCGCACCGCTGCACCATGAGTCAGACCGCCGCCGCGCACCGCAAAAGTTCCGCGCAGTGTTTGCTCATGTTGAAGGACGCGCTTTCCGCCACGCCGAATCGCCGCGTAACAAAGTTTTATCGCGATAGCTGGATGCCCACTTGGCGCGCCGGCGGAACCATGTTCACTTATATGTTCGCGCACGAAGCCCACCATCGTGGACAGATCCTAATGTTGGCGCACCAGTTGGGCTATCGCGTGTTGCACGGCAGTCCGCACATCTGGCAATGGGAGAAATTCTGGAAGGAAGCCGGCCTCAAGACGCGCCCGCGCTGAATCAAAATTTCATCAAGCAGGGCGCATCAAAAACAAAAGGCCGGCCCATTCGCGGACCAGCCTTTCTATTAATGACGTCGTTGTTCGACTAAATTATGGTCGGATTATGTGGTCGTCGCTTCAAGCTCAGTTGCAAACACAGCTTCAAAGCGCTTCTTTTCGTCCTGATCGTGCAGCATGACGATGGGTACAACGCGCATGGAGCGCTTGCAGCCGCGGCACACGGTTACTTCACCCTGCAAATCCTGCAGGAAGCCGTCAGTGAAGCGATACAATGACCGTTCGCGCCGCGCATTCTTGTTGCCTACGATGCCGCAATGAGGACACGTAAATTCAACCTTATCTTCCTGCGGATCGCGGTTCAACGCCGCCCAGCCAGTCGGACGTACACCTAGAGTTTCAACGGATTGCCGAAGCATATGACAGTACCTACCCTTTCGCCGTTCGGGAGTCGTCCCCCAAAGTCTCAGATGCGCTACAAAGCCTGTTGGATGCAGATTCAGGTGGGAAAAATTCCCGGGCCCCAGCTAACTTGTTGACGGCCCGTTATTTACCACAGTAAGACTGACAGTGTCCAGCATGAAATGACGTTGCAACGACCTTTTTGGAGCTTATTTTGGCGTAGTTCTAGTACCCGCCCCCGATTGAAACTACACCAGTAGTGGTATGCGCCTACAGAAACGTGTGGTTAATAGTCAACACCTTTCAGCAAATCCTGTCGGGGCACGTATTGGAAGCGATTCGGATCGGCCTTCACTAGCCAATCGGCAGTCTGATTCCACTCGGTTTTGTGCTCGCCAGTATTCTTATCCACAATTACGGCCTGATCCAGCGTGTATTCCTGGAAGCTCTTACTCATTTTCGCGTTTTCATCCCACTGCTTTTCGACGGCCGCGTTGTGCGCGTCATTTGCGGCGTGTTGGGCATCCGAGCGTTTCTTCGCATCTTCGCCGACCTGATGGATTTGCTTAATCGCCTGCTGCGTTTGCGCCTGAATCACGGCGGCGTTCTGATTCTCGCTATTCGCTATGGCGAGCAGAGTTGGCCACTCGTCGGTGGCGACCTTGTCGGGTGCGCTCACGCGAGTAACCGACATTCCCCACTGCGCCGGGCCCACGCGCTTCATTGCGCCAATCAATATTAGAGATCGCAGCGGGCCTTTGCCGTCATGCATATCCAGTTCACCCAGCACGGTTATTCCGGCGGCTTGATATTGGTTTGGCGTCGAATTGGTTTTGCTAGTCACCGTCAGCGTTGGCACCGGCGCATTACCGCGCTGAGCCGCCTGCGTTTGGTAAGCCATGAAGGCTGCCACCAAATCCTGGCCAAACGGATAAACGGAAAATTGCGGCGGCAAGGGTCTGCGGCCGTTCTGCGTTTCGTACTTGATCATGCCCTGTCCCTGCGGATTTGAGGGATCAAACATTTGATGAATCAGCGAGACCGCTACCATCTCTCCGTTCGGACCCACAACGACTACGGCGCCGCCACCCGCGCTATTAATTTTCCATCCCGTGGGCAATCCAATGGTGCCGCTGTTATCAGGAAAATGTGTGACATGCAGTTCCTGAACCGGCGCGCCTTTTCCTGCGGCAGGCTGCGCTCCAGCTGGATTTACGTGCCATACTTCATTCAACTTCTTCATCATCGGATTCATTGTTTTGCTGAAGCGGTCAGCGTCATCATAAATCACAGCCGCTGCGGGTTTGCTGCCGGCGGGCATAGCTACGATCACCAATCCTGCGATGTGCTTGCCGCCCTGAGTTTTCGCGGTGACAGTGAAAAATGTTGCCAGCGAATCGCTGCCGTGCGTTTGAAATAATTTGCCGATTTCCGGACGCTCGCCGAAGTGTCCGTGAATATTCCGCAGCATCACCACCATCGCATCTTTCATGGACGATTGATCGTCCAGCGGGCCATAAATAATTTGTCCTCCACCGGGATTGTCGATGGTTTTCAGCGCATTGTTGTCAGCTGCACGCGCGGGCGAAAGAAATACGGCCGCGCATAGGAGCGCGATGATCAATTTTCCTGCGAAGTTAGTTTGGATGCGATGCAAGGCAGCCTCCGGGTAGTGCGAATTTCGTATTGTGAGCGGCATTGTAGCACCGCTACGAAGCAACATTTTGGCGTGGGTGAAACTTTTCCGCGCCGGGCAAGGGGAATGCTATCCTGCGGCGCGGGTAAACCGAATTGAGACTTGTTCTAGAGATTGTTACGGTCGTCGTTACTTTTGTCGTCATGGGAGGTTGCGGCCTAGCCAACTGGTTCACCTATGATTCTATGATTGCTGATCTGAATCGCAGTTTGCCTACCAACGAAAAGATTCCCGTTATTTTCGCCAAGTTTCATCCCCGGTATTGGAAGCATGACGTTTTGCGAGAACACCGCGACCAGTTTCCTGGCAGTAAGCTTTACCGCCGTTTTTATATTTTTCTCGTTTTGCAGGGCGTTGCGCTCGGCCTATTTATGTGGGAATTAGCAATCTTTAAGCCGTTTCGTATATTCCACTAGCCGAGTTGGTCGCACAAACCGAAAGCGAACGTAGCGCAAATATCGTAATGGTTTTTCTTCACTTCTTTACAAATTCTATTCGTCGATTCTCAGCTCGTCCTTCGGGAGTCCCATTCGATCCAATCGGTTTCGCCGCGCCAAATCCATTTGCGCTTAGTCGCGCTGCGGCAATTCCAAATTGCGTGACGAGCACAGACTGCACCGCCTGCGCACGCAACTTAGAAAGCTCCGTCGCGTGTGCTGCATCGCCGGATGAATCCATATACGCCTCAATTTCCAACTTCAATTGAGGATCTTTCGCCATCGCCGCAGCAATTTCTTTCAACACTGCCGCCGACTCCGGTTTCAGCCGGTCGCTACCAGCATCAAATTCAATTCCATGCGTGACAAATTTCCCACTAGCGCCGATTGCGCCCGCGAAATCCGGCGCCGTTTCCGCCACGCGCACTCTGTGAATGGAAACGTCGCGGAATTTTGCTTCCACGTCATCAAAATGATTGATCGCCGCGAATTGAAATTCGTTCACGTCAATCACGCGCTGGCCATTCAGATACGCGCCCATCTTGCGTTGCTGCGCCAACAATTCAAATTCAATTGGTTTCGACGTGTCCGCCGGAATTTTCCCCGATCCGAGCGTGCTGCCGTCCGCGGCCAGAATTTGCACGCTCGCAATTTTCGCGCCGGTGTCCGCGCGGACAACCGCCGTCAGCACAATTGTTTTTCCGTTCCGGAAATTCCATTCCACAATTCCGCCGCCAATCCATTCGGCTTCAAACGTGAAATTTGCGGGCACGACGAATTCAGGAGAAGTCAGCGACACATTATCCGACGCGTAAAGTTCCGGTGCCGCGCCTTCTTTCAATCGCAATTCCAGTTTTCCTTCGCGCACCGCCCAGTGCGGAGGAATAGCGTCCGCGCCAACGTCGCTGAAATCGTCAAAGAAAATTGTTCGCTCGCCGGGAATAAATTCAATCGCCGCGGACTTCATTTCCGGTTGGGCTGCCGCACTCGTTGGAGTTGGCGCCGACGCGGGTTTCGTTGGCGAAATATCCGGCAACGCATACGGATCCACTTCCGGGCCGTTCGGTTTCAAGCTCGTCAAATCGCCCAGCCCGTTTGAGCGCGCAGAAATTCCCAGCGTCGAACCAATCGCCAGCGTTGAATCCGCGCCTTCTCCCACCAGCCGAATCAGCGGAGGCAAATCCTCTTTGTCCGCATGGTCTCCGGCAGTGCTGGCTGGCATGCCAATCATTCCGCCAACGTTTGCGCCGAATTTTCTGTCCTTCGGTCCCTTGCCGGGAACAGTCGTGGCCTGTAGTGCGTGTCCCTGCTCATCCTTATTCTTATCGCCGTTGGAATTTTGAACAGAAACTATTTTGGCGCTTATTTTGTAGTCGTAGTTGTTGTGGTGAACATACTCAAACTGAAATTCCACCGTCGCCTTGCCGTGCGCAACAGTTGCCAGCGTAACTTTTCCTTTGATCGCGTCGCCGCTGAATGAATCCGGAGTCAAAATTTCGCCGGTAACCGACTGGCCCACCGGTGCGCCCGCCACATTCAGCGTGCTCGTGAGACGCACGCTCATCGGAACATCTTGCGCGAGTGCGGCCGGTGCTATCGCCGACATTGCGAGCGCGAACGCGACGACACTCCAGCGCGCGCTTCTTTCAATAATTGTGACGATCATCGGAAACTTTCGGTGCATAAAGTCGAACGTCCTTTCTACGCAGTATACGCTCGGATGCACACTTTGCGATTTGAGTTCGCCGTGCCTGCAAATACGGGAACATTCGCTGCGGCGCGGTGTCCAACGTTGCAGAGGGCGCGCTTCTCCAAACCAACAATAACGAGTGGATTGCGGCGGAGTGAATCACCAACGCCGCGGAAATGGGAGAGGTGTGTATGCGCTCGAAAAAATCGGATCGCGCCGAATTAAATTCGGCGGAAGTTTCGCAGCAGAAAGAAAATTCGCAGGAAAATTTCGGACTCACCGCGCTGACAAGCTGTCTCGTCGACGCTGACGGCAACACGTCCGCTGGCGCAGGCCGCGCGCGAAGAAAAGCGCTGGGCGTTTCGGCGCTAATTCAATTCTGCACTCTAACCGCGCTGCTGATCGTGCCGCTCTTTGCTACCGGAAGCAGACTGATTTATCGTCCGACAAATTTTGTTCCGCTTCCGCCATACGGCGGCGCGCCGAAACAGGATTTGCCGCGCTCACAACAACAGCCTGCAAGACCGCATGGCGCGACAATTCTCACTGGATTCCACGATCCAGCTCCGACACCAATTCGTCCGCCAACAAAAATTCCAACGACCGTTGAAATGGACCCAAACGTCGGCGGTTCTTCTTACCCGACAGTACTCGGACACTTAATCAGTGGCGCCGGATCCGATGGCGCGCCGAGTCTACTAGAAGGCCTCGGAAATGGAACGGGCCCGGAACCGCCGCGCCCAGAACTGGCACCAGCATCAACTCCGAAAAAACCGATCACCGTAAGTCAGGGAGTTCAACTCGCGCTACTCACTCATCGCGTGGAACCGATCTATCCAAACTTCGCCAGACAAGCGCATCGCGAAGGCACTGTAGAACTTCGAGCAATAATTTCCAGCGAAGGCACAGTGCGAGACTTGCAGGTGCTAAGCGGCGATCCAGTTCTCGCGCAAGCCGCGCGCGACGCCGTCTCACAATGGCGATTCCGCCCAACGCTACTAAACGGCATCGCCGTAGAAGTAATTACATTCGTAACAGTGAAATTTCACATCGACCAATAAACATTCAGAGGGAATTTTTTGCGTAGCGAAATTTGCAAACGCCGCGCGTGTGGTTTTGTAGGGGCGGGCCCGTCGTTTGATAAGCCGACCCGCCCGTCGCGCGACGGAAAGGGTTGTGGGTCGCGGCTTCAGCCGCGACATTGGAACGGAAAGAATGAAGGGGCTTTAGCCCCTGAAGCGAGGATTGATACTTCGTAGCGCGGCTTACTCTTAATCCGCCGTAGCGGAAATTTCTCCAGCCAAAAAAGAACTCGTCTGCTCCGCTGCACTCTCACCCTCATACGAAACCGTTTCCGTCCACAACGACGGATCCGCCAGCAAACGCGAAACAAGTTGCGTGTGCAACGCGTGTCCAGCCTTGTGCGCTTCCACTCGGCCCAGCAGTGGACGGCCGAGCAACGCCAAATCGCCAATTAAATCCAGCGCTTTGTGACGCACAAATTCATCCGGCGAACGCAGCGGCCCGTTCATCACACCGTCGCGCGTCAACACAATTGCGTTTTCCAGTGAGCCGCCGCGCGCCAGTCCCGCTGCGCGAAGCTTATCGACCTCGTCCAAGAAACAAAACGTCCGCGCCGTGGAAAGTAACTTCGTGAAACTTTCGCGATTCACCGCAAGCTCCACATGCTGCGGCCCGACCATCGGATGCGAAAATTCCACGAACACATTTACGCGAAACTCATCCGAAGGATAAATTGCAATGCGGCGGTCGCCATCTTTCACTTCCACCGGCGCCAGCACTTTCAAATATCGGCGGCGCTTCCGCAATTTGCGAATGCCGGCCTGATCGATCATTTCCAAAAAGGGTTTCGCCGAGCCATCCAGAATTGGCAACTCCAGCGCGTCAACATCAATATAAATGTTGTCGATCTGGCAGGAATAAATTGCGGCCAGCACGTGCTCGGTGGTGGAAAGCCAGACGCCTTGCTTCATCAAACTTGTTGCGTAACTTACGCGCGCCACGTTTCGTCCGTGCGCTTCAATCTGAAAATTCCGCAAATCCGTTCGCCGAAATACAATTCCCACATTCGGCGGCGCGGGATTGAACCGCATCCGGCAATGCACTCCGGTGTGCAGGCCGACGCCTTCCGTTTCAACCGAGCGCTCAATCGTGGTCTGATTCGGCATCGAAGGGACATATACTAGCAGTTTGAAGACCGTCGCGCCGTAGAATATGCTGTTTGTTATCAGTATGTTACAAGCGTCGCAAGCGCGCTTTGAAGACAGGTGTGGTAATCATGCAACATTTCACTCGATACGCTGAGGCGTTCGTAGGTCACTTTGAAACAATGACTTGCATACGTTTTGCAGGAACCAGCGTTAGTATAGTGAGTCTAAATTAGTAGCCGAGGGCGACTGACCATGCTCGATCACCTGCTGCAAGACCTGCGCTACGGCGTAAGAACGCTCATCAAAAATCCCGGCCTGGCGATTGTAATTGTTCTCTCACTCGCGTTGGGAATCGGCGCGAACACAGCGATCTTCAGCGTGACCAGCGCGCTGCTTCTGAAGCCCCTGCCATATCCACAGCCCGATCGACTTGCAATTTTGTGGCTGCGCTCGCCCGGGCTTGGCATTCCGCAGGACTGGCCTTCGCCCGGCGAATACATGGACATCAAAACGCGCAACCATGTGTTTGGAGAAACTGCGCTCGCGCAGGGACACAGCTCAACTCTCACCGGGATCGATCAGCCGGAACGCGTGGCAATAATTAATGGCACTACAAGTTTGTTCCACATGCTTGGAGCACGCGCGTTCATCGGACGTTTGCTCGTGCCGCAAGAAGACGCTCCCGGCCAGCCGCTTACGGCCGTGCTCAGCTACGGTTTCTGGAAATCGAAATTCGGCGGCGATCCGAAAATTTTGGGAACGAATCTCACGCTGAACGGCAAGCAGGTTCAGGTCGTCGGAGTCCTTACGCCATCGTTTTCGCTGAACCACGAAGTGATGCCGACGATTGGCGGCGTGGAACACGGCGATATTTTCATGCCGCTTCCATTAGCGCCCGACGCGGTGAACGATCGCGGAAATGAAAATTTTAATGTGCTGGCGCGGATGAAGCCGGGCGTTACGCCGCAAGAAGCGCAAGCTGACGTTGACGTGATTGCCGCGCGCATCCGCGAAATTGATAAACGCGATCCCACTTTCACAATCAGCGTGGTTCCGCTGCTTGAGCAAGTCGTCGGCAACGTTCGCCGCACGGTGCTTGTTTTATTTGGCGCGGTCGGGCTCGTGCTTCTAATCGCGTGCGCCAACGTCGCAAATCTTTTGCTGGCGCGCGCCAGCGGACGCCAGAAAGAAATCGCCGTTCGCGCGGCGTTGGGCGCAAGCCGGTTGCGGTTGGTGCGACAAATGTTGACGGAAAGCGTTTTTCTCAGCGTGCTCGGCGGAGCCGCGGGCCTTTGGATCGCCACATTGAGTCTTTACGCGGTACGCACAATTAATCCCGGGAATATTCCACGCCTGGATGATGTTGGCATCGACGGCCGCGTGCTCGCGTTTACGCTGGGGATCTCTATTTTGACAGGCATTGTATTCGGATTGGTACCCGCGCTCCGTGTTTCTCGCGCGGATTTAAACGCAACTCTCAAAGCTGGCGGACGCAGTGGCACCGACGGCGGTGGTCTGCACGCCACGCGTGACAAACTTCGCGGGTTGCTCGTCACCGTGGAAATTGCGCTTTCATTAATGTTGCTTGTCGGGGCGGGCCTTCTCGTCCGCAGCTTTGCGCGATTGCAAAATGTTCCGCCGGGATTTAGTCCCGATCACGTAATTTCCTTGCGCGTTGCCGCCACCGGCCCGAAGTACAAAGAAGATAAGCCGGTCATTCGTTTTTATCAGGACGTTTCGGATCGCATCCGGAATTTGCCGGGCGTGATTTCAGAGGGTGTGGTTCGTGAACTGCCTCTCACGTCTTCAATTAGCTGGGGCGGCATGACCATCGAGGGTTACACGCCTCCGTCAAACGAACCTGAGTTACAGCTCGACCAGCGAGAAGCCGACATCAGCTATTTTCAAACGATGCGGATTCCATTGTTGAGCGGACGGTTTTTTTCAGAGACCGACACCGATACTAGTCAGAAAGTTGTTTTGGTTGATGAAAAAATGGCAAAGCGCTTTTGGCCACACGGAGATGCCGTTGGAAAACGTGTCCACGCCGGAGGCCCCACTGGCAAGGCTCCGTGGTACACAATTGTGGGCGTCGTGGGAATCGTCAAGCAGTATGGGCTAGATTTGGATACACGTATGGTCGTGTATTTTGCTGAGAAGCAGAACGCTTCCAACTCTATGTATATCGTTGCGCGCACCAGCTCCGATCCGTCCGCCATGGCGGCCGAGGTAGTTGGTGCGGTCCATGCGCTGGATTCGGATATTCCGGTTTACGACATCAGCACAATGGATGCGCGCGTTAGCCGTTCTCTCGCTCGCCAACGATTTTCCATGGACATGCTGGGCGCGTTCGCGGGATTCGCGTTGCTCCTCGCGGCCGTCGGCGTTTATGGCGTCATGTCTTATCTGGTGACGCAGGGCACGCGTGACATCGGCGTCCGTATCGCGCTCGGCGCGCAGCAGTCTGACATTCTGCGGCTGGTGCTGAAGCAGGGCATGATGCTCGCGCTCGTCGGAATTATCGCGGGACTTGCCGGAGCCGCGGCGCTCAGCCGCGTGATGGGATCATTATTATTCGGCGTCAATTCCACGGATTTTGCGACGTTCACCAGCGTCGCAGTTTTGCTAACGATTATCGCGTTCGCGGCCTGCTATATTCCCGCGCGGCGCGCAATGCGCGTAGATCCGCTGGTGGCGCTGCGTTACGAGTAGAAATTTTGTCCAACAGTTGGCGTTCAGGACCTCCATTACTTGTCACTCGTTCGCCCGCAGCGTAAGATAATTATTCGAGATTCACGCGCAAATGGCCACACCTTTCAACATTCTGCCCAGTGGTTCCGTCCCCGGCATGCCCGTGCCGCCGCCGAACGCGCATCCGCGTCCGGACTGGCTGAAAGTTCGCTTTTTCGGCGGAGAAAATTATCAGGAATTGAAGAGCATCATGCGCACGCTCGGCCTGCACACCGTTTGCGAAAGCGCGCGCTGCCCGAATATGGGCGAATGCTGGGATCATCGCACCGCGACCTTCATGATTCTGGGAAATATTTGCACGCGCACCTGCGGATTTTGTTCCGTTCCTTCCGGCAAGCCGCTCGGCCCTCCGGAAGAAGACGAGCCGGAGCGCGTCGCCGAAGCGGTCGCGAAAATGGGGCTGCGCTACGCCGTGGTAACTTCCGTGAATCGCGACGATCAACCCGATGGCGGCTCCGCGATTTTCGCGCGCACAATTACAGAAATTCGCCGGCGCGTTCCTGGATGCCGCGTGGAAGTCTTGATTCCCGATTTTCGCGGCGAATGGTCTGCGCTCGAAACAGTTCTGGAAGCGCGCCCTGACGTGCTGAATCACAATATGGAAACCGTGCCGCGCCTGTATCGCGAAGTCCGCAAAGGCGCGATTTACGAACGTTCGCTGGAATTGCTGCGCCGCGCGAAAGAATTTTCCGCCGATATTCCTACGAAAACAGGAATGATGCTCGGCCTGGGCGAAACGCGCGACGAGGTAATCGCTGCAATGTCCGATCTCGCCGCGCAACATACAGACATTCTAACGATCGGACAATACATGCAGCCGGATCGCGAACACCTGCCCATCGTGCGCTACGTTCACCCCGACGAATTCGCTGAGTTCAAACAAATTGGCGAGCAAATGGGATTCAAACACGTTGAGTCCGGCCCGCTGGTTCGCTCCTCGTATCACGCGTTTGAGCAATCTGAATCCGCGCGAAGTTAAATCGTCACTCTGCCGTAGTAAGTCATAACCCACTTCGATTTAAATCGTATAATATCGTTTCTCTGGAGGCCGCTATGCGCCCAACCGAATTGCTCTCCCCCCGCGAAGCCGCCGAAGCGCTCGGCATCAGCTACCCAACTTTGAAACAATGGATTTATCGCGGAAAAATTAAAACCGTGAAAACTGCCGGCGGACATCACCGCGTTCCGGCGCGTGAAATTGAAAAATATCTGCCGCGTGAAGAAGACGACCGCACCGCGCGCACTCGTTTCCGCCGCACCAGCGGACGCAATCAGCTCGTCGGGAAAATTGTCGATCTGAAAATCAGTGGACTCCTCGCGCAAGTAAAACTCAGCATCGGCGGACAGCAAATCACCTCGATCATCACCAGTGAAGCCGCGCGTGAAATGGGTCTGCGCAAAGGACAAACCGCCGCCGCGCTCGTGAAATCCACCGAAGTAATGATCACGCGGGCATAACGTGAGTGCGCCCGCCGAAAATTCGCTGAAAGCGCCGCCGTCCGGTTTCTACAATTGGCTGCGCAGCCGTGCGCGTTTCGATCGCAACGAATTCTCAGGCGCGTTCGGAGACATCGGCACCGACTTTCCGCTCATCGTCGGCATGATTCTCGCTTCCGGCCTTCACATTCCCAGCGTATTAATTTGTTTTGGCGCGATGCAAATTTTCACCGGCCTGCTTTACGGCATGCCCATGCCCGCGCAGCCGCTGAAAGCCATGGCCGTAATCGTGATCGCGCAAAAATTATCCGGCAATACTTTGTATGGCGCCGGCCTCGCCATCGGAGTGGTGATGTTGCTGCTCACTGTCACCGGGTCCATTGACTGGCTCGGCCGCGCCGTTCCGAAAGTTGTCGTCCGCGGAATTCAGTTCGGACTCGGCCTGCAACTTTCTTACCTCGCGCTGAAAAATTATATTCCCGCCGACGGCAATTGGGGCTACGCGCTCGCCGCTGCCGCATTTCTATTGACGATTCTGCTTCTCGGAAATCGCCGTTTTCCGCCTGCAATTTTTGTGATCGCGCTCGGAATTATTTACGGAGTGATTTTCAAATTCGGCGGCAGCGTTCCCAATCACGGATTCGGCGTGCACTTGCCGCAGTTTCACGTCCCCATGTGGCATGACATTTATATCGGCTTCATCCTGCTGGCCATTCCGCAGATTCCTCTTTCGCTAGGTAATTCCATTCTCGCCACGCGTCAGGTTGCCGACGATCTTTTTCCCGAGCGCCATGTGACGGTGAAAAAAATCAGCTCCACGTATTCCTTCATGAATCTCATAAATCCTTTTTTCAGCGGCATTCCTGTTTGCCATGGCTCCGGCGGCATCGCCGGCCATTACGCATTTGGCGGACGCACCGGCGGCTCCGTAATCATTTACGGATCACTTTATTTGATCGCGGGATTATTTTTCAGCGCAGGCTTCGGAAATGTGGTGAACTTATTCCCACTCCCGGTTCTCGGAATCATTCTGCTATTCGAGTCCGTCGCGCTAATGCGCCTCGTACGAGACACCATGTCCGTCCCCGGCGATTTCGCAATTGTCCTGCTGGTAGGATTAATTTGTTTCACCGTCCCCTACGGCTACGTAGTCGGCCTGGTAATCGGCACCGCGCTTTTTTATTTACTGCCGGATCGCCTCAGCGGAATAACTCCAAAGTAGCAAAAGTTCTCTGCAGCTCAGGGCCCCGTCCCGCAGTTTGGGACGGGGCCCTGAGGATTTTTCGCTTCCTGCACCGGGGGTGCGCCACACGACGATTCTTCGTGTGGGGTCTTTGACTTTCCCGTCACGCCAAAATAAACGCCCTCACCTCGTCCCAACCATCCCCAATCCTTCCTTCACCAACGCATCAACTCGCACCCGACACGCCCCTTCCGTCCCCGGCAACGCCCCCGCCAAATTTTCCGCCGCCCGATAACTCGCCGCCGCGCGCTCATTCCGTCCCAGCAACGCATTCAAATTCCCAATAAACAAAACAAAAATTGGATTCTGCGGATATTGCGCCGCCAGCGGCTCCATAACTTTCAGCGCTCGCTCGTATTGCTGATCGTAGTAGCGCAAATTTTTCGACAAATAAAATCGCGCATCCACGCCCGTCAATTCGCCATGAACCATCGCGTCTTCCAATTGTTGAATTCCCAATTGCTTGTCGCCCGCAGGAAGTCCCATGATCGCGCGCAACATTCGTGCGATGCCGGTAAGCGTATCCACATAATAGTTGTACAAACCCAATCCTGTTTTGTTGTCCGCCAGCGACGGATCCATTTCCAGTCCGCGCATGAAATGCGCACGAGCCTTCACTGCCGCGCGCGCCGTCGCGCGATTTTCCTTTCGGATCCCCAGCATCCGCGCCCGCAACGCATATCCCATCCCCGCGTAAAGATGCATCTCGCCCGTTTCTTTCAAGCGCAACTGATTTTCCGCCAACTCAGAAACTTTATCCGCCAACGCAAAATACGCATCGTCACTCGCCGAAGGATCGTGCTTCCAAACGTCAATATGATTCCACTTAAATTCCAGCGCGCCGCAATAAATCCGCCACCATTGCGCCTCCGCCTCCAATAAATATCCCAGCGGAAATTCCGGACGCGAATTTTCCATCTGCCGCGCAATCACAATCGCCGCCTCAGCATTCCCACGATAAAGCGCGTCCAAACTTTCTCTCGCTTCGGAAGGAAACACTGAATGCGAAGCCGCAGCCGCTGGCAATGGTGCCACCGCACCGCGCGAACCCTGCGCGAAACACACACTCGTCGCGCACAAGCAGAGCGCAGCGACGTACGAAATTCTTTGAATAATGATTTGCCGCATCACGCAGCATTCTACTTCAATCGCAATTCTCCACCTGTCCTAAAGAACAGCTAGCCACCAAAACACAACACAGTTGGTAACTCACCAACACCGCTATATGACGTGGGAAAATTAATCGTGGCAATCACCGCACAATTCCCGGTCGTCGCGCGCCCGTCTTTCGGCAGACGCCTCTTACGCGCCTTCATCCGTGTAGCAATCGGCATCGCTATCCTTTATCTGTTGGGCTTCATATTCGGACCGCCACTCATGATTTTCTACATGACGCGGCGCGAGGCGAAAGCTTTTCCGTACATAAACGTAACTCCGCAGCCCCTGAAGGATTCCTCGGTCTCCAGTGCGCCCGGAAAAATGATTTCTTATTTCGGTTATGAGTTCACTGTTCCATGGAATACAAACTTCAAGGAAGTCGCGCCGGCCGGCAACGGATTCGTGGCGCTCAAGTTTGAGTCTGGCACGAGCATGACTTTTCAAATAGCAACGGATCAGGATGGACTGCTCTCTGAAATTGTGAAAGACCCCAAGCTGAACATGAAATCCCTGCAGGACGGTTTTCCTGACCTGCTAAAACGTTCTGCGTACGATCAGTACGATGCGCTGTATAGCGTGACGCCCGCAAGCATCCATGCGTTTGGACCGCGCGTGGAAGCGACTCGCGGAATGCTTCTGCTGACGCTCAAACTAATGGCCGCTCCCGCTGGTCTCGAATCAGGAATGTTTAGGTTTGAATTTCCTGGCATGCACGGATTTCAAATAGGTGATCCACAAAAAACGAATCGCACGACTCTCGATATTTTTGACATCAATGGCCACAACGTCGAGATTAGCCTCTTTACGAGAGACGCCAATCGACTCTCGCAACCTGAGCTAAATCGAATCTTGGCAACCCTTCACGCCGCGCCGCCAACACCCGCCGCCTCCATCGCCTACATATCAACTCCGCATAACTAAACAAGCTTTTGGAAGCCGTTCTACCGTTTCGCCGCCCTGCTCTCCGGCGGAACAATCCCATTCATCCTTAAATATTCCACCATCTGCCCGTAGTGATTCATGTCGTGCGCCACCACATCTTCTGCGAACGAAAGCCGCGTTTTCTGCCATTCAATCGGACTCGGAATGCGCTCCACGACATTCCGCGCATCAATAGTTGCCACAGCCTTGTGCAGCGCCACGAAGGAGCCTCTTAGATATTCCATAATTTCCGCTTTCGTCCGCACAGAATCCGGCCCAGTCTCATTCTCCATTTCGGTCGTCGGCTTCTGCTGCAGAATCACCGCCGCCATCCGATAATTATTCGCTGAAAGATGTTTCACCTGCTGCGCGAAACTCCGCACACCCGCAAATTCACCAATTGTTGTCGTCGGCGCAAATGAATATTTATCCGCAGGCATCGCATCGGCGCCCGCTACCACAAGTGTTTCCACTCGCGCGATCCATGAATCCAAAGTTTCCGCGATCGTGCGTTGCTGCGGAACTGTGCTCGTCTGCGCAAATAATCCAGCACTACACGTCACCAGAACTATCGACGCAAAAACGCATTTCGTTTTCATGGGCGATTTCCTTTGGGATAGCAGCCTTTCTTGCGCCGCCAGCCTCTGTCAAAAGGCTACGACTTCAAGTCAGCTTTAAGTCAAGCGGAGTATCGGGAGGCGAAGAACTTGCATCTACACTAAAATACAACGATGCCCATGCTCACAATTTCCGATGTCGCGCGACAAGTCGGCCTGCGCGCCTCCGCCATTCGCTACTACGAACAAATCGACGTCCTGCCTCGTCCGCAGCGCGTCAGCGGCCAACGCCGATACGACGATGCCGCGCTCTATCGCCTCGCCACCCTGCAACGCGCGCGCCAAATAGGTTTCACCCTCGACGAAATTCGCAAATTGTTTTTCGGTTTCCGCACCGGCACGCCGCCCTCCAAGCGTTGGAAAGAACTTTCACAACAAAAACTTGCCGAGCTTCAGCAACTCGTCCACTCAATCAAACTGATCCAACTCGCACTGCAAAATCAGGGAAAATGCGGATGCGCTTCTCTGGAAGAATGCGGCAAAGGACTACTGAAGAAGCAAAGCGGAAAAGTTACAGCAACATCTCAACCTACACATTTTCGTGGTAGTCGGAAGTACTTGAAGTAAATACTCTCAGCGAAGAAGTGGAGATTCTAGCGCCATGGAAGAGAATCGCCTTGATGAAGTGACTGTGTACGGCGGAAAGCTGAGCTTCTTGATTCCTCACGAATGGGAAGAACTAGAAGGAGAAGATGAACCTTTGTTCAGTTATCCGGGTGCCGATTCGGGGTGGCTCCGTGTGTCTCTAATTACAATTAAAGCTCATGAAGAAACGCCAACGCAGAGACTCAAACAACTCTTTGATGGCAAAGAAAACGTTATCCAGGATGAGCAAACTGGCAACTGGATTTCTACCCGTGAACGGGATACCGAAGAAGCGGGCAACAAGATTCATCTTTATTATTGGTTCGTAGCAAACATAGTTGAACCCGATTTGGTTCGTGAGGCAGTGTTTTCATACACAGTGCTTGCGGACCGCGTTAACGATCCTGAGACGAAGAAAATGGTCGACTTAATCGCACAAGTTGTTGGCTTAGCAAATTTCGACCCAAAGGTTTCTGATTCAACCGATACAAACTCTTGATCAACTCACCTTCTAAAAATCACGCTCGGTACTCGTCGTCCAACACCTAATTTCCCCCATCTCAATGCTATCCTACCCACTCGCCAACCCAGCGACCGCCAACAGTGGCCCACTCAACTCCAACTCCGTCTCCAATTTCACCTAACGACCACTCCCTCGAGCGCGGCCTGGGCTTGATGCCCGCCACCGCGCTGAACATGATCGATATGGTCGGCATCGGCCCTTTCATCGTCGCGCCTCTTGTAATCCAAGCGATGGGCGGTCCGCAAAGTTTGCTCGCCTGGGTTGCAGGCGCGGCGCTCGCATTGCTTGACGGATTCGTCTGGTCCGAACTTGGCGCGGCAATGCCCGAAGCCGGCGGTAGTTATATTTTTCTTCGCGAAGCATACGGCCCGGGAAAGTGGGGCCGACTTTTTTCATTTCTCCTAATCTGGCAAACATTAATTCAAGCGCCGCTGGTGATCGCATCCGGCGCCATCGGATTTTCGCAATATTTAACTTATTTAATTCCGCTCACCTCGCTCGAACGCAAAGCAATTTCCGGCGCGCTCGTAATTGTTCTCGTAATTCTGCTCTACCGGAAAATCACCACCATCGGGAAAATTTCCATCCTCCTTTGGACGGGCGTGATCGGCACCATGGCTTGGGTAATTTTCGGCGGCGCCACGCACTTCGATGCAAAACTCGCCTTCACTTATCCGCCGGGGGCTTTTAGCTGGTCGTGGATTTTCTTCGCCGGACTCGGCGCGGCCACCGTAAATACTGTTTACAGTTATTGGGGCTACTACAATATTTGCCAGCTCGGGGGAGAAATTCGCGATCCCGAACGCAACATTCCACGCGGAATTTTTCTTTCCATCGGCGGCATCGCAATCCTTTATCTCGCCATGCAGACGGCCCTGCTTGGTGTTCTGCCCTGGCGCGAAGCGGCGAAATCCGATTTCGTAATCAGCGCTTTCATGGAGCACATTTACGGCGCGCGCGCCGCGCAAGGCGTCACCGTAATGATTTTGTGGATCGCCTTCGCATCCTTATTCGCCGCGCTGCTTGGATACACGCGCGTCCCCTACGCCGCCGCGCGCGACGGCAATTTTTTCGCCGCGTTCGGCCGCGTGCATCCCACCAAGAAATTCCCTCATGTATCTTTATTAGTGTTGGGGGCCGCGGCGTTCGCATTCAGCCTTTCGTTCAAATTAGTCGACGTAATCAAAGCCATCCTCGCCATGCGCCTGCTGGTGCAATTCATCGGGCAAGCCGTGGGCGTAATGATTTTGCGGCGGCGCTGGCCCGAAAAGCGGCTGCCTTATAAGATGTGGTTGTATCCGCTGCCCGCTTTGATAACAATTCTCGGCTGGGCCGCGCTTTTCGTCGCCACAGGAAAACGTTTCGCAATAGGGGGACTCATCGTGATCGCTGCGGGAATTTGCGTGTACATGGTGCAAGCATTGGTGCGCCACGAATGGCCATTCGGCGCGCCGGTAGTTTCGGCGAAAGATCAGGTGACGCGATGACCGCTCGCAAATTATTTATCCACGCATCTCACAAAAATATCTTCCGCGCCGTCGCAACATTTGCACTCGCACTAACGTTAATGTTCACCGTCGCAATTCCTTCTCACGCGCAACGCCCCGCGAAAGATCCCAACGGCCAAAGTTTGCCCGACGCAATCGAAGCAATCGATCGCGCACGCGTCGCCACTCGCGTCCTCTTCATCACCGCGCATCCCGATGACGAAGCTTCCACGCTGCTCACATATTTATCGCGCGGCGCCGGTGACGACGTCGCACTTCTAACGCTCACGCGCGGCGAAGGCGGCCAGAATGCCATCGGCTCCGAGCAAGGGCCGCGTCTCGCCGTAATTCGTAGCGCCGAACTTTACGCGGCCGCCCAAACTTATGGCGCAAAATTATTTTTCACACGCGCTCCCGATTTTGGTTTCTCCAAAACAATGGAAGAAACTTTGAAAATTTGGGGAGATACCGCCACCGCTGACATGGTTCGCGTAATCCGCACCTTCAAACCGGACATCGTCATCAACGGATGGGGCGGAGTTCGTGGCGGCCACGGAAATCACCAAGCCTCCGGATTTTTAACTCCGAAAGCAGTCGAACTCGCCGCCGATCCCAAAGCATTTCCGGATCAATTCAAAGAGGGCCTCGCTCCGTGGAAAGTTGGCTTGCTTCTGCAGCAGGGGGGCCGCGGCGCTAACGGCGCAACGCTAACTCTTCCCGTGAACGACATTTCCCCCGTCTGGGGCGAATCCTACGGAGAAATCGGTCGCGCCGGATTCGCAAATCAGCGCTCGCAAGGAGTTGTCGCGTTCACAAATTCAGCATTCCTTCGCCGCCCAGCTTCGATTCAGCGCGCCGACGGCGGTACTCTCGACATGAAAATGATCGCGCAACCGATTGCATCGCTCGCCGATCGTTTTCCAACCGATCGGACCCAACTTCAGCCCGGCCTGAATGAAGTTGACGCTGCCCTCGTGCGCGCACGCGCTGCAGCTCTCGCCCTGGACTGGCCGCGCGCAGCAAAAGAATTATCGGCCGCCGGAAAAAATGTTGCCCGCATGGAAGCGGCGCTCGGATGTCCAGATGCCCCGATCAATCCGTTAGCACAGGATGCCGGCGGTCGTTGTTTCGAGAGTCTGTCAGTTTACGAACTCATCCGCGAGCGCGCCCGCATCGATCACGCCCTAACCATCGCAGCAGGCGTCCGCCTAATCGCGCAATCCGATCGCGCCAATCTCGTCGCCGGCGAAACTTTCACCGTCCGCGTCGAAGCCCTACATCGTGACAATATTTCCGGCGCAGATTTCGCAACGCCAACTCTCGTCCTTCCCACAGGCTGGCAAGCCGCTGCCCCAACAAAAGATCAAAATGACGCGTGGGCAATTCCTGTCACGCTTCCGAAAGACGCCACCACTCCGCACGGCTCTGCGGACTGGATGTTCCCCTTCGCTCCGCCGCTAGTGCAGGCGCGCGTCCATTCCACCATCGATGGCTACTCATTCGATTCCGATACGATAGTCCTCGCGCAGCGCTTCACCACCACAACCGTAATCACCGAACAATTGCGCGTAACTCCGGCCGTCGGACTCACCCTCGACCCCAATGAATTTCTTCTCGCAGAAAATCCAAAGGCGCCCGGCACCGCTCATCAACCATTTGAGGTTTTAATCCGCGTGCATTCCTATTCCAGCACTACCCAACAATTAAATGTCGGTCTCGACGTTCCCGCCGACTGGCACACCAGCGCCGCGCAACCAACAAATCTCGCCGCCGGCGCCGACGAACTTCTGCGTTTCACCGTAACGCCTTCTACAAAATTACCGGCCGGCGATTACGAATTGAAAGCATGGGCCAAGCGCGGTGCGGACACATTCCGCACCAGCATTGAGCCGCTTCCATCTCTCCCAACATTTCTCTGGAGCGAGCCAGCCGTCGCTCCCGTCCGCGCGTTTCCAATCACCGTGCCTGAAAAATTGCGCGTCGGTTATGTCGCCGCCGATATCGATCTGGTTCCCGAAGCAATTCAGCGTCTCGGCATCCAAGTCGATCTGCTCGATTCCGCCGCGCTCACCTTCGGCGATCTGAAACGCTTTGACGCAATCGTAATCGGCATTCGCGCCTACGAGTTGCGCGGCGACGTGCTCGCCAACAATCAGCGCCTGCTCGACTACGCCAACAACGGCGGCACGCTAATTTTGGAATACGAGCGCGATGGTTTCTGGAATGGGCTGAAATCTTCCATCGCTCCCTATCCCGCGAAAATGGAAGGCGGCACGCTGCGCATCACCGACGAAAAATCCGACGTGAAATTTCTTACGCCCGATTCGCCGCTGCTGAATTTCCCAAATAAAATTACACAGGATGATTTCAATGGTTGGGTGCAGGAGCGCGCCAATTATTTGTGGTCAAGTTTTGATCCGCAATATCACGCCGTGCTCAGCATGCACGATCCCGGCGAAACCGAACTCACCGGCTCGCTTGTTTGGACGCGCTACGGCAAAGGCGTTTACATTTATGCCGCGCTGGAATTTTTCCGCCAGTTGCCCGAAGGAAATCCCGGCGCCTATCGACTATTCGTAAATTTGCTAAGCCAATCGCGCGCAAAATAATTTCTCGCGCGTAGTGTGTGCGTCCGAATTGTTGCCGCGTTCGCGACGTGAGCCGCATCGCGCGCACTCAACCGAATTCCCCCGTGCTATCTTTCTTCGCAGCACCAGAAGGGGGAATCGTGTTACTCACTCACTCAAATTTGCGCCGATACGTAAATCTGCGAACGCTCGCGTTACTCGCCGCTGCATTTCTGCTCGCAATTGCCGCGCCAGTTCACGCGCAGAAAACTAAAATAAAACAAGTGCCGGAACCGCCGTCCGCACCCGTCGCCGCAAATCACGTCGTTGATCTGGTAATTGCGCAAATGCTCGGCGCGTGGCAAGTCGGTGACGTCGAAAAGATGCACAAGTTTTATGCCGACGATGTTCTGGTCGTCAGCGAAGCCTGGCAGCCGCCGATTTATACCTGGGCGAATTATCTTCCGGCCTACCAAAGCCAGCACTCGCGCATGTTCGCAATTCATCTTGAGCGCACCAACACTGTAATTAGAGTGAAAGACAATTTCGCGTGGGCAACTTATCAGTGGGAACTAACCACTACTGTGGACGGCAACAAAATAGCCGCGCGTGGCGACACAACTCTTGTCTTTGAAAAACGCGACGGCAACTGGCTCATCGTGTTGAATCACACCGCCGTCACGCCCGACGCAGCACCAGCGCAAAAATCGGGTACGCCCCAATAAATCAACCGCATCCATGCACCGATTTCACGCGCTGCCAATTCTTAATTTATTAATCGCCGGTTCGGTCGTTTTCTCGTGCTCGTATTCCCTCATCTGTGCAATTCGCAAAGGTTATTTTCTGCCGCACCCTCGTTACCGATCCCTTCGCATCTACCCTCACACGAGGCCGGTTCTGTATTGGTTTTCGTTTATCTGCTTTATTATTTTCTTGTTGTTCGGCCTGTGGTACGGATGGCAAGCAATCGCGGCAGGCATTCGCCAATAACACATGAAGAAGGAATTTCTTGCAGAAATAAAAAAAGCGTACACTCGCAGTACTTATTTTTGTGGGTCGCGGCTTTAGCCGCGACATTACGCTTCCAAGGAAGTTGGGGCTTTAGCCCCTGAAGCACTACACGTGCGCGTTCATCCCCTGCCACAACCACAATCCAACAATCAGCAGAGCCAGCGCGCCATCCAGAATTCCCAGAACCATTAGTGGCTTCGCAAGTTTCGTCAACTTACTTACGATCGCGCTTTGTTCCTGAGCTCCCGGCGAAGGCGTGCTTCCCAAATACATTTGTTCTTCTTCGCGGCTCGCCAACCACGCACGATAAGCCAGCAGCACCACCCAAATAAATGTCAGCACCGCCCAGCCTAACGACATCTCGCCCAACCACCCCGTCAGAAAAGCATCCATGGCATCCTCCCCATTCCGGTCGGATCACCCGCCAACAATTCACGGGCACATAGAGCCCCACTTCTGCGCGGATTATAGCACCGCAATCAGTAGCCAGCGGCACTTTGCATTCGTAGGGGCAACCTCCAGGTCGCCCGTCGCTGACCGTGATCTTGCCGTGGTAGGGTCGGTCCCGAAACTTCGGGATGCGACCCGCCCGCTGCGCGTGATCGCAACCACGCCCTACTTATTAATATCCTCCTTATTTTCCAACCGCTTCAAAAGCGCATCGACCTGCGGTTTCAGCGCATCCGGCAATCCCGCCTGCGACAACTTCATTTCCTTCAGTGCCGTGTCGTAATCGCCTTTTGCCACTGCCAGACGCGCGGTTTCGTTATGTCCGATCCAGCTGTTCGGATCCTTCTTGATGTTCGCGCGGAAAATTTCCAACGCTTCGTCATACTTTTTTTGCGTCTGCAACTGACGGCCATAAGCGTGCACCTGTTGCTGCGTTCCCAATGACATCGCTTTCGCACGCGCCGCCTTCGCATCATCCGTACGATTCAACATTTCCAGCGCTTGCGCCCGATCCATTTCGTTCTCGAAGCGGTCCTCAATTGCAATCGAGCGATCCGCGTCCTTCAACGCTTCGTCCGCGCTCATTTTGTTGGCCATCAAATATTCGGCGGCTTCCGACCACGCCGGCCATTCGTATTGCGCACGCGCACGCAGTTGATTGTGCAAACTCGCCAGCACCGTCTCGTTCGTGTCCACCTGCACGTGAACTGGCACGGCAACTTTTTCCCAGCGCATCACGATCGTCGCTTCGTTGGCTTTCACGTTGTCGAAGTCGTACGCCAACGCTTCTTCCATTTCCGCTGGGTGCGACTTCACCGTCACGCGCAAAGCATCTTCCGCTTGATCGTAAGTGAAACTTCCCCACGAAGTAGAATTCTTGGAAAAAATAATCGTCCAGTCGCTCTCCCCGGGAATCATGTGCAATCCGTAAACGCCCTTCGCTAGCGGCTTGCCTTCCACCGTCACATCATTCGTAAAGTTGATAGTGGTGTTCTCGTTCGCGCCCGCTCGCCAAACCTGTCCATAAGCCTGCGCGCTTCCCGGCCCAAAAACTTTTCGTCCCTTCACCACCGGACGATGATAATTAATCGTAATATCCGTAATCCCTATCCGCTGCGAAACACTCGCCCGTTGACTATCTCTCGGCAAATTCAAAATCGCCGACTGCGCTCCCACTCCCTGCACTGAAGCAAACAATCCCCCGACCACCATCGCCGCTACAAAAAAATATTTCCGCATAACCTGATTCTCCTCTTCGATTGTGAATTCAATCCCACTCGTGAATTTAATACCGCAGGCAGACACACCCAACCACGTGCGTTCTATGATGCAACAAACCGCCTCAGGGAAACTCGACCTAAATATATAACGCTCAATCCGCCTAGATTGTTTCCGCATTAGCGGCCAACGAACGCGACATTTACCGGTCTTTACGTAGAGGCCACCTTCAGGTGGGCCGCTTCCATCTTCTGCGCCCTATCCCGATCGAGCCTCGTACCCCGGTACTCTAAATCCGCATTCGCCGCGAGCCCGCCATCCCCATCGTCTTAGATAATCGCGGCCGCCAGAAGTTACTAGACAAACACTCCAATTCCTGCCACACTTTACTCGGAGAAGTACTGTCTCCTCACCCGCGCCACCAGCGCGGGTTTTTTATTTTTCTCTGCGTTCTCTGCGCCTCTGCGTTCAGAACGCCTTAGCTTCGGGCCTCAGTCCGGACAGTCCACACCTATCCGGGTTTACAGCCCCAGCACAAAACAATTCAAACCGATCAAGTAGCATCGCCACAGTGGCAAGGGCTTCAGCCTGTGTGCCGTTGAATTCTCAACTCAAATCTCTTCTAACCCCTTTGTTTGCAATACATACGTGGGGTACCCTGCTAAGTCCTGTATTTGCAATACATAC
>Ga0193726_1000899_pt1 | contig 26723 bp, 20 predicted proteins | sample H2c1metaG_FD_144928 | JGI IMG/M metagenome (GOLD analysis project Ga0193726, IMG submission 144928) | Soil microbial communities from a riparian zone of the East river system, Colorado, United States - H2c1 | ecosystem: Environmental > Terrestrial > Soil > Riparian zone | place: USA: East River...
GCGCGAGCAGCCACAGGTCGAAATTTCCCACGACCAGCGCGATGGTGACGAAATAAATCACGATGAAAACCAGGATGTCGGCCAGTATCATCCAGGTGTCGCGAACTGCGAGCGCGGTTTGCATCACCTTTGTGGCGACCCTCCCCGCGAATTCGTCCTGATAGAAGCTCAGGCTCTGAGCGAGCATGTTGCGATGAAAGTTCCAGCGCAAGCGCATGGCGAAGTTGCCGGCAAGGGCTTGCTGCTTGAGCAAGCTTTGCAGCGCAATCATGACAACGCTGCCGAACAGCACGGCACCCAGTAGCGCCAGATGGACCCGTTGCTCGGCCCATAACCGTGATGGCTGCACCTTCGCGAGCCAATCCACGACCCGCCCCAACACGCTGAATAACAGAGCCTCGAACACGCCAATGGCGGCCGTCAGCAGCGTCATCGAAGCGATGTAGCGGCGCGCACCTGCGGCACAGGCCCACAGAAAGGGGAAAAATGCCTGCGGCAGCGGCCGCTCCTCACCTTGAGGATAGGGTAAAACCAGCTTTTCAAAGAAACGAAACATCGGCCGCCCCGGAAACTTCTTCGCAGCCCCCTATGTTAGCGCCAATAGCGCCACTTGCCCGCCCCGGGCGTAGGAATTTCCCTGCTCGAGCAGACGTCAGGCACTGGGACGCCGTTGGGCTTTCGAGGGTTTTGCCCACTTGCGCGACGCGATGCGCTGAAGGCCATGCACAAGGAACACAGTGCGTCTCTGCCCATGCTGGAGGCGATTCAAACTCTCGACAGCTATGGACTGGAGGTCGCCTCCGGAATCATTCTCGGATTGGATTCGGATACCGTCGAAACCGAATCACATCTGAACGATTTCGTGAATCGCTCACAAATCCCAATGCTCACCACCTTCTATTCCGCGCGGGCGATGGCGCCTCGCCCGTAAGCAAATGCCTACTTCAAGTCGCGAATGGCCAGCCTACCCAGTCCTATTCTTTTCCGTAGACTGCGCCTGTTGGTCACCCCAATAACTATAGGGAAGATTTATGAAATCTCGTAATTTACTCGCGGCCGCGGGTTTCGCAGCCGTTGCCATGCTCCTCAGTTCCGTGTCATTCGCTGCCACCAAAGCTCAGATCGACGAGCGTGTGCACGTCGCGATGCAGCAGTTTTATCAGCTCAATCCAGCGCATCGGGAATTGGCCGGAAGGGCCAAGGGCGTGCTGGTATTTCCGCGCATTACCAAGGGTGGCGTCGGCGTCGGCGGCCAATTTGGCGAAGGCGCATTGCGCATCGATGGCAAGAATGTTGCTTACTACAGCATCGCGTCTGCCTCGGTGGGCTTGACGCTCGGACTGGCAAAACACAAGGAAGTCATTTTGTTCATGACGCAGGAAGCGTTGGATAAATTCACCAACAGCCACGGCTGGACCATCGGCGCCGATACCGGCGTTGCCGTATTGTCGAAGGGTGCCGGCGGCGATTACGACACTCAGACGCTGCAAAGACCCATCCTGGGTTTCGTATTCGGCGAGAAGGGTCTGATCGGCGATGCCTCGCTCGAGGGTTCAAAGGTCAGCAAGCTGGACCGATAGGCCCTTGCGGCCTTGGTGCGCGGGACCTTCTAGCGGGTTCCGCGCACCGTTCGGCACATCCCGCCGCGGGCGGGCGAACCTCAGGTACACTGGCGCGCTTGCCCCGATGGCGAAATTGGTAGACGCAACGGACTTAAAACAATTGAGCGGCAGTCGCGGAAACGCCCTGCCGGATCCCGTCAAAGTCGGCGAAACCCCTGGGATGTCCCGAGGCAACGCCGAGCCAATCCGGACTGTGTAGAACGGCCGGCAGGTGTAGAGAGTGGACGGTGGGGACCTAAAGGCGGTTTTAACGAACTCTCATGGTCATGGCGCACTCCAGACCCCAAACGCGCGATGGCGCGGCGGCGAAAGCCGTGGCGGGTACGAAAATCCGTTGGCCGAAAGGTCATGCCGGTTCGACCCCGGCTCGGGGCACCAATAAGAGCTGCTAGAGCGCCAGGCGCTCAGGTGCCGGCACACACCAGATATCGATGGGTCCACGGCGGCCGCGCAACTCGAATTGCGGCAGCTGCAGGAAGGACGTCGATCCTGTGCGCCCATTCGTATCCGCGGAAATACTCACGGCCGCGGCAACGGTGCAGGAGAACAGCACTTCGCCGGCGCGCGCCCGGCTGCAAAGTCTCGCGGCAACATTGACGGTATCCCCGACCAATGTCGTGGTCTTGCGTTTTTCGGGGCCCAAAACTCCGAACGCGACCTCGCCTAAATGCAGTCCTATTCCAATACCCGCGTCAATGGACAGGTCTTTGCGCCAGCGCTGCGCGACCGGCGCGAAACTATTCAGCATCGCGTGGCCGGCGGCAAGCGCATCCGCTGCGCCGCCGCCGCTTGCGCCGTTCGTGCCGAATCCGGCCATGATCCCATCGCCGGCCATGTGGTAGACCTCGCCGTCGAACTGATTCACTGCTGTGCCGAGCACTCGAAAGAATTCGTCCAACAGCGGCACGACGCGCGCGGCCGGCAGGCTCTCCACCATGCCGGTGTAGCCTCTCAAGTCAGCAAACAGCACCGTCACGTCGGCGGTGCGTATTTCAGTCGGCTGACGAACTCGCGTGACGAGGATGGAGCCTGCAGGGCGCAGACGCGGACTTCGAGAATCGGTCATGCGGGCGATTATGCACCAACTGCGCGTACTACTTCACCTGGACCGCGCGGCGGCAAACCCTGGCGCGACCTTGCCAAGGATTCCACAATGGCGTAGTTTTCGGCCGGAATCGGAGCGCGCGTGAACAAGAATCGGCATCGCAGCGACGCGTGGCGGCGGGACCTGAAGCGCAAAATCGCCTGGGCGCTGGCTGCGAAACTGCTGGGATTGGCGCTTCTTTGGTTTCTGTTCTTCCGAGGGCACGGCTCATGATCGATTTCGACGTCGTCACGCTCTCGCGCCTGCAATTCGCGCTCACCGCCATGTATCATTTTTTGTTCGTGCCGCTCACCCTCGGCCTATCCATGATTCTCGTCATCATGGAGGCGGTATACGTCATGACGGGACGCGAAATCTGGAAGCAGATGACCAAATTCTGGGGGGTTCTGTTCGGCATCAATTTCGCCATGGGTGTTGCAACCGGCATCACCATGGAATTCCAATTCGGCACCAACTGGGCTTACTACGCGCACTATGTCGGCGACATCTTTGGCGTCCCGCTGGCCCTGGAAGGCCTCGTCGCCTTTTTCCTGGAGTCGACATTTGTCGGGCTATTTTTTTTGGGGTGGGACAAAGTCTCGAAAATTGGGCATCTCATTATTACCGCGCTGGTGGCGCTGGGCTCGAGCCTTTCCGCATTGTGGATTCTGATTGCCAACGGCTGGATGCAGCACCCGGTTGGCGCGCATTTCAACTACCACACCATGCGCATGGAATTGTCCTCGTTCAGCGAAGTGCTCTTCAACCCGGTGGCGCAGGCCAAGTTCGTGCACACGGTTGCTGCCGGCTATGTCATGGGTTCAATGTTCGTGCTGTCGATCAGTGCCTGGTATTTGCTGCGCGGTCGCAACGTCGCCATCGCCAGGCGTTCGATGGCGGTGGCCGCCAGTTTCGGCCTGGCATGCTCCATTTCTGTCGTCGTACTTGGCGACGAATCGGGCTATCTCGATGGCGAGAACCAAAAGATGAAAGTCGCCTCGATTGAGGCGGAATGGCACACGGCGCCCGCGCCGGCCAGCTTCACGCTGTTTGGGTTTCCCGACGTCGCGGCACGCAAAACCCATGCCGCCATCACAATTCCCTGGTTGCTCGGCCTGATCGCGACGCGTTCGACCGATCAGTCGGTCTTGGGCATCTATGATCTGGTCGACCGAGCCCGCGCACGTGTCATCTCAGGGATGGAGGCGTATTCGGCATTACAGGTGCTTCGCGCCGGGCCCGCCGAATCGCCCGATGCGCAAGCACTGCAACGCTTCGAGGCGAATCAAACCGACTTAGGGTATGCACTGCTGCTGCTGCGCTTTACGGACAATCCGGCAGAGGCAACGCCTCAGCAAATCGATGCGGCCGCGTGGTCCACGGTCCCGAATGTGCCGGTGCTGTTTTGGAGCTTCCGGTTCATGGTGGCGTTGGGCTTATTCTTCATTGCCCTGTTTGCGACTGCGTTCTATCTGGCAACTCGTCACCGCTTTGACCGGCATCCGTGGTTTCTCAAAGTGGCTTTTTTCAGCCTGCCGTTGCCTTGGATTGCCGTTGAATTGGGGTGGATCGTCGCTGAGTATGGCCGTCAGCCGTGGGCGGTTGACGGCGTGCTGCCCACATTCCTCGGTGTGTCACGCACCGCGGCTGGCAATGTGTGGTTCTCACTGGTGGGATTCGTGGTCTTCTATTCTGCTCTCGCCGCGGTGGATGCCTTTCTGCTCACGCGCACCATCAGGCGTGGGCCCGACGGACTAGGTTACACGTCATGACTTCTGCGTTTTTTGACTATCCAACCTTGCGGGTAATCTGGTGGCTGATCATCGGCGTGCTTCTCATGGGCTTCGCGATCACCGACGGATTTGATCTGGGATTGGGCGCGAGCTTTACGTATCTTGGCCGAACCGACGCTGAGCGCCGCGCCCTGCTCTCATCGGTGGAACCTGTATGGGAGGGCAACCAGGTGTGGTTCGTGTTGGGCGGCGGCGCGGCGTTTGCCGCCTGGCCACTCCTGTATGCGACATCCTTCTCCGGGCTGTACCTGGCGATGTTTCTATTGCTGGCCGCGCTGATATTGCGGCCGGTGGGCTTCGCATACCGTGACAAATTAACGGACGCCCGCTGGCGAGCGGTCTGGGATGTGGCGCTGACCTTGGGTGGAGGCGTGCCGGCGCTGTTATTCGGGGTGGCATTCACGAATTTGTTTCTCGGCGTGCCGTTTCACTTCGACGGCATGCAACGACCGGTGGTGACGGGCGGATTCTTCAGCCTGCTGCATCCATTCGCGTTATTGGGAGGAACCATCAGCCTAGCCATGCTGGTATTGCATGGCAATGCCTATGCCGCCATGAAGGTCGGCGAGCCGATGGCCGCGCGTGCGCGCGCCGTCGGACGCGCCGCCTCCGCAGTTTTTCTGGTGGCATTTCTGGCAGCCGGTTTCTGGGTATCTTCAACCCTGGGTGGATTCCAGGTGACCGGCATCGTAGACCACGCAGGACCATCCAATCCCATGCACAAGACCGTTGAGATCGCGGCCGGTGCCTGGCTCAACAATTTTCGTGCCTGGCCGTTGATGTGGGCAGCTCCGGTGTGCGCCATCCTAGGGGCGGTGGCCGCGCATGCACTGCTGTATCTGCGGCGCGCCGGCGCCGCCTTCATGGCGAGCGTTTTGGTTCAAGCGGGCACAATTTTGACCGGCGGCTTCGCCTTGTTCCCGTTCTTGTTGCCCTCCTCGACCTTTCCGAATCAGAGCCTGACGGTGTGGGATGCCTCGAGCAGCCAGAAAACACTGTTGATCATGCTCGGCATGGTGAGCGTATTCCTGCCCATCATCCTTGCCTACACCAGTTGGGTGTTCAGGGTTGTACGCGGCCGCGTTACGCTCGAGAATATGCACGAACACGAAGGCGAGTATTGATGTGGTACTTCAGCTGGATTCTCGGCACCGGACTTGCGCTGTCATTTGCCGTGCTCAACGCCATCTGGTACGAAATCATGGAGCAGCAGCCGGAGAAAACTACCGAGAGCAACTCGGTTCCAACTGCGGACAAGAAATGACCGGGCGCCGATCGATATTCACGGCGGCTGCCGCAATATCCATCCATTTCCATCCGGGTCCTTGAACATCGCAAAGCGCCCCCAGGGTTCCTGCTTGATCTCCGTCAGAGTGAGTCCGCGCGCCGACAGATCCCTGTGATCGCGGTCGATGTCGGTGACGTTCAACATGACCCCTTGCAAACCGCCGGGGCGCATGGAATCGAACCAGGTGACCAGGGCAATCGTCGTTGCGCACCCTTTGGGTGCCAGCTGGATCCATTTGCCGCTCGGACCCATGGATTCCTCGCGCAACAACTCAAAGCCCAGGGTATCGCGGTAGAATTGTTTGGCGCGTTCCTGGTCCGAAACGGGCACGGAAATGATTTCAAAAGAACTGATGCTCATGACACCCCCAAAGCGTTGGCCTATCCGCCGATATTATCAGAAAGGATAGTTGAGTCCGGTGAACACGGCGGCGCCTTCGCTGCCATAGCCGATGTCGACATAGCCCACCACAAAGGGTCTCGCGATGCCGCGAAATCCCACCCCGACGACCGGGTGCAGATGATCCAGAGGATCGGCGCTGGTACTCGAAAAGACGCGGCCGAAATCCACGAAGGGCGCGACCTCGATGTCGAGCTTCGTCGTGACGGCGTCCAACGTATACACTTTACGACGCACTTCCACCGTGCTCGAAAAGGAATTTCGATCGTAGAAGCGGCCTGCGCCGAAGCCGCGAAGCGGCTGCCCGCCGCCGATCTCGCTCTGCCCGCCGCCGAGACTACTCAAGGCCCAGAACGGTACATCGCGTGCCGTAGGCAGATAGCGCAACGCTACATGCGCCGCCAGAACCGTGTTGGAATCGAGCGGAAAAATTCCCCGGCCGTCGATTCCTGCCTCGCTGTACGAGGAATCGTTGATCAAGCCCTGTTTGGACGCAGCACCGACGTACACAACCCATTTCATGCCGTGGGACGGCACCGCCAGGTCATCGCGTGTGTCGTAGACCAGGGATAGGCGGTTGAGCAATTGTTTATCGGTGCCGAGCGTTCCCGGAAATCGCGTTTGAATGGAAGCCACATCGTTCAGCGCTCCTGGCAGCACATCCAGTACCTTGAGACGCACGGTATAGAGAATCTGCCAGGTGTGGTTCAGGTTCAGGCCGATCTCTACCTGCCCGAAGTCCTGCTCGCCAATGTAAGTGGTCTCCGCGCTATCGCGAGTCTGATTGCCGATGCCGTAAAATCTCGGAGTCCCGTCGCGGTCGTAAATCAAACTATAGTTGAGGGACCACCGATCCTCGCGCGATCGGCCGATCTGATATTCGCCGTCGAGAGTGCGCTCTACTTTTTCCTTGATGCCCGCAACGGCCGACCATTGCTCGTCCGCCGAGGAATACGAGTAAATGCGGGCGTGCACGCCGAACCCGAAATTAGGGTTATAGATGATATCCGGCGCCACGATGCGCCTGACATTGCGATTCTCATCGGTAGTGACGAAGGTGGGGATCAATCCCAGCGTCGTACCGCTATCGGGATCGACCGCAATTTCCGGGATCGGGATGAAAGGCGCGGTTTCCGGATTGAACCACTTAGTCCAGCCCGGCTTGGGCGCAGGCGGGGGTGGCGGGATGGGCCCCTGCGGCACCGGCACTTGGGTTCCCGCATCTCCGGGCGGCGGGTTGTCTGACCAGCAAGGTACAGCCGGCGCCATGCAGGCCGCGGCAGCACCCGCGATCAGCAGACCTCTCACCGGAGCAACTCCGCGAAGCATTGCAACAGCCGATCGATATCCGCCGATGTGATATTTCCCATGGTCGAGATTCGAAACAGGGTCTTTGACAAATCGCCCTGCCCCGCATAGATGACGAACCCTTGAGCCTTGAGCGCATCATGCAACGCCGTGTAGGTCATGCGCGGCGGCAGGCGATAAGCTCTCAGAACGACAGAAGATTTTTCGGCAGGCAGCAGCGATTCGATGCCGAGCGCGCCCAGTCCGGCCCGTACGCGTTCGGCCAAGTCCGCATAGTGCTGATATCGAGCCTGCCGGCCACCCTGCTCAGCATATTCGCGCAGTGCTTCGACCAGAGCGTAGTAGGCCTGCACGGCCGGGGTAAACGGCGTGTTGCGCTCATCCTGCAGGCGAGCAAGCCTGCCTAGATCGAGATAGTACGTGCGCTTCGCGGCACTCGCCAAAGCGTTGCGGCGAACGATCACGAAGGCCGCTCCCGGCACACCGTGCAGGCACTTATTGGCCGTCGCGGCCACGGCCGCGAGCGCCGCATCGCCAAAGTCGATGGCCTCGGCGCCGAAACTGCTCACGGCGTCGACCAGCAACGCCGCGCCATGCTCGCGGCACAACTTCGCCAGCACCCGAAGATCGTTGAGCCTGCCGGTCGTGGTTTCATGATGAACCACGGCGATGTGCGTAAAGCCGGCATGGCGCGGCTGGTTCTTGAGGCGCGATGCGACTGCATCCCAATCCGGCGCCCGCAGCCAATCTCCGACAATGCGCTCATGGTCAATGCCGTACTGGGCGCAAATCAGCGCGATTCGCTCGCCATACACGCCATTCTCGACGACCAGCAGCCGCCCGTTTTTCGGCACCAACGCCGCCACCATGCTCTCGACGGCAGCAGTGCCGGAAGCCGTCATCAACACCGCCGTCCATTGCGAACTGTCCAGCGAGTATGTCGACAGCAGGCGCTCGCGCGCCTCGTCTTGCAAATCGAAAAACTCGCTCTCGCGATGACACAGATCCGGCTGCAGCAAACTGCGGCGCACGCGCTCGCTCAAGGTGACCGGCCCGGGATTGAGCAACAGCACTAGTGAGTTCCAGCCCGCACGCCGATGTGGCGCATGAGGCGGGTCTTGACCTCGACCGGCGTCATGGAGGGGCGCGGCAAGTCGCCGGGAGTCCCCGCGCGGATGAGCAACCTGGCAAAGCGCGCGCCGCCGCTTGGCGGCTCGCTGAGCCAGGCCGCAATCTGCGCCAGATCATCGGTTTCCAGCGACGAGGCGTAGCCGCAGGCGGCGGCGACATCGGCGAACGCAATATGGGGCGAGACCGTCGCCTGACCGCCGGTCGAATCGTGCATGCCGTTGTCCAGCAGCAAGTGCAACAGATTCGGCGGCCCATATGTCCCCGCGGTCGCGAGAGCTCCCATGCGCATCAGCGCCGCGCCATCTCCATCGAGTGCCAGCACGCGTAAGTCCGGACGAGCCAGCGCAAGCCCCAGCGCCAGCGGCAAAACACAACCCATGGAGCCGACCATGTAGAGATGATTCGGGCGATCATCGATGGCATACAATTCGCGGCCGCAAAATCCGGTGGACGCCAATAGCACCGTGGAGGCAATCGGTGTCTGAGCAAGCACCACGCGCAAGGCATCCTTGCGGGACGGTCTCGCAGCCAGTGCCAGGCGATGCGGCGTTGTCGCTGCCCGCAATGCGGTCGAGCGCTCAGCGAAGGCACCCACACCGCTTTTCAAAGCATGTGCAGCGACGCTGCCCTTTTGCATCACCAATGCGTAAGGCCGTCCGGTCCGATCCATGTGCGCGGTCGCGCGGTCAAGCGCAGGACCGATATCGGCGGTCTCCGTGGGGAACAGCTCCCAGGGTATCTGCATGGTCTCCAACAGGTCCGGGGTAATCGGCCCCATCAAGGCATGCTGCGGCTCATCAGCGATGCCCGGCTGAGCGCGCCAGGTCACGATCAACAACTGCGGCAATCGAAAGGTCCAGGTCAGCGAGGTCAGCGGGCTGACGGCGTTGCCCAGTCCCGAGTTCTGCATCATCGTGATGCCGCGCCGATGCGGCACGCCGGCGTCACCCGCGATCGCAACGCCCGCAATCAAAGCCACGGCATCGCCTTCGTTCGCCATCGAAACATAGTGCAACGCGGCGTCCTGCAGGACGTAGTTGATGAAGGGCGTGAGAAATGAACACGGCACGCCCGCATACCAGTGAAAGCCTCGTTCGCGCGCTGCTTCTACGAAGTGCCGCGCTTCAATCATCGATCAAACGGCGCCTGCTCGTGGGCGAAATCCACCGCCTGACGCAGGTCGTCCAAATCGTTGACTCCCCGCCAGTGGCCGTGCACGTACAGCACTTCGATCGCCGCACCCGCGCCGATGAGCGCGTTCAGCAGCGCCGGCATGTCCAGCGTGTCGAAGCTTTCCTCTGCGCGCAGTGTCGCCAACACGGCCTTGAGTTTGACCAAGCCGGCACGGCTGACATTGAGCATGCCGACCCAGCGTCCCTGTGGAACGCGCTCCGCATCGGCCGCGCCGGTCACGCGCTCCAGGAGTACCGGCGTGCCGAACAGTCCCCGGTCATCACCGCGCGAGCAGTAGGCGAAATCACGCACGGTGTGGTTGCTGCTGCCGGTCATGAGCGAATCCACCACCACTGCAAAATCAGCTTTGCATTCCACCAAATCGCGCAGCACATAGCTTCGAAATAATATATCGCCGTAGGCAATGAGCGCATCGGAATCGAGCGCGTCCACGGCGCAGGCCAGCGAAGCCAATTCACCGGTCTGCGCGTAGCGCGGGTTGACGACCAGTTTGATGCCGGCCGTATCGATCGCGTCGGCCCGATATCCGCCGACGACCGTGATGTCGTTGATATGTTCCTTCTTGAAACCATCCACCAGCCATCGCAGCAGCGGCTTTCCGGCAATCGGCAGCATTATCTTGGGCCGATCGACGGTAAGGGCTTCGAGGCCACGGCCACGGCCGGCTGCCAGCACGACGGCGGCACGCGGCGCACCTGAATTTGACAGATAGAGCCGCTCGGCGGCGGAGTATTCGTCCGCATCCTGTAAACGGAAGATCTCGTTGACCGAAGCGATGCGATCTTCGACATTGACCAAGGTCTGGCTCTCGAAGATTTCCTTCGCGATGCTTTGCATGGCGCAAGCCGCCGAGCGCACCAGATGATTGGCCCAGATCACCGTGCTGATCCCGGACTGGCGAAACACCTCGGTCGGTGTGCTGTAGTAGCGCGTCGGCACAATCACCAATGGCGAGCGGCGGGCCCACTCCTTGGCGAACTTCACGATTTCGTCCGGCTTCGACAATTTACTGTGAATGAGTATGGCGTCGGCACCGGCGAGCCGGTAGGCCTCGGCGCGGCGCAGCGCCTCATCCATGCCCCAGCCCGCTATCAGCGCCTCGACACGTGCGACGATTGAGAAATTCGAGTCCTGCTGAGTATCCTTGCCGGCGGCAATCTTGCCGACAAATTCCTCGATGTCGGCGAGCGGCTGGCGCTCTCCATTCAAAAAGCTATTGGTTTTCGGAAACTGCTTATCCTCGATGCAGACGCCGGCGATACCTCGTTGTTCGAGTTTGCGCACCAGACGGCGCATATTGTTGAAGTTGCCGTAACCCGTGTCGCCGTCGAGCAGTATCGGCAGATCACTGGCATCCGCCATGAACTCGAGCATATCGACGACCTGCGTCCAACTAGCCTCGTTGTTGTCGCGTACGCCGAACTGGGCCGAGATCGACAGACCGGAAGCCCAAATGCCCTTGAAGCCGGCCTCGCGCACGATGCGCGCGGACAGGCCGTTGTGCGCCTCCATCAGAAACTCGAGTTCCGCACTGTGCAGCATCTGGCGCAATTTCGCGCTGCGCGATTGCGCGCCGCTCTTGGCGTTTGTTGCATAAACGAGTCCTGCTGCCGGGCGAATTGATGCACTCATGAATTAACTCCCGATAAGGGCTTGAGCTGCGGCAGCACATCCTGAGCGGCGCGCACCACGTCGTTGGGAAAATCGATTTCAATCCACGGTAGTCCCGTGACATCGGCAATTTCGAACACCCGGCTTCTCTCTCTGAGTAAATCGCGCACGGCTTCCTCGTGCGGCATGTGCGCACGCCCGGTGTCGACGTAGTCCGCGACCAACACCGCCAGACGCCGCGCGGCGGCTTGATCGAAGCGAAAAAACCCGACCGACTCGCCAATGGTGTCGAATTCCAGGTCCGCTGCCAACTGCTTGCGCAACTCGACCGGCACGCCGGACCGCACGCACAGTTTGACCGGCTCGTCGCCGGCCTCGAAATCGCGATCGATCAGCAGACGGTTCACCGGGCGGCTGCCCGCCGCCAGCGCGTTCAAGATTCGTTCGTCGTACAGCACATCCGCATCCATCAACAAGATATCACCGCCACGGGTCATGGCGTGGGCGACGGTATGCACCGTGAGAACGCTGCCGAGCTCAAACTGCATATTGATCACGAGCTCCGGACGGGGTTCCCAGTTCAAACGCGCCAGTTCAGCCTCCACCAGTTCGCGGCGAAATCCAACGGCAATCGCGACGTCCTCCACGCCCGCGCTTCTCAGCATGCGCAGATGCCGCTCGAGCAGCGTCATGCCATCGAAGCGCAACAGGCACTTCGGCAGTTGGCTGTCCTCGGGTAATTGCAGACGCACACCTCGTCCGGCGGCCAAAATGATCGCGCGCATCAAAATCCTCATGAAAATCAAGCGTTAGGGCTGGTAACTTAATGCGGAGCCGCACCGACGGCGGAAGCGCCAAAGCGCGAGGAAAAACGCAAGTACAACAATCCGGGCAAGCCTAGCAGTAATTCACGCGCGCGCTTTGCCAGCGACAATGCCAACGACGCATCGGGCGGCAGGCCTGCAAGCGGCCCGAGCAGCAGATAGCCGCCCTCTTGCACACCCAGGGCGCCGGGAATTGCGAAACCCGCGCCGCGAATCGCCTGCCCCAGACTTTCGAGCAGCAACGCTTCGCGCCAGCTCACCGGCGTACCCAGGAACAAAGCAATCATGTAGACCTCGCCCGTGCCGACAATCCAACCGACCAAGCTGAGCAGGAAGCTGGTCGTGACGGCAGCATTGCGCCGATAGGTTGCCTCCACGGCAACATCGATGGCTTGCGCCTGCGTGACCCACCGGGCCCAGTCGCGCTTGCCCCAAAAGCGTCGCACCGCCCGCATGAGCTTGCTGAACAGTCCGCGGCGCTGAATCAGATAAAACCCGCCCACTTGCACGGCGAGAAAGGCGCTGGCAATCAGCACGGAGGTGCGCAGCACCCCGGGTGAGAAATGACCCGTCTGCGCACCGAGTAATATCACGCCCATCAGTGCGAATGCGATCTGTGCAAAGGTCTGCAAGGTTGTGCTGACGGTGATGGCGGCGGCGGCGTCATCCATGCGCATGCCGCGTTGGGCCAAATGCCGGGCCATCAGCACCGGACCGCCGATTTGCCCGGCCGGCATGAGACTGTTGGCGGACTCCCCCACCCAGCGCGCCAGCAACGCGTCGCCGTACGGACTTGCGCTCGATCCCCGCTCGAAAAGCACGCAGATCGCGATCGCGTCCAGCGCCAGCGGCAACACGTGAAATACGGCGACCAGCAGCAGCCCCCAACCGGCGTGGGCGAGAGTTGCCATGATGGCGGGCAAGTCCTGCGACAGCAGCACGCCGACGAATAGCAGCACGCCGATGCTCAACAGCCAGCTCGCCGTCCTCGTCATTCGCCGCGGCTCATGAGGCGATGAAAGACCTGACGAAAACCGAAATAGGCAAAGGCGTCCTTCATATTGGAGATGAGGCGCCACCACGGATGCATATGCGGGTCGGTCACATATTCGAAGGTCAAGGACACTCGGGTTTCCCCCGGCAGCAACGGGGTGATCCGATGCCGCAGAGCGTCGCCATCGAAAACGACCAAACCACCGGGCGGGATCTTGATCGAGCCCGACACCACCGACGCGCCTTTTTCCCGCGTGTGCAGCTGGTAGTCCAAGCGGCACGAGGAGTCGTCGATCACGCCCAGCAACAGCGTGTAGCGCCGGCCCGCATAGTACGACGTGTCGTAGTGCCAGCCGATATGATCACCCGGTTTGGTATAAAAATAGAGTGCGTAGGCATGCGGGTCGTCAAGGGGCGAGAATTGTAATTGCTCTCCGGTCAGTTGCTGGAGCCATGCGAGCAGCGCCGTTGAGCGGTACAGTTCGGCAACGGCCGGCGCGAGCTTGTCAATCGCATGCCGGCCGACACTTCCGCCCTGTTTGTGTCCGGGCAGGTAGTTGCGATTGATCGATCCTTCGACCGCGTCAACAGCTGCAATGAGCTGCGCGGTAGTGTCGGCCGACAGGAAATTCTCAACGTACAGAAAAGAACCTTGCCTGGCGTACTCGCCGCGCAAGCCGTGCAGGTCGAGAGAATCCAAACGGGAATTGAATGGCTGCCCGCCTCCGGTTGCAGTCGCCGCCACGCTTATCCGGCGACCCCGGCAGCCATGCGGCGATCTCGGCGCAGCGCCCGTTGATAGTCGATCACCACCCAAATGGCGTACAGGGGTGCACAGATCGAAGCGACGAGCAGCATCGGCGCCAGAGCGTTGCTCAAAGTCGCCAACGGGAACAGATACAGCACATCTTCCGTTTCGAAGCCGCCCACGGAGGCCTGGCGTGTTGCAGTCTTGCCGTGCAATTCCTCGATTCGCATGCGCAAAAAGAAAATCAATGCGATCGCGGTGCCGGCGACCACGCCTAGGGCCGCAGGCGGGAAATCCAGGTTGACGCCAGGCTTAGCGGCCAGGCCGACCCCGATCGCAATGAACATCAGGATGGTCACGAGCGCATCGCTGGCCAAATCATAAAGATGGCCGATCCGGCTGGTCTTGCCGCTCATGCGCGCCAGCTCGCCGTCGGTGTGATCCAGAAAATTCGACAGCACCATCAGCAATGCAGCGAGATTCGACCAGCCATAGCTTCCCGGCAGGAAGGCTGCGGCAGCCGCCAAACCGACGCCCAAACGCAAACTGGTCAGATGGTTGGGACTGACCCAGCTATTCATGAGCGGCGCAACCAAACGGCGCGCCAATCGAGCGTCCCATGGACGCTGGACTGAACTATCGGTATGGGCCAAGGGTTGCGGATTTAGCATAAGGGGCATCGGGTAACGGCTTCCTGGGTCCAATTTTACGACAGATTGTGCTTTGTCATCAAAATGGCATCCCGGCCGGCGTCAGCCGCTACTTCAGCGGCACGCCGCAGCGGGCCAGCACGCCGCGCAAATCTCTGATCGGGGGAAATACCTCGTTGTTCCAATCGGCGCCCTGCGCGTCATAGGCTCTCTGCTCGTGTTCCACGATGTCCTTGTCCTCGCGAAAAATATTTTCCGTAAACCAGGTCACGAACGGCCAGACCGCGTGAATGATGCCCGGAAAGCTCGGTTTCTTCACCGATAGATAACCGTACGTTCGATTGGTGCGTTGAGCGGCATCAAGCGGCGTATACCCCAGCCAAACATCGAGCACCGGATCATCGGATTGCTTGATGTCTCTACCGATCCACACCTTCAAGCTTTGGGTCGGGTAATCCGTGCGAATCCGCATGTGATCCGAGAAATCCTTCTTGGCCACACCGCGCTTGCGCATCAAATCAACGATGACCTGTTCGCCGACGGATGATTTCCCCTCGGTGCGGCTAAAGCTGTATTCGACTTCCGCCCAATTCTCACCGTGATTGCGACCCAGGCAACGGGCTCTGATCGAGCCCATCTGTTTGCGATGCATGAATTGATGATTCATGTCGAAAAGGTTTTCGTGCATGAAGGTGTAGTGACAAGCGACTTCGCGGTTGAGCCGGCGCGTTTTGTAGTCCTTGCGTTGCGAGGAGCCGAGACCTGCCGGCGCGCGGCTCTCGGCGAGCGCGGCATCACCCGGGAAAACGAATATCAATCCATCGATTTCACGGGCAGGATAGCTCTTGACGCCGGCGGGCACGCGCTCCGGGCCCATATAGGGCACGTTGACGCACTTGCCGCTGCAGTTGTAGAGCCAGCCATGGTAGTGGCACTTCAAGTCATCGCCGCTGACCACGCCCAGATGCAAGGGAACTTGCCGATGCGCGCAGCGATCTTCCAGCGCAAATACCCGTCCGCTATTGCCGCGATAAAGCACAATCGGATCACCCGCGAAGCGCCTGCCCAAGGTCTTGCCGACTTTGAGTTCATCCGACCAGGCGAGCGGGTACCACTGGTCAGGATGCGCGCCAATTCGCCGCAAATCGATCGGGTTGGGCGATGGCGGCGCGCGCAGCGCCGCTAAATTAGAGAATTCCTCGGACATGTGCTTGGATTCTACCTGTTCCCGTCCGTGTGTTGGTGTGTGGAGGCTAAGGTCGGAATCGAACCGGCGTACACGGCTTTGCAGGCCGCTGCATGACCACTCTGCCACTTAGCCCAACATCGAAAACAGCAAACCCCTGACTTGCCGGGGTTCCTAAATCGCAAGGTATGGGGCGGGAAACGAGACTCGAACTCGCGATCTCAACCTGGCGAGATTTTGGGCGCAGATCCTTTAACTCATTGGTTTCCCAGCCAATTTCTTAGTTTATCAGTTCACTCAATAGCGCACAAGGCGCGCATGAGGTCGCGCGCTCGTCCGGCGTACGGTTCAACGCTGCGCCGCGGTTTTACCCGCATCGTTCAGTCCACTCGCCGACCAGTCTCCGCCCAGATCCCCGATCAGCGACACGGCATCGAGCAAGCGCTGCTGCTTTACATTGAGCGCACTCTCCTCCGTGCCCAACTGCGTGGCTTGAGCGGTGGCGACAGTGGTGTAATCCACCGTGCCCGCTTGGTACTCGTTGAGCGCGATCTCGGCTCCGCGGGTGGCGTCTCGCACCGCTGATTCCAACACCTCACTCTGCTGGGCGAGAACGCGCAGGCCGGACAGATCATCCTCGACGTTTTGAAACGCCTTCAGTACCGTGCCGCGATAATTGGCGACGGTCACCTCGTAAGCCGCTTTGGCGGCGGCGACCTGACCGTGGCGCTCGCCGCCATCGAACACCGTTTCGCTCGCGGCTGCGCCAAGCGACCAGACATGATTGGCGGCGTGCAGCAAGCCCGCGAGCGGCGACTGCGAAAATCCGCCCGCGGCCGACAATGAAAGACTCGGGTAATACGCGGCCACGGCCACGCCGATCGCGGCATTCTGCGCGGCCATCTGGCGTTCGGCGATGGCAATATCCGGCCGGCGCTGCAGCAACTCAGAGGGCACACCCGCCGGCACCGAGGGTAATTGGGGCAACGCCGTGCTATGAGGAATGTCGAGTTCCTCCGGATTCTTGCCGACCAGCACTGCGATCGCGTGGGCGTTCTGTGCGCGCGCGACACCGAGCGCGATCAGACTGGCCTGCGTGTTTTCCAACTGGGTGCGCGCGGCAATGACGTCCGAGGGAGGCGTGGTGCCGGCAGCACCTTGGTTCGAAACCACGCGCAGAGATTCTGCGAACGCCTCGACCGTTTTCTGCAGCAGATCGATATTGGTATCTGTTATCCGCAAATCGATGACGGCGGTCGCGAGCGCGATCTGTTCCGACAGTGTGGCATTGGCGAGCGTTGCTGCGCTCGCCTGCGCGGTTGCCTTGCTTTCTTGAATGGCACGCCGTACTGCGCCCCACAGATCCGGGGCCCAGCTCACGCTGCCCTCGAGGGAACCTGCAGTAACGGTCCCGGGGATGCCGGAGGTGCCGACAGTGGCGCGTGCCGCATGCTGCTTGGTTGCCGAGCCCGTCACCGCGGCCGTCGGGAACAAGGCACTGCGTGCCACCTGCACTTCAGCCAGCGCCTCCTGGTAGTTGGCGTAGTCCTGACGCACGGTCTGGTTGGACACCGACACCATCGGTTCCAGCGTGTCGAGCAAAGGATCGTTGAATGCGGTCCACCAGTCGCCCTTGGGCGCATCGGCCGAAGGCGCCGCGACGGTCCAACCCGCAAGTTCTTTGTACTCGGTGGGTACCGGGACGGGCGGGCGGTGATAGTCAGGCCCGACCAAACAACCGCTGAGCAGCAGCGTGAGCGATGAGACCAGGGTTCTGCGGTACATATCCATAGGAATGCGCTCGTTCACAGCGATGCGCTCGCGTCGGTTTGCCGGTTCCACGGCAGCGTGGCTGACCACCGGGCCAGTCTCGCACGCAGCCGATCCAGGTATAAGTAGATCACCGGTGTGGTGTAAAGCGTAAAGACCTGGCTCAAGATCAAGCCTCCCATGACCGTGATGCCGAGCGGCTGGCGCAACGATGCGCCCTGGCCGATGCCGACAGCCAATGGCACGGCACCCAACACGGCAGCGGCGGTGGTCACCATGATCGGCCGCAAGCGCATCACGGCGGCATCGTGAATGGCTTTCTGCGGCTCCATTCCGTCATCGCGCTGCAGGTGAATGGCGACATCGATCATGATGATGGCGTTCTTCTTGACGATGCCGATCAGCAGAATGATGCCGATCATCGCGATCACCGAGAATGGTATACCGAAAATGAGCAGCGCCAGGATGGCGCCGATGCCCGCGGACGGCAGCGTCGAAAGAATGGTAATGGGATGCACGGTATTTTCGTAAAGGATGCCGAGCACGATATACACAGCAGCAAGTGCGGCGAGAATCAGCAGCGGCATGGTCGACATCGACTGGGCATAGACCTGCGCGGCGCCAGCAAAGCTGCCGTGGATGGAGGCCGGCAGGCCCATTTCCTGCGACGCGCGATTGATTTCCGCCGTCGCTTTGCTCAATGAACCGCCTGTGGGCAGGTTGAACGATATGGTGGCAGCCACCAGACCGCCCTGGTGGCTCACCTGGGTGGCCGTGTGGTTGCTGATGGATGAGGCCAAAGCCGGAAAAGGCACAAGGGTTTCGGCCGCCGTGCTGTCCGCACTACCGCTCGAGCTGCCGCCTCGGGCGTTGGCGATGGCATTGGTGAGCACGTTGGCCTCCGCATTGGCGTTGAGCGCGTTGGTACCGGATGCGGGTGTCTGCGCCGCCGATGTCTGGACCGGTGTCACGGTGTTGCCCGGCATCTGGGTCTGCTGGGTACCGCTCGCGTTGCCCGCCGCGGTGCTGAAACGGATGCGGTCGATCATCTGCGGATACTGCCAATACTTGGGCGCCACCTCCATCACCACGAAGTATTGGTTGATCTGGTTGAAGATGGTCGAGACGGTGCGTTGGCCGAACGCGTCGTAGAGCACGTTGTCGATCTGGTTCGGTGCGAAACCATAGCGCGCGGCGGTGGCGCGATTCATATTGACGTAAATCTGCAAGCCATTTTGCTGCAGATCCGAGTTGACGTCGGTTACGTCGGCGCGATCCTTGCTGAGCGCGGTGACGAGCTTCGGGACCCACTTGAACAGCGCGTTGGGATCGTCGCTCGTCAGCGTGTACTGATACTGCGCCGCCGATTGGCGGCCGCCGATACGCAGATCCTGCGCCGCCTGCAAAAACAGCCTGGCGCCCGAAACGGCATTGAGCTTCGGACGCAAGCGATTGACGACCTGCGAGGCCGACAACTTGCGCTGCGACAACGGCTTCAATTCGATGAATACATTGGCTTGGTTGAGTGCGCGGCCGCCGGCGAACCCGGCCACCGAGGCAACCGCCGGATCCTGCTCCACGATGGCCTGCAATTGCGCCAGCTTCTGTTCCATCGCCTGAAAGGAGATGCTCTGATCCGCGATGATCTGGCCCTGCAAAATGCCGTTGTCCTGCTCCGGGAAGAAGGTTGATGGCACCAGCCGCAGCAAAAATACGTTGAGTATGATCAAGCCCAGGAGCGTCAAGCCGACAAGAAGCGCATGATCCAGCACGATCGTGAGCGAACGCGCATAGGCGTTCTTGAACCGTTCGAACTGCCGCTCCCACCTGAGCGCCCAGCGCGCCTTGGAGTGCAGCTCGCCGCCGCGCTTCAGCAGATAGGCCGCCATGGTGGGCGTGACGGTGAGCGAAATGACCAGCGAGATGAGTATCGCGATGGACAGCGTCATGGCGAACTCGTGGAACAGCAAGCCGATGATGCCGGGCATCAGCAGGATGGGCAAAAACACCGCGATCAACGACAGGCTCATCGAAATCACGGTGAAACTGACTTCAGCGCTCCCGCGCATGGCGGCCTCGTGCGGATCCATGCCGGATTCGACATGGCGCACGATGTTCTCCAGCACCACCACCGCATCGTCCACCACGAAGCCTGTACCGATGGTCAGTGCCATCAGCGACAGATTGTCGATGCTGTAGCCGAGCAGATACATCGGACCGAAGGTGCCGATAATGGACAGCGGCAGCGCCACCGCCGGTATCAGAATGGCGCGCGGTGATTGCAGAAACACGAACACCACACCGATGACGAGCAGCACCGCGATGAACAACGTGCGCTCGGTATCGCCTACCGCGGCGCGAACCGATTGCGAGCGGTCGACCGCGATGCCCACATGAACATCGTGCGGCAATGTTGCCTCGATGGATGGCAATACTTTGCGGATCTGCGCCACGGTCTTCACGATGTTGCCGCCCGGCAGTGGATACACGATCACCAGCACCGCATCTTTGCCGTTGTACAGGCCGGCGTTGCGGATGTTTTCCGCCGAATCCTCGACATCCGCGACGTCACGCAGCAGCACCGGCGCATTATTGCGGTACGCGATGACCAGGTCACGGTACGGCGCGGCCTTGTTGATCTGATCGTTCGACAAAATCTCGAAGCGCTGGCCGGCCTGATCGATGTGGCCCTTGGCGCTGTCCGCGTTGGCAGCGCTGATGGCGGCGCGTACATCCTCCAGGCCGATGCCGTAGCTGTTGAGCTGGTCGGGCTGCAGTTCAACACGCACCGATGGCAAGGCGCTGCCGCCGAGGGTGATCTGGCCCACGCCGGCGACCTGTGATAGCTGCTGCTGTATCACCGAGTCGGCCGAATCGTAAAGTTGCGTGCGGGTCAGCGTGTCGGAGGTCAGCGCCAGCACCATGATGGGCGCATCGGCCGGATTGTACTCGCGATAGGTCGGATTATTGCGCAGCGTGGTCGGCAAATCCGCACGCGCCGCTTGAATCGCGGCCTGAACATCGCGTGCGGCGCCGTTGATGTCGCGGCTCAAACCGAATTGAATCACGATATTCGCCGCGCCCACCGTGCTGGTCGAGGTCAGTTCATTGACGTCAGCGATGGATCGCAAACGCCTCTCCAGCGGCTCTGCGACAGTGGAGGCCATGATGTCGGGGCTGGCGCCGGCCATGGCCGCCTGAACCACGATAACCGGATAGGTTACGTTCGGCAGCGGCGCCACCGGCAACCGGAAATACGCCAGCGCGCCGGACAGCAGGATGGCGACCGCCAACAGCGTGGTCGCCACCGGCCGATTGATGAACAGCCCCGGAATGTTCACGACGCGGACTCTGACGCTGAATCAGGCTGCTTGCGCTTGAAGCGCAGCGCCAGGCGGTCGAAGAACAGATAAATCACCGGCGTGGTGAACAACGTCAGCAGCTGACTCAAGGCCAGACCGCCGATGATGGCGAGCCCCAGCGGCCGCCTCAGCTCCGAGCCGGTGCCGCTGCCGAGCAGCATGGGCAAGGCACCGAGCATGGCCGCGAGCGTCGTCATCAGGATGGGCCGGAAGCGCAGCAGCGACGCCTGGAAGATCGCCTCTTCCGGCGGCTTGGCGTGGTTGCGTTCCGCATCGAGCGCGAAATCCACGATCATAATGGCGTTTTTCTTCACGATGCCGATCAACAGCACGATGCCTATGATGCCGATCACATCCAAATCGCTGCCCGCCATCATCAGCGCGAGCAGCGCGCCGATGCCGGCGGATGGCAGCGTCGAGAGAATGGTGACGGGGTGGATGAAGCTTTCATAGAGCACGCCGAGCACGATGTAGACGGCGATCAACGCCGCTATCAGCAGGTACACCTCACTCGACAGTGAATCCTTGAATGCCTGCGCGGCGCCCTGGAATGAGGAAGTGATCGACGGCGGCAGATGCACCGCCTGCTCGGCCTGATTGACTTCATCCACCGCCTTGCTGAGCGAGGCATTGCTCGCCAGATTGAACGAAATAGTCACCGCGGGAAACTGCGCCAGATGGCTGATGACCAGCGGTGACTTGGTGATCTTGATGTTGGCGATGCCCTTCAACGGCACCTGCCCGGTGCTGCTGGTCTGGCTAGGCAGGTACAATTCGCCCAGCGACTCGACGGTCGGCAGACTCTCGGGCTTCGCCACCAGGATCACGCGGTATTGACTCGACTGATTGAAGATGGTCGAGACGATGCGCTGCCCGAGTGCGTCATAGAGCGCGTTGTCGATGGTCGCCGGGGTGATGCCGTAACGCGCCGCCAGTTGCCGATTGACCTCGACATTGACGCTCAGACCGTCGTTGTTGAGATCGCTGGTGACATCTGTGATCGAGGGGATGCTCTGCATGCGCGCGATCAGCGCGGGCACATACTGCATGAACGCCTGCTGGCTCGGTCCGCGCAGCACGAACTGGTATTGGTTCGGCGACACGGTGGTGTCGAGGGTCAGGTCCTGTTCGGGTTGCATGAACAGCTTGATGCCCGATACGTCGGCCACCTCGCCCTGCAAGCGCCTCGCGACCTCGGCCGCCGTCGACGAACGATCATCGCGCGCTTTCAAGTTGATCAGGAACCGGCCGTTGTTGAGCGTGGTGTTGGTGCCGTCGATGCCCACGTAGGAGGTAAGACCGACCACGTCCCGATCCTTGAGTATGGCGTCCGCGAGTTCGGTTTGCCGGTCTACCATCGTCGTGTACGACACCGAATTATCGGCGACGCTGATGGCCTGAATCACACCGACGTCCTGCACCGGGAAGAGGCCCTTGGGGATCGTGATGTACAGGATCCCGGTGAGGACCAAGGTGCCCAGAAACACGATGAGCGTCAGCCTCTGGCGCGCCATCACGAACCGCAAGCCGCGCTCATAGGCAGCCAGAGTCTTGTCGAAAAGGCTTTCACTGATCCGCTCGAAGCGGCTCGGGTGACGATCGCCTTTCGCGCGCAGCAGCCGTGCGCAAAGCATCGGCACCAGGGTAAGCGACACCACGCCCGAAATCACGATGGTCACGGCGAGAGTGACGGCAAATTCGCTGAACAATCGCCCGATCACACCACCCATGAACAGCAGCGGGATCAACACCGCGATCAGCGAGACGGTGAGCGAGATGATGGTGAAACCGATCTGCCCGGCGCCTTCGAGCGCTGCTTGGAGCGGCGTCTTGCCCTCCTCCAGATAGCGCACGATGTTCTCGATCATGACGATCGAGTCGTCGACGACGAAGCCGGTGGCGATGATGAGAGCCATCAGCGAAAGATTGTCGATCGAGTAATTGAGCTGGTACATCACCGCCAATGTGCCGATGAGCGAGACCGGCACGGAAATGCTCGGAATGATGGTGGCCGGTACATTGCGCAGGAATACGAAAATCACCGCCACCACGAGTACGATCGCGAGGCCGAGTTCGAACGCGGCGTCGTAGACCGACGAGCGGATCACACCGGTGCTGTCGGCGACGATCTCGACCTTCATTCCCGCCGGCAGCGTGGCCTCCAGCTGGGGCAGCTCTTTCTTGATCTGATCGACCGTGGCGATCACATTCGCGCCGGGCTGGCGCTGCACGTTGAGCACAATGGCCTGCGTGCTGTTGTACCAGGCGCCTTGCTCGGTGTTCTGCGCCGCCTGGGTGACGCGAGCGACATCACGCAACAGTACCGGTGCGCCGTTTTGGTAGGAAATCACCGTGTTGAGGTAGTCCTCGGGATCTTGGATCTGGTCGTTGCCGTTGATCGTATAGTCGAGCTTGGGGCCGTCGAAGTTGCCCTTCGGCTGGCTGACGTTGACGTTTGCGATCAACGAACGCAGGTCATCGATGTTGAGGCCGTAGGATGCGAGCTTCTGTGGGTCGGCCTCGACCCTCACCGCCGGCACGTTGCCCCCGGCGGGGGTCACCAGGCCCACGCCCCGGACTTCGGAAATCTTTGCGCCCAGCCGATTGTTGGCTGCGTCCTGCAATTGCGTCAGCGACATCGAATTGGAAGTGACCGCCAAGGTGAGGATGGGCTGGTCGGCAGGATTCACCTTTGCATAGGTGGGCGGTGCCGGCAGACCGGCCGGCAACAAGCTGTTGGCTGCGTTGATGGCTTCTTGGACGTTCTGCTCGGCAACGTCCAGGTTTAGCGCCAGATCGAATTGCATGGTGATGATCGATGCACCGGCCGAGCTGCTCGAGGTCATCTGCTGTACGCCGGGGATTTCTCCCAACTGCACCTCGAGCGGCGCAGTGACGGTGGTCGCCATCACGGTGGGGCTGGCGCCGGGGTAGAAGGTCTGCACCTGAATGGTCGGATAGTCGACGCCGGGGAGCGATGAAATCGGCAGAAACCGCACGGCAACCAGGCCCACCAACACCAAGGCGATCATCAGCAGCGAGGTCGCCACCGGCCTGAGCACGAACAGGCGGGAGATGTTCATCCTAGCGCACGCCCGGCGCTTACGACGCCGGTGAAGCGGGAGAGGCGGCGCGCGATCCTTTGCCCCGCTGTTGTGGGCCGGGCGCCGGGGCGACGGGCGCGACCGCGCCGGCGGGAGCGGCCGGCTTCGCGGCGGCGATTTTGATTTTGGCGCCGTCGCTCAATCGGTCCATGCCGTCCGTGACCACCGTTTGACCGGCCGCGAGGCCGGACAAGATGACGGTATTCTTCCCGTCGCTGGGACCTGGCGTTACCTTGTGCACGGAGACGCTTTGGTCCGCATTGACGAGATACACATATTCCCCGGGCGCACCGCTCTGCACCGCCGGCGTCGGCACCAGCACCACATTTTGCAGTGTATCGACCAGCAACCTGACGTTGACGAACTCGCTCGGGAACAACCGCTCGTCGTCGTTGGGAAATATCGCACGCAGCGTGACGGTACCGGTGCTGGTGGCCATCTGATTGCTGAGGGCGTAGAGCGTGCCGGCGGCAAGCTCGGCCGTGTTGTCGCTGTTGTACACCGTTACCGCGAGCTTGGCGCCGGAGTTGAAGCGCTCCAGCACTTTGCTGAGCGAGTTCTGCGGCACCGTGAATTCCACCGTGGTCGGTTTCATGGTGGTGATGGTCACGATGCCGGGCGAACTCGACTGGGTTACGAAGTTGCCGGGGTCGACCAGGCGCAGACCCACGCGCCCGGCGACCGGCGCTGTGATGTGGCAGTAAATCAGATCGAGGTCGAATTGCGCGATGCTGGCCCGGTCTGCTTCGACCGCGGCCTCGTCTTGCTGGACCAAGAATTTCTGATCGACGAAGGTTTGCTCGGCAATCGATTTTTGCTGGTTCAACTGCGTGAAACGGACCAGATCGGAGCGGGCTTGAGCCAGGCTCGCCTGGTCCTTGGCCAGCTGCGCTTCGGCCTGCTGCTTACTGATCTGGAACTGCCGCGGATCGATCTGGGCCAGGAACTGCCCCTTCGCCACGTCCTCGCCTTCGTGATAGCCCACCGCCGTCAGGTAGCCGCTCAACTGGGGCAGGACATTGACCGTAGCGATCGGCGTCACCGTGCCGAGCTCGTTCAAGGTTTCCGGCATCTCGCCCAGGATCACCGTGGTGGCGCTCACCACCTGCACCGTCGGCGCAGGCTTCGCCTTCTTGCCGCCGACCAAATGAACGACCACGAGGATGATCAGGACGATGCCGATGATCCCCGCGATGAGCCAGCCGCGCCGTTTACGTGGGTGCGGGGCTGGGTCCGCAGTTTCAGCAATCATAAGTCCTGGGCGAATTGATCAGTGATGATACGAGCGTGCGCGCGAAGCGCGCGAGTGACCGGAGGTCACCTGCAACGCTGTGACATTTACCCGCAAAAAGAGTTCAAGCGCCGCAATCCGAGAAGAATTCGCCTCAATCTCGGCAAGATTGTCACCCAGATCGCTTAACCCATTGGTTTGCAAGCGAATTGGGTTTTAAGACAGGTCGGTCAACAGTGCACCCGCCATCGGCCGCTCATTGGACGAACTGACGTTAGAGTTTTTTGTTCGCGGGTGACCACTTGACCGAAAGCTCAATCCCGCTTCCGATCGGCAGAAGCGTCGTCTGCATATCGGGGAGGGAGCCGACGGCGGCGCGATATTTTCTGACGTCTTCGCGGACCACGGCGGGTTCGATCATATTGTCGGCGGCGATGATTCCCTCGTCCGCCAGCTTTGGATAAAAGGCGTCAAGGCAGGGAACGTAAAGCTCTTTCCAAATGTCGAGCAGCACCAAGTCGAACGGTCCCGCATCGGCGTTGATCAATGCAACTGCATCGCCAAGCCGAAAATCCACGACGGGGGAGATGCCTGCCTTCGCGATCATCGCGCGGGCCGCCGCCTGCTTGTAGTCGGCCAACTCCATGGTAATGAGTGTCCCGCCAATCTGCGTCAACGCATCTGCGAGGAACAGAGTCGAGTATCCGTAACTCGTTCCCAACTCGAGCACGCGGGCGGGGCGCTTGGCGAGGATCAGGCTGTGGAGGAACCAACCAACCTCACGCCCCACAGGCAGCAAGAACTCATCGCGGTGCTCGATCAGCCTGCTGCCCAGGGATGCCATTTTTGCGCGTTCATCGGTGTTGCGCTTTTCATATTCTGCGAATACTGCATCAACTGCGGCGCTCGAAAAATACACAATGGCCTCCCGAAAATCTGGACAGCTGTGGATTCAGGTGCGACGGGAATCGAGCACATATATTCGATAGCGGGCGCCGTCGGGGTCATCTGCTTGTCTTGGCGCTTCCCTCAGCGACTGGGCGATGTTTTCCAAGACCGTACGCAGGGTTTGGTTGAGAAACGGGTTATAGAAGTGAAACACCGTCACGTCAGTCGTGACGTGCCACTGGTGAGCATTCGCGCTGCGTTCTTGATGCGGCTCAATGTCGTCGACATCGTGGAGCCCTGCCGAGCAGAAAACCCAACCTGATTTCGGGGCAATTTGGTAGAGAAATCGGTGTCACCAAATCGTTACCGTTTTATAGATTTCTCCTAGAAGTACACAGTAACTGCATGATCTATCAGTTGAATTTGGAGCGGGAAACGAGACTCGAACTCGCGACCTCAACCTTGGCAAGGTTGCGCTCTACCAACTGAGCTATTCCCGCCCTAAACAGACGCGCAATTGTAGGGCCGTACCGCCGG
>Ga0193726_1000900_pt1 | contig 26716 bp, 22 predicted proteins | sample H2c1metaG_FD_144928 | JGI IMG/M metagenome (GOLD analysis project Ga0193726, IMG submission 144928) | Soil microbial communities from a riparian zone of the East river system, Colorado, United States - H2c1 | ecosystem: Environmental > Terrestrial > Soil > Riparian zone | place: USA: East River...
CTGTTGTGCTGACGGAGAAGACGATCTACGACAAGGAGTCGGGCCAGCTCATGAGCGGCAGCTTCATGGACTATGCGCTGCCCCGCGCCGACATCGTCCCCCACGTCCACTTCGACATGCACAACAGCCCCTGCACGACCAATCCGCTGGGCGTGAAGGGGGCGGGCGAGGCCGGCGCCATCGGCGCGCCACCGGCGGTGATCAACGCCATCGTCAGCGCCATCCATCCCCATACCGGCCTCGAGCACATCGACATGCCGGTGACGGCCGCCAGCCTGTGGGCGGCGATCGACGCCCGGCGGGGGAGGAAAGCCGCATAGCCCGGCCAGCGCCGAATCATCCCCACTACCAAGCGTTTAGGGGCGTTACTTCTTGTGCCGCAAGCGGTATACGATCGGTGCCGCAAAAGACCGCACTGCGCCCCGGGCCGTCATGTTGACGCATTTCGGAGCATAGAATTCGGGTAGAATATGAGTCCAAGATGAAGCGGGTTGCGAAGGCTAAAGCGAGCAAATTCCCATGGCGCGGCGTAGGCGGCCTTGCGCTTGTGGCTGCCGTCTCTGCCGGCTTGTGGGTCGCTGCCGAGCGGCAGACCAGCAGCGCCCAAGAAGGCATCCGCCCAACCGGCCCCCTGATCTCGCGCGGCTATACCGAAGCGCCGGCCGGTACAGTGGTCATTGCCGGCAGTCCCCTGGGCGGCGCGACAGTGATCGATCTGCGCATCAAGGACGGCCAGCAGGTCAAGCGTGACGAGATCATCGCCGTTCTGTCCGGCTATCCCGCCTCCGACGTCGGCGTTCGCATCGCCGAGTCCGCGCTGGCCAGGCTCAAGGCAACGCACGATCAGGTGCTGATGGGTACCCGCGTCACCCAGATCGCTTTGCTGGAAGCTACCCTGAAATCGTCGATCGAGAGCAACAAGCTCGCGGCGCTCGGACGCCTGCGGTCGGGTGCGCCCAACGATCAGAAGGAGATGGAAGCCAGCCTTCAGGCGGAGAGCGTCGAACGGGAGAAGGCCAGGCTGGCGCTCGCGAAGCAGACGCTGAAGAACGATCTGGCGCAATACGAGCTCGACCTCGCCAACGCAAAGGCGAGCGTCGAAAGTGCGCGCCAGTCGCGCGAGGACGCCGTCGTCCGCTCGCCGCTCGACGGCGTCGTGGTGGAGATCTACGCGCGCCAGGGCGAGCGTTTTTCTAATTATGGCATCGCCAAGGTCGTCGACATGGACCAGTTGCGCGTCCGCGCGTCGGTCGACGAACTGCATCTCGCTCGCATGCGGCCCGGCGCCAAGGTTGAAATCACCTTCAAGAACGATCCGGTGACCTACAGCGGCAAGATTACGCGCCTGCCTCTCGCGGTGACGCGCATGGTGCGCAGCGATGCCGACCTGGGCGAGTTGGCCACCCGCCTCGTGGAAGTCGAGATCGCGCCCGACGAAGGCACCCGCCTGCCGCCATACCTCGGACGCGAAGCGCGGGTCACCTTCCTGAACTGACGCCGGCCTGAATTGGCGCCGGCCTGAACTGACGCCGGCCTGAATTGGCGCCGGACGAAGGCGTCGCACGCGACCCGTCGCGTTACACGCGACCCTTCAGACCGGTTTTCAGGCTATGCTTCTCCCCTCGATCACGCCCGCACGGGAGATGCATCACTATGTCTGCACCCGACCTCGCCGCCCTCTGGGAAGCCCATTGCCGTCACGAATTCGAAACGCGCGACGTCGATGCCACGATGGCGACCATGGTCGCTCGGCCCTACGTCAATCACGTGCCGACCATGACGGGCGGCGTCGGCCATGACCAGCTGAAGCGCTTCTACAAATATCATTTCATCGGCGGCAATCCGGCCGACACCGCGCTCACGCCGATCAGCCGCACCGTGGGCGCCGACCAGATCGTCGACGAGATGCTGTTCTCTTTCACCCATACCAGCGAGATCGACTGGATGCTGCCCGGCGTGCCGCCGACCGGCAAGCGGGTCGAGATCCCGCTGGTCGCCATCGTGCGCTTCGAAGGCGACAAGGTCGCGCACGAGCACATCTACTGGGACCAGGCCTCGGTGCTGGTGCAGGTCGGCCTGCTTGATTCCAAAGGTCTGCCGGTGGCGGGCGTCGAGACCGCACGCAAGGTCGCCGACAACGCACTGCCCAGCAACGCGCTGATGACGCGTTGGCCGTCGAGCGCGGGCAAGCCGATCTGAGGAGGGTCCTCATCATGAAATCCACTCGCCCCACCCTCTACGGCAGCCGTCACGCGGTCTCCGCCGGCCACTATCTCGCCGCCGCCGCCGGCTTCGCCATCCTCGAGGCGGGCGGCAATGCGATCGATGCCGGCTGCGCCGCCGGCATCGCACTCGCCGTGCTGCATCCCGACGAGGTGAACGTGGCCGGCGTGGCGCCGATCATGATCCGCACGGCTCCCCAGGGAGACAAAGCGGGCAAAGTCGTCACCATTGCCGGCCTCGGCCATTGGCCCGCCCGCTTTCCCGCCGACCTGTTCATGCGCGAGCACGGCGGCAAGATGCCCCTCGGCCTGCTGCGCACCGTGGTGCCGGCGGCGCCCGACGCCTGGATCACCGCCTTATCCGACTACGGCACGATGTCGTTCGGCGAGGTGGCGGGTGCCGCCGTCCGCTACGCCCGCGAAGGCTTCGCCGTGTTCGAGTACATGGCGACCATGATCAAACAATACGAAGACGGCTACCGGTCGTGGCCTTCCAACGCCGCGATCTTCCTGCCCGGCGGCGAGCTGCCGCAAGTGGGCGACCGCTTCCTGCAGACCGACCTCGCCGGCACCCTGCAATACATGGTCGACCAGGAGCGCACGATGGCGAAGCATGGCCGGATCGCGGGCCTGCAGGCCGCGCGCGCCGCCTTCTATTGCGGCGACATCGCCGAGACCATCGTGCGCTACCACGAGGAGAACGGCGGCTATCTCGCTCGCGACGACCTCGCCAACTTCCACAGCCGCTACGAGGCGCCGGTCAGCGTGCGCTGGCGCGACTTCGAGGTCTTCACCTGCGGCCCGTGGTGCCAGGGGCCGATGCTGGCGCAGGCGCTGCGCATGGTCGAAGCCGCGGGCGGGCTCGCGGGTCTCGCCCACAACAGCGCCGACTACATCCATCTCATCACCGAGATCCTGAAGGCGGCCTGCGCCGACCGCGAGTACCGCTACGGCGATCCGCTGTTCGTCGATGTCGGCCTGGACGAGCTTCTGTCGGATGCCCATGTCGCGGCCCGCGTCAGCGCGATCGACCACGAGCGCGCCATGCCCGACATGCCTCCGCCGCTCGGCCGGCATCCCAGCAACCGGCTCCCACCCGTATCGGCGTCGCGCACCAGGAGTGACGCAACCATCGAACCCGACACCTCCTACTGCTGCGCCGTCGACCGTTGGGGCAATGCCCTGTCGGCCACGCCGTCGGACGGATCGTGGCGCTCGCCGGTCATTCCCGGCCTCGGCATCGTGCCCTCGGCGCGCGGCACGCAATCGCGGCCCGATCCCCGGCATCCCTCCGGCGTGGCGCCGGGCAAGCGGCCCAGGCTGACGCCCAACCCGGCCATCGCCGTGCGCGACGACGGCAGCGTCATCCCGTTCGGCGCGCCCGGCGGCGACGTCCAGGTGCAGGCCATGTTGCAGGTGTTCCTGAACAGCTTTCATTTCGGCATGGACCTCCAGGAGGCGATCGAGCAGCCGCGGTTCGCGACCTTCAGCTTCCCCAACTCCTTCGCGCCCTACACCCACCTGCCCGGCCGCCTGAACATCGAGGACCGCCTGCCGGCGGCCACACTCGACGATCTGCGCAGCCGGGGCCACGACGTGGAAATGTGGCCGGCCGTGACCCGGCGCGCCTGTTCGGTGGAGGCCATCCTGCTCGACAGCCGAACAGGCTTCCGGCGCGCCGCGGCCGACTTCCGTCAGCCAGCCTATGCGATGGTGAGCTGAGGTCCCAACGGGCTACCCGCCGGCATCCTCCGCTGGCAACGCGTTGCATGGCGAGACTTCCTGTGGACGATCCATGGCCAAGTATTCCCGCAGCGAAAGTGCCGAAGCGCAAGAGCGGCAGCAAAGCGCACACGAGCTGAGAAACGTCCAACTGCCTGCCGAAGGCTGTGCGCGGTATCGACGACGAAGCTTGTAGTGCACCCTGCCAGCGCCCATGTTGAGAACGGCCGCGTGGCCCTCCATTGGAAGGTGCCCCTTGCGTCACGACCCGACCCCACCGTTTCCCAAGCTCATTCTCCGAGAACTGACCCTGTTGCGCCGGCTGGCAAGCGATCGCCGCACCGCTTCGGCCAAGATGCCGACGTTGATGCGGACCGGGCCCGCCGTTCTGCCGCCCGTCAATGCGCCAGCCGTCAAATCCCCAACCATCAACTCCATCGTCGAACCGGCTCTCAAGCCGAGACGAACGACGCAACGCTCTCACTCGGGAGACCGCCTTTGACCCAGAGCCAACCCGCGCCGCTCAGCAGCGCCGAAGCCATCACGCTGCGCCGCGTGGCTTTCGGCCAGTCGGACGTCGATTGCCTGCGCTCGCAGGATCTCGCACGCCTGCGCGTGCTCAAGCTGATCGAGGGTAGCGCGCGCGAGCCCACGCTGACCGCCGACGGCAGGCAGCGTTTCGATGCGCTGCCGAAGGCCGCGGCGCTCACCTCGTTCAAGCCGCACGACGAGTTGCTGACGAGAATGGCCCGATTACTTGGCGAGCCGCGCCGCTGACAGGCGGTCAGGCCCGGCTTCTCCCAGCGCTTCTCGCGCGGCCAGCGGCGTGGACGCGACATCGACCTCGACCGACATGCCCGGGAACGCATCGGTCATGCCGACGAAACTGCCCGTCACCGACCCGCCGACGCCGCGGTTGGTCGGATCGAAGGTGATCCAGCCCGCGCCCGGCAGATAGATTTCGGCCCAGGCATGAGTCGACGCGCCCGACGAGGACTGCCGCTCGGGATTGTAGAAATAGCCGGAGATGATGCGGGCGCCCAGTCCCAGGCTGCGCGCCGCCTCGACGAACAGGACGGCGAGGTCGCGGCACGATCCCCAGCCGCGATCCAGGGTCTGCAAGGGAGACTGGGTTCCCTCCTCCTCACGGCTCTGGTAGCGGACCCATTCCGGCACGCCGCTGTGCAGATCCTTGAGCATCGCCAGCGTATTCGTCGGCGCGCTGCGCACGAAGCCCCGCGCCCACGCCGCCAGCCGTCCTGCCGGGTCGGCGTAGAGCGGCACGGCGAGCGAGCCCAGGTCCGACCATTCGTCGTCGGAGTAGCGGAACGGGTAGGCAATGGCCGACGCGGCGATGTCGAAGACCGGCCAGGCGGCGGCGGAGAGCTCGAGCACCGCGACGCTTGCAACCGACAGACGGTCGGTCATGCCCTCGAACGACGCAGTGGCGACGGCGTTGCCGAAGACATCGTGGGCCCAGGACAGCGTGGCCGCGGGCGTCGTCGTCACGTCACTCGAGACCAGCCGAAGCTCGCGACTCTCGCGCGGACGAAGCATCAGCCTGTGCGGTCCCAGCCATACGGGCAGGCGATAGCGGTACGTCGTCGTGTGACGAATCGTGAGGGTGATCATTGTCCTCTCCCGACCAGCGCTGCAACCAAGCCCACAAAAGCAAAGGCCCCGCAACCTGGTCGAGGCGCGGGGCCACCGGACACGGCACCTGAGTGCCGCGCCCGTCGGGCGTTATCGCATCCGTCCCTCAAACTCCGGTCCGCCAGTACATCCGTGGTCGGTCGAAGAAAAAGGGACGCCTAAGCGCATGTGAATGCGCTGAGTTGCCGGCGGGATGCGATCAGTCGACTTTCTTGAGATTGTCGGCCGACATCTTGCCGCTGCGGCGATCGGCAACGAGATCGAACTCGACCTTCTGGCCTTCGCTCAGCATGCCAAGGCCGGCGCGCTCGACCGCGCTGATGTGCACGAAGGCATCGCTGCCGCCATTATCGGGCTGGATGAAACCAAAACCCTTTTGGCTGTTGAACCACTTCACGGTTCCCGTCGTCATGGGAGACCCTTTCTTAAACATAGATATGCTGGCCCGCGCGCCAACACTCGCGTGGGCGGACAGGCCGTCGAATTCGCACTTGTGTTCGGGAGCAAAGTTCACTGGCGCGGCGCTGTTTCTTAAGGGCGCGGGCCAAATCATCCGTCCGTCTATCGACTAAACTCATATGGGCCTTACTGCCGCGCTTGGCAAGCCCATTGCGCCTGGCGGCTCGAGTGCCCATGTACCAATTGCGGTTACAACCCAAGGACAATCCATGCCCCTCACCCACGGCGGCGTCGGCCCCAATGCCGAGGTGCGTCAGGCTGCAGCCGCGTTCGCGCGCGCCAACGGGTGGGAGAGCGCATTGCAGCTCGTCACCTCGTTCGGCCCCTTTCTCGCCGGCTGTGTGGCGATGTACATGGTCTTCCCGTACTCCCCTCTGCTCACGCTGGCGCTCGCCGTGCCGACCGGCGCGTTCCTGGTGCGCGTCTTCATCGTCCAGCACGATTGCGGGCACGGCTCGTTCTTCGCCTCGCGGCGCGCCAACATCATCGTCGGCCGGGCGTGCAGCCTCGTCACACTGACGCCCTTCGCCAACTGGGGCCGCCAGCACAGCCTGCATCATGCCGACTGGAACAACCTCGACCGCAGCGGTGGCGGCGCCGACATCTATTCGTCCTGCCTCACGGTGCGCAGCTATCTCGCGCTGTCGCCCTGGCGCCGCTTCTTCTACCGCCTGCCACGCCATCCGCTGATCGCCAACGTGCTGTTGCCGCCGCTGGTTTTCCTCTTGCTCTATCGTGTGCCGTTCGACACACCGCGCGGCTGGATCCGCGAGCGCTGGTCGGTCTATCTGACCAACGCTGCCCTGATCTGCCTGTTCGGCACGTTGATCACCCTCCTGGGCTGGCGGGCGGTACTCTTGGTGCACGTGCCGGTCATGGTCGTGGCATCGATCCTGGGCGTCTGGCTGTTCTCGCTGCAGCATCGCTTCGAGACGGCGCGCTGGACGGTCAAAGGCGACTGGAGTTTCGTCGATGCGGCGCTCGAGGGTTCGTCATGGTTCAACCTGCCGCGGGTGTTGCACTGGCTGACCGGCAACATCGGCTTCCATCACGTCCACCATCTCAATCCCCGCGTCCCCAACTACCGGCTGAGCGACGCCCACGAGGTCGTGCACGCGCTGCATCCGGTGCCTCCGCTCACCCTGTGGCGTGGCTTCGCCGCGACGTTCCTCACCTTGTGGGACGAGCAGCGCGGCCGCCTCGTACGCTTCCGCGACGTCGCAGCCTGACCCGGCAGTGATCGGACGCCGTCATTGGACGCATTGACCCCAAGGGTGTAGGGCTTTCGCATCATCGCCCATGAAGCCTCGGCTGGCGATGGCTGAGAGAGGCCTGTGCTCCCGCCCCTAACCGCGAGGTGCACGCATGAAAGACTGGCTCGTACCGCCCGTCCTGTTTCCGCTCTTCCTGATCCTGCTGGTGGGTGTCTACGCGATTCTGCGCACGCCCTGAGCGTTCGTCGGATGCGAGGAAACCTGATGCAGTATCTCGGCGTCATGCGCGGCAGCGGCATGCTTGCCTGCGGCGAGGAGCAGATGGGCCGCGCCGACTACGACATCGACGGCTTCCTCGTCCGACCGGGCGAGGTGATGGGCTCCGGCGAGATCCGCATGTCGCCCGAGGCGCTGAACAACGCCTTCGGCCGCCAGGGTCTGCAGCTCACGACGGACGATGGCCGCGTCCTTGACGTGCGCTTCTCCGGCAAGCGGAACGATCCGGCGAGCGACGCCGCGCACGCCGATATCAGCGGACAACTGCCCGGTCCATCGGAGTGGCGGCGCTAGAGCACGTTCCGCTCGGCTGGAATCAGCCGAGCGGAAGGTCGTGCTCTAGGATATTTGGATTCTAGAGCGCGCGGCCCGCTAGGGATAGGTGATCGCTATCGGAAAGCTCACGGCACCGCCTGCATAGGAATAGGCCGCATCAGCGAAGGCCGGCGGGCCCATGCCGATCTTTGCGTTGCGCGAGAAGCCGTAGCCGTCCAGCGGTTGGCCGAACATGCCGGTGTCCATCTTCGTCTGACCCGGCTTCTCGGCGTGGAATATGGCAACGGCATAGGTGCCGGGCGGCACGTTGGTGAAGGTACAGGTCGCCTGCTGGTTGGCGATCGGCGAGACCGCGCCCTGGAACTGCTGGCCATTGGTCGGGAAGGTCGACGCCGAATTGAACAGGCCGCAGCGCACTTCGCCGGTGTTGTTGCGCAGGCCGGTCACCGGCACGGTGATGGTGTTGCCCTGCTGGGCCTCGGCTGCGCTGCCGGCCAGGCCGGCGGCGAAGACGAGAGCAAGTCCGAATTTCTTGAAACGCATTGTCATTCCCCCTTGGTAGAATCCCCCGCTGCGAAAAATCTCAATCCGGCGCCTGCGCGGTGCTGATACCGGAGCCCATGCCGAACTTGTAGGACAGGCCGGCGCGGATCGTGTGGTTCGACGGCTGCATGGTGACGCCGGCCGCCACTTCCTTCTGCTCGAACTGACTGAAGCGATATTCCAGTCGCGTCGTCCAGCCGCCGGTGACCACCGTCTCGATGCCGGGACCGACCGTGAAACCGCTGAACGCCGTGTCGCGCGAGGAGAACGACGAACCCGGCAGGAATGCGCTCACCGTGCCATGGACGTTGAGCTGGCTGTATCCCCCCGCCGCATAGATCAAGGTCGAGGGCACAGGCAGGTACCCCACGCGCCCCATCAAGCTCCATTGGCGATTGGCTTCGGCCGAGACGAAGGCGCTGCCGCCGCCGGGCGCCATGAAGCTGATGCTCGACTGGATTCCGGTCCAGGTGAAGTCGCCCATCACGCCGGCCAGGGCTTGGGGCGAGAACTGGTAGTCGGCGCCGGCAAAGACGCTGGCCAGCAGCCCCTGGCCGCCGCTGTCGAAGCCGGTCGCTGCGCCGCCCGGGCCACCCGCCGCCGCGTTGACGCGGCCGAAGCCCATGCCGGCGCCCGCGGCAACGCCGCCATAGATGCCCGTCCAGTTGACGTTGGTCGCGCCAGGCGGCGCCTGCTCGTTGGACGACGCCACGCCCAGGCCGCCGAAGCGATAGCTGAGGCCGGCGCGGATCGCGTGGTTCGAGGGGTTCAAGCCGATACCGGTGCCCGCGAGGTTGGTGCGGCCAAACTGGCTGTACCGGTATTCGAGCTTGCCCGTCCAAGCGCCGAACAGCCCCGTCTCGAATCCCGGTCCGACGGTCCAGCCGTTCACCGTCTGATCGTTTGAGAAGCTCGCCGATGCGCCGGGCACGGTGGCGAAGCCATCGGTATGGATGTTCTGGCCGGCATAGCCGCCGACGAGATAGAGCAGGGTCGATGGATTGGCGAGAATGCCGGCGCGTGCCAGCACCGCCCAGCCCAGCCCGGTGTTCGTGTTGACGTTGGCGTAGACGCCCGGCACCTGCGCCGAGGCTCCCCCCTGGAAGCCCGAGTAGCTGAGCTCGGCCAGCAGGCCGAGCACGCCGCGCTGCGTGATCTGATAGTCGACGCCGCCATAGATCGAGCCCAGCACGCCGCTGCCGCCGGCGCCGTTGAAGCTCGTCGAAACACCACCGACGGAGTTGTCGAGCCGGTTGACCGCGCCGCCGGCGCCAAAAGCCGCGCCGACATAAAAACCGGTCCAGACCGGACCGAAATCTTTTGCGGGGATGGAGACGGGCGGCGTCTGGGCACCTGCTGGCGCCGAAACTGCAAGGACAATCGCAGCGAGGGCCGTCAGACCGACTCTCATTTCCATTTTGCAGCCGCCCCCCGCTCGCGCTCGCGCGCCCTTCCTGTCCTGTCCTATCCTATCAGGAACTGGCGCTGCAGCGCTACTCTACCACAAGATGTAGGATGCTGCGCGCGGAAATTCCCGGTTCATGCGCGCTAGTCGACGGTCATTCCCGCTTCACGCACGATCGTTTCATAGCGACTGCGCTCCGCCTCGATGAAGGAAGCGAACTCGGCCGGCGTGCTCGCCACCATGTCCCCGCCCTGTTGCGCGACGACGGACCTGGCGCCCTCCGTCGCGGCGGCGCGCACCGCCTCGTCGGCGATCTTGTTCAGCAACCCGGGTGGCATGCCCTTGGGGCCGACCAACCCATACCACGCGACCGACTGGTAGCCTGGCACACCGGCCTCGTCGACGGTCGGCAGATCGGGATAGAAGCTGCTGCGCTTGGCCGAGCTCACGGCCAGCGGGCGCATCTTGCCGGTGGTGATCAGATCCTTGGAGTTGGGCTGGGTGATCATCATGTCGACGTTGCCCGCCATCAGGTCGAGCTGGGCGGGGTTGCCGCCCTTGTAGGCGACATGGGTCATGGTGATCCTGGCCATATGCTCGAACAGCGCGCCCGCCAGATGTTGCGAGGAGCCGTTGCCACCCGAGGCATAGGTGAGCGGTGGCGAGGCGCTCTTCGCGAGTGCGATGAGCTCCGCGATCGTATTGGCCTTGAGCGCAGGACGCACCAGGACGAGCTGCGGGAAGGTGGCGACCAGGCTGATCGGCGTGAAATCCGCGGTCCCGTCGTAGGGCAGCTTCTTGTAGAGCAGCGGATTGATGGCATGCCCCATCGCCACCATCAGGAGGGTGTAGCCGTCGGCCGGCGACTTGGCGACGATCTCGCCCGCCACCACGCCGTTGGCGCCGGCGCGGTTGTCGGACACCACCGGCTGGCCCCAGGCCTGCGTCATGTGCTGGCCGAGGGCGCGCGCCAGAAGGTCGGTCGTGCCGCCGGCGGCAAACGGGATCACCATGCGGATTTGCTTGTCGGGCCAGGCGCCTTGCGCGCGGCCGGCGGCCGGCGCCAGCGCGAGCGCACCGACGCCCTTCAGGAACGAAGCGCGCTTCATTGCAGGTAGTAGCCGGAGGGCGTGCCCTTCACCGTCGTGCGTTCGAGGTGGCGGATCTCGCCGTCCTCGTAGTCGCCCAGCGCGATGTGCATGGTGCAGCGGTTGTCCCACAGCACGATGTCGTTCGCGCGCCACTGGTGGCGATAGACGAACTGCGGCCGCGTCGCATGCTTGACGAGATACTCGATCAGCGGCCGGCTCTCCTCCTCCGCCATGCCGACGAAGCAGGAGACCTTGTCGCCGATATAAAGCGCCTTGCGGCCGGTCTCCGGATGGATGCGCACGACGGGCTGGGCGATCGGCGGGTTGAGCTTTTTCTGCTCGGTGGCGCGATCGGAGGAAAGGTCGACGATCTTGCGGCTGCCGGTATGGATGGCGTGCAGGCCCTCGAGCAGTTTCTTCATGCCATCGGACAGGGTGTCGTAGGCCCGGTACATGTTGGTGAACATCGTGTCGCCGCCGACCGGCGGGATGGTGATGCCGCGCAACAGCGAGCCGAGCGACGGCACCGGCGTGAACGACAGGTCGGAATGCCATTGCTGGCCGGTGTATTTCGAGTCCGAGGGCTGGCCGTTCTCCTTCGGGATGTTGGTGACCAGCAGCAGCTCGGGATAGTCGGGATGGCGATCGCGTGGCAGCGAGTCGTGATTGTCGAGCTCGCCGAAGCGGCGGCTGAAGGCGATGTGCTGCTCGCGCGTGATCTCCTGGTCGCGGAACAGCAGGATGCCCTTCTCGAGGAAGGTGCGGTGGATCTGGTCGAACTCGGCGTTGCTGAGCGGCTGGGCGAGATCGACGCCCGCGATCTCGGCGCCAAGGGCGTGGGAAAGCGGTCTCACGGTAAGGGGCATTGGGGGTCCTAAAGACACGACACAGACGTAAACGGTGCGCCCCGCCTGTCCGACCGTCAAGATTCGCGGCCGCGTTCTGCGGAACGACCGTCGAGGGCGTTCGTTCTCCGTTCAGATGTCCCGTTTTTCGCTGCCTTCCCTCCTGCGCAATGTCTGGCACCTGCTGCGCGACACCGTCGAGGGCTTTATCGATGACGACGCGCTGAGCCGCGGCGCCGCGATCGCCTATTACACGCTGTTTTCGCTGGCGCCGATCCTGCTCATCGTCATCGCCATTGCCGGCTTGGCTTTCGGCGGCGACGCGGCGCGTGGCGCCATCGTCGATCAGCTGAGCGGCCTGATGGGCGGCAAGAGCGCCGAGGCGCTGCAAGCGATGATCGAAAGCGCCAGCGACCCGAAAACCGGCATGACAGCCTCCCTGATCGGCATCCTTGCTGCCCTGATCACCCTCACGGGCGCCTTCGGCGAAGTCCAGTCCGCGCTGAACGCCATCTGGAAGACAAAGTCGCGGCGCTCGACCCTGTCGCGTCTGATGCGCGCGCGGCTGGCGAGCCTGGGGCTGGTCGCCACCGCGGGATTCCTGCTGACGGTGTCGCTGGTGGTGAGTGCCGCACTCGCCGCCGTATCGGACTATCTCAAGGCGGTGTTCCCCGGTGCCGAGGTCGCCCTGCAGCTGGCCGACGTCGCGATCTCCGCCGCGCTGCTGACGGGCCTGTTCGCCGCCATATACAAGGTCCTGCCCGACACGCCGATCGCCTGGCGCGACGTCGTCATCGGCGCGCTGGTGACGGCCGGACTGTTCGAGGGCGGCAAGTACGTGATCGCGCTCTATATCGGCAAGAGCGACATCGCCTCGTCCTATGGCGCGGCGGGCGCGCTCATCATCCTGCTGTTATGGATCTTCTACTCGGCGCAGATCTTCCTGCTGGGCGCCGAGTTCACTCGCGCCTTCGCGCGGCGCTACGGCACCCACGCCGGACGCGAGGTCAGTAATCCCATTCCATCTTGACGCCGACCCGGCCATTGGAGTCGGCGCCGATATCACCCTCGACCTTGGTGTGGTCCAGCACGTCGATCTCGACGACGCCGCGGCTGGAATTGCCGGCGGCGCCCTGCTTGGCACCGACATAGACGCCGGGCGCCACATATCGGCCGGCCTCGAGCGACACCGGCGATGACGAATTCGAGGAGGAAGAGGAGGAGGTGCCGGACCCGACCTTGAGCTGATCGAGTCCCAAGGTCGATCGCAGACGACCCAACAGGCCGGTGCCGGGCGCCTCCCTGCCGGTGAGCTCGGCCAAGGTCTGCGCCACCTGGAGAAGTTCGAGGGCGCTCAGCGCGCTCGCCGGCTTGCCGAACAGCAGCCAGGCCAACGCCTCGTCGGACGGCAATGGCGGCGACGAGGAGACCGCGATGGCTGGCGCGCGCGCCGTGCCGGTGATGGCGATCGAGATGGCGGTGGACTGAACCGTGGTACTGGCGACGAAGTCGAGCATCGGATCGATGCGGTCGAGGTTGTCGAGCGTGATGACGCCGCGGCTGAACACCAAGCGTCGGCCGCCCAGGGTGAAATCGCCGCGCCGGAGCGTAAACCCGCCGAGCACTGCGGGTTTCGACGGATCGCCGGTGACCTGAAGGCTGCCGCCCACTTCGGCGTCGAGCCCGCGTCCGCGCACGAATACGGCCTGCGGCGCCTTCACGTCGAGCTTGAGCCGCACCGGCGTCGCCGTCGATGCACGCGGCGCGCTCGGACCGGCAGGCGGCACGTTCGGCACGCCCGGCCGGTTGATCTCGCGCACCTCGAAGGTGGGGAAGCTCGCCGTCTGCATGGCGCCGATGGCGATCTCGGCGCGGTCGATCGTGATCGGGCCGCTGACGTCGATGCCGGCGCCGGTCGAGCCCGTCACCTTGAGATCGCTCGATACGGTCGCCACCAGATCGGCGCGGTTGACCAGGAGCGAGCGGCGGCTGGCAATGGCAAGATCGAGCGCCATCCCGTCCGCCGGGTCGAGGCGCACGCTGCCGTTCAGGGAAAGCGTGCCGCCGCGGCCGGTCTGGAAGGAGAGTTGCTGGACCTGCACGCTGTCGCCTTGCAGCACCAGGCGGCCCGTGCCGCCGTTCAGCCGCAGGCCCATCTCGGGAAAGTCGAGCGCGCCATTGGAGAAATCGACCGAACCCGCGCCCGTGATCTTCGAGCCGGCAATGTTCACTGTCAGGTTGTTGTTCAAGGTGCCGGTGACGTTGCGCACCTCGTTACCGAGCAGCGGCGCGAAGGGCGCGATGGCGATCGGGCCGGTCAGGGTGACCGAACCGGCAAGCGGCGCCATCGCCATCTTGCCCCTGAGTGCAAGGTTGCTACCCGCGCCGGCGCTCAGGCGAGCATCGAAGCTCGCCTGGCCTGCGACCAGCGAGCCCGATCCCTGCAAGCCAAGCGCCGGCAGCAGCGCCGCCTCGGGCCGGCGCAGCCGCACGTTCGATGCCGCATAGGTGGCCTCGATCCGCAGGCTGGCCGTCGGGCCGGTGATTCTCGCCCGCGCCTGCAGGTTGCCGTCGAGGCCGGTGCCGGGGGCGAATGTATCGATTAGCGACAACGGCAATGCGGTGAGATCGAGCGCGAGATCGCTTGCCGCGGGATCGATGACGCCCTGGACCGAAAGCCGCCCGCCGCCCAGGCGCAAGCTCGTGGGATCGATCCTGATCCGCGGGCCGGCGATGCTCAATCGCGTCGGCGCATTCAGCGCCACGGGAATGCCCTGGTGGCGTCCGTCGAAGCGCGACAGCGCGATGCGGATCTCTTCGGCCACGAGCTCGACCTTGGCCGCGAGGTTCGCGGCCGTCTGCGCGCCGGCAGCCTGCAGCGCGATGTCGAAGCCGCTCTGCCGGTCGCCCTTTACCGTGGCGTTGACGCGGGCGATATCGGCTGCGCCGCGCAGGCCGCTGGCCGCGATCGTGGCGTCGGCTTTGGCCAAGCCCATCGGATCGTCGATCGTGGCGTCGACTTGCAATGCGGCGGCGCCAACACCGCCGCTCTGCAGATTGCTGCCGCGGACGCGCGCCTGCAGGCGACCCGCTGCGCGCTGCGGATCGGTGCTGACCTCAGCCTCGAGCGATCCGGCCAACGCCGTGCCCAGAAGGGCGCCGACATCCTGCAGCTTTTCGACCTTCAACCGCGCGCTGCCCGTCGTGCGATCCGGCGTGACGGCAAGGTCGGTGACGCCCAGAACGGCGCTTGCCCAATGGAACTCGAAGCTCGGCACGGCGATGCCGCCCGCCGCATCGCGCTCGAAGCGGCCGGCGAGCGACAGCGGTTGGCTCTCGGCTGTGCCGCTGGCGGTGAGGCTGCCGCCGGCCGTGCCGTCGGGGCGCAACTCGATGGTCGAAGACGCGGTGATGGTGCCGGCGAGGCCCTCGCGCAGCACCGAAAGTTGCCGCAGGTCGACCGAAAGATCGAACCTGCCGGTCGAACCATGGCCGCTGCCGGAAAAGCCGAACGTGCCCGCCTCGCTGGTCACGCGCACGTCGGCAAGCGACCAGGTGTCGTCGCGCCGCAAAGCGCCGGTGCCCGAAAGCGTTACTTCGCGTGCCACCAGTCCGGGCGGCACGCCGGGCGCGCCGGCATCGGCGAGCGTGCCCTGCCAGCCGATCACCAGACCTTGCGCGTCGTTGCGCGCCGACAGTTCGAGATGCGCGCGTCCGGTCAACTCGCGTTCGGCCAGCGCCGAGAAGGGCGCCAGGCTCGGCAGGTCGACCGTCGCCTTGACGTCGCCCGCGCCCGTCTTGGGCAGGTAGGAGCCGCCGTTTCCTTTTACCGACCCCAAGGCCGACATCACATCCAGCGAATCGAGGGTGAGGCTGCCATCGCTTCGCACGCCAAGCCTGCCGTCCAGCGCGACACGGCCGAGTGGCGGCAGGCGACCGTCGAGTGCGGGGACGACGACGTCCTCGCCACTGCCGTTCAGGGTCACGCTACCCTGCGGTTGCTTCGCCAGGTTGTCGAGGACGGCGTGGGCGCTCAGCCGCAGGTCGCGCCACTGCGCGCCGGCGACGAGAGGGCCGAACGGCCCCGGCTCACCGGCCTGCAAGGTCACCGTGGCGTCGAGCCGGTCGGCCCGGCGGTCGTAGCGGGCCGAAGCGCCCAATGTCGCCGGCCCCGCGGTCAGGCTCGAAGAGGTCAGGATCGCGCTATCGGCATCGAGCGTTGCCTCGGCGGAAAGCGTGACCGGGCCGCCGACGCGTGCGGCGAGCTGGGTCCCGCCAGCCTCGAGTGCCACGGAAACCGCCGTGCCCGTTCCGCTCGGTTGCCACTTTGCGGTACCCCGCACCGTGGCAGCGTCGCCGGCGGACAAGGTCAATTCGCCGTTGCCTGCTCGGGCATCGCCCTTGGCCACCAGCCGCATGGCAACTTGATCGAGGTCGGGCCGTTCCAGGAGCGCCGCCGTCACGCCGCCCGCCCCTTCTTCCAGCGCGATCTCGCCATCGACGGTGCCGCGCACCAGATCGAAGCGCATGTCGGCCGAGAGCTTGCCCGACGGTCCGTCGCTGCGATCGCCGGTGAGCCGCACGCGGCCCTCGTGCAGATCGGCGGACAGCAGGCCGCTGCCCTGCAGCGCCCAGCGCGAATCAACCTGGGCGACCGCCGCCGCAAGATGCAGCGTGTCGACCGACAACGACTGCACCTCGACCCCGACCGGCAGGCTGAACGAACCGCTGCTGGTTGCCTGCTCCGCCTTGTTGGGAACAGGCGGTCGGAGAACATCGACAAGCGAAGCCGATATGATCTCGACCTGCACGCGGCCGCTCAGCAGCGAGGCGAAGGACCAGCGCAGGCGGGCATTGTCGACACGGAGCCACGCTCCCTGCTGATCGAGCAATTCGACCCGCGCGACCTGCAGATCGGTCGGGAAGGTGCCGCTGATGCCCGAGATCTGCAGGCTCTTGCCGGAGACGAGGCCTGCCAAGGTGCGCTGGCCGGAGGACGTCTGCAGGAAGACGAACAGCGCCGCCACGAGCGTCACGACCAGCGTCAGCAGCCCGCCCAGCGCCTTCGCCAGGATGCGCAGGGCGCGCATCAGAAGGCCTGCCCCAGGCTGACATAGATGCCGAACGGCGGATCACCTTCGCGCGCGTTGAGCGGGAAGCCGACATCGAGCCGTATCGGCCCGAAATCGGTGTAGTAGCGCGCGCCCACGCCGGCGCCGATCCTGGGCGCGAACAGGGAGAAGTCGGGCAGGACGTCGGGATAGGCGCTGCCGGCATCGACGAAAGCCACGGCGCCCAGCGACTTGCCGAAGCGCTGGCGGAATTCGACGCTGCCCTCCACGACGCTGGCGCCGCCCAAAGGATTGTTGAAGGCGTCGCGCGGACCTGCGCTCTGGTAGACGAAGCCGCGCACCGAGCCGCCGCCGCCGGAATAGAAAAGCTTGTCCGGAGGGATTCCGGGAACGTTGCTGGTCGGCTCGGTGCCGAACGAGGCGCGCAAGGCCAGCACGCTGCGGCCGGGCTCGCCGAGGTCGAGATAGCTGCGGCCGGTCAGCCGGATGATGGTGAAGAAATCGTTGTTGGGGCCGAAATCGACATAGGGCGTGACGTCGAGCTGCAAGCGGTAGCCCTTGGTCGGATCGACGTCGCTGTTGGCCTTGTTCATCAGCACCGTCGCCGGCACCCCGATCAGTCGATAGTCCTGCCAGATGCTGGTGCTGATGCGCCTCTCCTGCGAAACCTCGGCGGCGAGCCCGACTCGCACCTGCCAGACCGGAGAGATGATGCGATCCAGGCCGACGCCAAAGTCTATGGCGTTGCGATAATAGGCGGGCAGCACTTCACGCAACACCTCGGCCATGGCGCGCGCGTCCTGGCCGGGCAGCCACCAGTCGGGCTTGCGGAAGTCGGCACGAAAGGCGAAGCCCGTGTCGGCGATCGCCAAGCCCTGGCCGATATGATTGATCTCGGCCGTGAGCTTGAGACTCTCGGCCTCGCCGAACAGATTGCGATGCACCCAAAAGCCGCTCACCGCGAAGCCGAGTTGCGTCTCGTAGCTGAGGCCGAATCCAAAAGAGCGCGGCAGGCGGTCGGTGAGGTTGACATCGATCGGCAACTCGCCGTTGGCGTCGAGCGTCGTCGCAGGCTGGATGCGCACGCCGTTGAACACGCCGAGCGAGGTGAGCCTGCCGCGCAGCGTGTCGACCTTGCCGGGATCGTAGAGCTCGCCCTGCTTGAAGGGCACGCGGCGCTGCAGGAAGGCGGTGTTGACCTTTTCGGTGCCCGAGAAGCTCACCGGCCCCATGCGGGCGATGGGTCCCGGCGTGACGGTGAAGGCGATCTCGGCCTCGCGCGTTGCATGATCGATCACGACCTCGCGCTTCACCGACGCCAGCGCATAGCCCTGCTTGCGAAACGCGGTGAGAACCAGGTCCTGCGCAGCCAGGATGGCGGCTGCATCGGCCGGATCGCCCGCGGCAAGACCGAGCTTGCTCATGTCGATGGCCGGCAGCGAGGCCGGTACCGCACCACGGATGGCGATGCTGCCGACCTTGAAGCGCGGGCCGGTGTCGACCGTCAGGGAGAGGGTGACCTGGTCAGCCTCGGGATGGGCCTCAATGGCGTCGAGCGCAGCGGCCTCGTCGACGGGATGGTTGTCGATCGTGGCGGTGCTCCGCGCGTCGTAGAAGCCACGCGAGCGCAAGGCCGTATTGACCCGCGCCAGCACCGCCTGCGCGCCTTGCAGCAAGGCAAGGCTGTCGCCCGAAAGGGGCTGGGCCTTTTCGAAATCTTCGACGAGTTGCTTGAGGTCATCGCGCATGGGCTCGTCCCCCGTGACGGCAAGGGCGATCTTGCCCGTCCGCGCCTCCGCGTCGACGCAAAATACAGCCCACGCCGCCAATGCCAGGCATGCAATCCGGCACAGGCCGGCACGCCATCGCATGGCGAACTCCTTGGAGCTGATCATGGCAGCATAGGCTTAACGCCCGGACACGTCATGGGATGCATGATCAATTGCTGTGCATTGTGCTGGCCCCGCCCCTGCTTCAAAATCATCCGACATGCAGCTTCGAGGTATCTTGGTCGCGGCAGCACTGGCGTCGCTGGCCGCGGCCGGTCCGGCGTGCGCCCAGGAAGCGCCGTGGCAGCAATATAATGGACTCAATGCGCTCGAAATCCCTTTCGCCAATGGGCCGATCAGCACCAGTTATGTGCCCGAGGTCTGGCTGAAGCTGCCGGGCAGCGCGCCCCGCCGCTTCGGCATGGACACCGGGTCGACCGGAATCGTGGTCGCGGCCGACCACTATACGCCCGGATCGGGCGACGTGGCAGGTGGTCCTGGCCGCCTCGTCTACAACAGCAGCGGCCGCATCCTGAACGGCACCTATTACACTACCGATGTCGTGATCCAGCGCGATGGCAGCACGCCGCTCGCGACCGCGCGCGTGCAGGTCCTGCGCGTCACCAGCATCACCTGCCTCGAACGGGCACGCGACTGCCGGCCCGAGCAGAACCCCCGCGACGTGGCCTTCATGGGCATCGGCTTCGATCGCGAATCGGCGCAAGGCACCGAGGGGACGACGCCCAGGAACCCCTTCACCAATTTGGTCTCGCTCGCCTCGGGCGCACCGATTTCTTCGATCCGGCCCGGCTACATCGTGACCCGCACCACCGTATATCTCGGGATGACAGCCGAACTCACCCACGACTTCGCCTTCGTGAAGCTCGCGCCCAGCGCAGCATCGCGGCCGGACGCGCCGGTTTGGCGCACGGCGCCGATGACGGTATCGATCGACGGCGTCTCAGCCGACGGCACCATCCTGATGGATACCGGCATCAACTACATGTTCCTGTCGCCGCCCGCCGGCACGCGGCTCGAACCCGGAACGCGCGCGCCGGCCGGCGCGAAGATCGCCATCTACCTGCCCGACAGGCGCGAGCCGCAACCCGCCTTCTACGCTTTCAGTGTTGGCGAGCGCGGCAACCCGCTGCGGCCTGAACGGGTCGAGGTCGTGCGCGACCGCGGCGTGTTCGTGAACACCGGCCGGACGTTCCTCGAGGGCTTCGACTATCTCTACGACGCGGTCGGCGGCTATGTCGGCTACGGCTGGAACAGGCGCCTCAGCAGCAGCCAGGGCGGCGTGACGCCAGGACTTTCCTCCGCGCGCTGACCGCAGGCCGGCGGTCACAACACGGTTACATCCGTTTCGAAGGCGATCGGGCCACGCTAGACTGGCACCGCACCGGAAAAACACCGGTCGAGTCCTGGGAGGGACGCCCGATGACCACCCGCCGAAACTTCCTCAAGGGCGGCACCGCCGCCGCGACCGGAATCGTCTTCTGCAGCTGCGGCTTGCTCGAGCGCGCGCACGCACAGGGGGCCGGGCGCACCCTGCCCGTCGCCGTCAACGGCAAGAAGGTCAAGACCATCGACGTGCACTCGCACTGCCACTTCCGTGAAGCCGGTGCGCTGCTCAGCCCCGCCGATGCGGCCGCGGCCCAGTTGCCGCCGGTTAGGGGCGCCGAAGAGGCCTTCATCGAAATCGAGAAGCGGTTGAAGGTGATGGACGCGCAGGCCATCGACATGGAAGTGCTGTCGATCAATCCCTTCTGGTACGGCCGCGATCGCGACCTCGCCGCCCAGATCGTGAAGATCCAGAACGAGAAGCTGGCCGAGCTCTGCGCCTCCAAGCCGGACCGCTTCGCCGCCTTCGCCTCGCTCACCCTGCAGGCGCCCGATCTCGCCGTGCAGGAACTCGAAACCGCGGTGAAGAAGCAGGGCCTCAAGGGCGCCGCGATCGGCGGTGTCGTCGCCGGCGTGGAATTCTCCGATCCAAAATTCCATCCGGTATGGGCCAAGGCCGAGGAGCTGGGCGTGCCCCTGTTCATCCATCCGCAAGGCATTCCGGAGCTCAGCAAGCGGCTCAGCGGCAACGGCTGGCTGGGCAACACCATCGCCAATCCGCTGGAGACCACGATCGCGCTCTCGCACCTGATCTTCGAGGGCACGCTCGACCGCTTCCCCGGCCTGAAAGTCATCGCCGCGCATGGCGGCGGCTATCTGGCCTCCTACGCCGACCGCTCCGATCATGCCTGCATGGTCGGCCCCGCCGGCTGCGATCCCAAGGTCGTGCTGAAGAAGAAGCCGACCGAGTATCTCAAGCAGCTCTATTTCGACTCGCTGATCTTCACGCCCGAAGCGCTGCGCCATCTCGCGGCGCAGGTCGGGACCGGCCAGATCGTGCTGGGCAGCGACTATCCCTATCCGTGGGAGCTCCACCCGGTGGACCACATCTTCGCCACAACCTCGCTCAGCGACGACGAGAAGATGGCGATCCTCGGCACGACGGCCGCCAAGATCCTGAACATCAAGACCTAGAACGACCGGGAGGATGTCATGGCCGTTCGCGCCCTGCAGGAAGGCACATCGCACAATCCACGAACTGTCGAAGAAGCGCGCTTGTTCGTGAAGCACGTCGAGTCACTGTTCATGCCGTGGAACGTCGACGCGCTCGTCGACGGTTTCACGGAAGATTGCGTCGTGCACTTCGGCACCTTGCTGCCGTTTCGTGGCCGAGAGGTGCTGCGCGCCTTCTTTGCCAGTCGCAGCGGTCGGCAGAAGAACTACCGACTGACCAAGCAGTTGCGGAGCCTGATGGGCGACACGATCACCAACAGCTGGGAGGGCAGCTGGCAGGATGCCGAGACGGGCCTCGCCATGAAGGGCTTCGGGGTCGAGGTCTGGGTCATGCGCGACGGCAGGATCGCGGTCTGGGACGCCGCCTTCAACGTGGGTCGGGCCGACCAGGCGATGAGCGTTGGCGATCTCCTTCGCTAGGAAGACCGAGAGATCGATCCTCAAGCTTTCAGCTTCGCCAGCAGCTCGGCTTCGCGCTCCGCGGAGAGGCCGGCGCGCATCTTGGCCAGGCGCTCGGCGGATAGGGTGCTGAACCAGGCCAGGGTGTCGGCGGCGATGAGCGACAGAGGACGGTAGGTGAGGCCTTCGGCAATGGCGCGACGGATGTCGCGGCGGTGGAAGCCGAAGGTTTCGCCCTGGCCGGGAATCCACACGGGCATGTCGCTCCAGGCCGAGACCTTGTTCTCCTTCAGGAAGGGCGTGGCTGCCCAGACGATCCTGGGATCGACGTGAACACCCTGCGCGATCTCCGCCAGCATCTGGTGCATGGTGATCGGGTGGGCGGGACCGCCGGCGTTGAACACGCCGGCGGTCCGCTGTTCGGCCACGCGAATGGTCCATTCGGCCAGGTCGCGGGCATCGATGAACTGCACCGGGTCGCTTCCGTCGCCCGGCGCCAGGATCTCGCCGCCGCGGGCCAGCCGTACGGGCCAGTAGGTGAAGCGGTCGGTCCCGTCGCCCGGCCCCACGATCAGGCTCGGGCGAATGATCGTGGTGGCGGCGTCGCCGTACTGGGTGCGCGCCTCCTTTTCACTCAGCGCCTTCAGGGGGCCATAGAGGCGCTGGTTGGCGTTCAGCGACTTGATCGTCTCGGCCATGGGGTCGTCGCCCTTGTAGGCCACGAGCGGGGCAGTTTCGTCAGCCGGCGTGCCGTTGGTGGCATAGACCGAGATGGTCGAGATGAAGACGTACTGGCCGACGTGGCCTTTCAATACGCGGGCGGCGTCGCGTACCCAGACCGGCAGCGAGGTCGGATTATCGATGCAGACGTCCCAGTCGCGGCCCTCGAGCGCTTTGAGGTCGCCGTTGCGATCGCCGAGCAGCTCCTCGACCGCGCCGGGCCAGGCCTCCTGCTGACGGCCGCGGTTGAAGATGGTGACGTGGTGCCCGCGGGCCAACGCATAGCGGACCTGGTGCGGTCCGATGAAACCCGTGCCGCCGAGGATCAGCAGGCGCATCGGCTTTGGGGGTTTGGTGTCCGCAAGGGCCGGCAGGGCCAGGGCAGAGGCCGCAAGGGCGGAGAGTCGGACGAGGTCTCGGCGGCTGGCAGACATGGCGCGCATCCACGCCTAGCCTGCGCGCAGGTACTTGCGCACCGTTTCCTCGAGGCGCGCGGCGCTGCGTTCGAGCCCCTGCTTCTCCTCGTCGGACATTGCCGGCTCGAGCACTTCGATGACGCCCTGGCGGCCGACGATGCTCGGCAACGAGACCGTGGTGCCGAAGCGCGGATTGTAGGAGCCGGCCGGGAACACCGCACGTTCGTCGCGCAGGATCACTTCGGCGACGCGGGCCGAGACCATGCCGATGCCGTACTGGCTGGCGCCGATGCCTTCGATGATCGTGATGTTGGCGAAGCGCACGTCCTGCTCGACAGCTTTGCGAAAGGCGTCGAATTCGATCCTGTGCTGGGCCAGCAGGTCGCGCACCGGCATGCCGCCGACCCGGGCCGACGACCACAGGAACACGCTCGACGTGCCGTGCTCGCCCACGACATTTGCCTCCACGACACCAGGGCCCACGCCCAAGCGCTCGCCGACGTGAAGGCGGAAGCGCAGGCTGTCGAGATAGGTGCTGGTGCCCATGACCCGATCGTGACCGGCCAGTTGGCGCGCGACGTCGACCAGCGGCTCGGGCGGATCGGTGGCGACCAGGATCACCGCCTGGGGTGCGGCTTTCACCAATTTCGGGACGATGTCCTGAAACACCTTCACGTTGGCGTCGAGCAGGCGCAGGCGACCGGCCGGGTCGCTGCGGTCGGTGGCGCCGCCGGCCTTTTCGTTGACGCCGGCGGTGATGATCGCGAGGCCGGCATCGGCGAGATCGCCGTAGTCGCCGTCGCGGATCGAAACCAGGGGCGATAGTGCCACGCCGTAATGCATGTCGGTCGCCACCGCCTTGGCGCGCGCCCGGTCGCGATCGATCAGCACGATCTCGCGCACGCGCGCCCGCAATGCCGCCGCCATCGCCGTCGCGGAACCGACCGCACCGACACCTATGATGCCGAGTTTCATACGGTGCTCCCTCCGCCGAGCATGTCTTGCGGCCGGCTGTTGTGCAAGAAAGGCATCCTCGCCTGAGGTATAAGAGGGCGACCGAGCTGACGGGGGCGTTCATGCATTTGTCACGTCGATCCCTCTTGGGCTGGAACCGCGGGCCTTGCCCTGGCACCGGGCGTCGCAAGAGCGGCCGGCGGACAGAAGACGCTGCGCCTGCAGAACCGCGTCGTCGAGGTCGGCGGCAAGCCCGCGACCCGCTACGGCGTCAGTCAGCCGTCGGGCGACTGGGGCCTCACGATCGACGAGGGCGAGACATTCGACGTCCGGCTGGAGAACAACCTCGATGTGCTCTCGGGCCTGCATTGGCATGGGCTCAATCCGCCGTGGCGGCAGGACGGCGTGCCGTACATCTCGGCGCCGCCGATCGCACCGGGCAAGTCGGTCGACTACAACTTCGCGGCCCAGCCCGCCGGCACGCGCTGGATGCACTCGCATTTCGGGTTGCAGGAACAGAACCTGCTGGCGGCGCCCCTGATCGTGCGCGAGACCAGCGCAATTAAAAGCGGCATCCAGGAAGCGGTGATCCTGCTCGGCGATTTCTCCTGGAGCAAACCCGCGATGCTGTTCGAAGAGCTGCGCAAGCCCAAGCCCGCCATGAACATGTCCGGCGGCGCGATGGACGGTGCCAAGATGGACCTGAACGACGTCACCTACGACGCCTTCCTCGCCAACGACCGCACGCTGGCCGATCCGCAGGTGTTCGATGTCGAAAAAGGCGCCGAGGTGCGGCTGCGCATCATCAATGGCGCCGCCTCGACCAACTTCTGGATCGATCTCGGCGCGATCGAAGGAACCGTGGTGACGGTCGACGGCAACCCGGTGGCGCCGCTCAAGGTCCAGCAGTTTCCGCTGGCCGTCGCGCAGCGCGTCGACATCATCCTGCGCATGCCGGCCGACGGCAAGATCGTGCCGGTGCTGGCGCGCGGCGAGGGCCTGACATTGCAGACCGGCGTGGTGCTGCGGCCGCCCGGCGCGGCCGTGCCCAAGATCCTCGAGACGGCACAAGCCCCGGCGTCACCGATCACCTTGATGGAAGAGACGAAGCTCCGCGCTACGCAACCATTGCCCTCGCGACCGATCGACCGTTCGGTTCCCGTCGATCTCATCGGCAATATGGCGAACTATACCTGGGGCATCGCGGTCAACGGCCTGCCCGGCGCGCCAGTGACGGTGGCGAAGGGCGAGCGGGTCGAACTGGTGATGCGCAACACCACCATGATGGCCCATCCCATGCATCTGCACGGCCCGTCCTTCCAGGTGACGGAGATCAACGGGCAGTCCTTCCCGGGCGCGATGCGCGACACCGTGCTGGTGACGCCGCGGTCGACCGTGAAGGTCGTGCTCGACGCCGACAATCCCGGCCTATGGGCCTTCCATTGCCACAACCTCTATCACATGGAGGCGGGCATGTTCACGACGATGGTCTATCGCGGCTTCACCTGACTCCGTCCTTCCACAACGTCATGAGCGGACCCTCCTGCCCATGCACCGGGTCCATCTCCGGCAGCGGCACCCCGGCAATCGCGCTCACCGCCTGCTTGTGATCGACCTGGCCCGGCCGCTTCTGGTCGAACGATGCGTTCCGCGGATAGGCGCCGACCACCAGAAGATCGCCGCTCGCCTCGATGCGTCGGTGGCCGGTGCCGGCGGGAAGGATCACCACGTCGCCCGCCCCGACCGTCAGCACCTGCCCCTTGGCGCCGCCGAACTCGACCGTGGCGCGGCCCCGCGCGATGCCCAGCACCTCGTGCGTGGCGGTGTGGAAGTGCAGGAAGGGATAGATACCGTTGCGCCAGCCGTCGCTCCAGCCGTGCTTGGCGAAGGCGTGTTCGAACGGCGCTGCCGGATCAGGCGCGCCCGCAAGGTTCACGGCGGCGCGATAGACCACCAACGGCAGGCGCGGGTTGTTGGGCGTCTCGCCGTCATCCTCGAACCGGAAGGCTTGTACGTCGGGCATCGCTGTTCCTCCTTCGGCAACCTGCGAAACGCAGGCGCGTTGCCTTGGAATGCGCAGTCTTCACCGGGAAAAGCCCATGGTCCACCGCCGATACATGCTGGCCGGCAGTTTGGCGCTGGCGACGCTGGCCGCCGGCCGGGTCGGCGCCCAGTCGCAGGCCCTTGCACCCGCCTCGCCGCCGCCGTCTTCCAAGCCCGGTCCGTTCCGGCTCGAGGAAGCGGCGCACTTCCCGAGCCAGGCCACCGGCGTGGCGGTCTCGGCGGACGGCCGCATTTTCGTCAATTTCCCGCGCTGGACGGAGGACAGCCCCGTTTCGGTCGTGGAAGTCGGCCGCGATGGCACGCTGAAGCCCTACCCCGACGAGGAGTGGAATTCCTGGCGCAACGCGCAGGCCACGACGCGCACGGCACGTGATCACTTCGTGTGCGTGCAGTCGGTGGTCGCCGACAACCGAGGCAATCTCTGGGTGCTCGACCCGGCCTCGCCGGGCAATGAGAAAGTGATCGCCGGCGGCCCCAAGCTCGTGCGTATCGAGCTCGCGACCAACAAGGTGGCGCAGGTGATCCACTTCGGTGAGGACGTGGCGCTGCAGGGCAGCTACCTGAACGACATCCGCTTCCATCCCGACGGCAACACGGCCTTCATCACCGATTCCGGCGCCCGCGGCGCCATCGTCGTCGTCGATCTCGAAAGCGGTCGGGCGCACGCCCGGCTCGACGGTCATCCCAGCACGCAACCCGAAAAGGGCGTCGAGGTCTCGGTCGGCGGACAGAAACTGCAGCGTCCCGACGGCCGCGGTTTCCTGGTCGCCGCCGACGGCATCGCCCTGTCGGTCGATGGGCGCACGCTCTATTGGCAGGCGCTGACCGGCCGCACGCTCTACCGCGCCGACACCGCGGCGCTGATGTCGGACGACCAGGACGACGCGGCCAAGAGCGTGAGCAAAGTTGGAACGACCAACGTGGCCGACGGATTGCTGATGAGCCGCGATGGTCGGCTCTATCTCACCTCGCCGGAGGATAATTCGGTCAAGCTATGGACCGGCGAACGCACCGAGACAGTGATCGCCGACCCGCTTCT
>Ga0193726_1000901_pt1 | contig 26692 bp, 23 predicted proteins | sample H2c1metaG_FD_144928 | JGI IMG/M metagenome (GOLD analysis project Ga0193726, IMG submission 144928) | Soil microbial communities from a riparian zone of the East river system, Colorado, United States - H2c1 | ecosystem: Environmental > Terrestrial > Soil > Riparian zone | place: USA: East River...
ATCCGCCAAATCACGCTGGGGATACACGGGGCATACAGCGATCGGTGTCAGCATGGGCCTCGTTCACATGAGAGGGCGGATCGAAGATGCCGCTCGCGGCCGCTTCTTATCACCCGATCCGCAAGGAACCATCCCGGGCAATACCCAGAGCTGGAATCGATACAGCTATGTCAACAATAACCCGGTGTCGTTTACTGACCCGACCGGTTTCAAGGGAAAATATCCACACGTGTTTTGCGTTGGCGTCGAGGTTTGTCCTAGCTATAATCCCTCGCCCTATGCCCCTCGTTGGCCCGGTGGTGGAATGTTCATAGGGAATTCATGGGACGGTAGCTTTGATGACGGCTCTGATGCCGATCTTGCCGCCCTTACAAATTCTGTGAACGCGTACATTAGCGCATCAAATGATGCAATTAACGGCGCTTTCGATGCTGCTGCGGGAGGCAGCACAGAAGGGTCCGCGCAAACTACCACTGCGAGCAATGGTTCGGCGCAAAGTCAGACTTCCCAGAACCAAGCTTCAAGTGATGGGATCGAGGGAATTACGGTTACTGCGTACTACATGGATTCGGACAATCATCAGTCTACGCCCACCGTGGGAGCGAATTTCGGGCAAGTATTTTCAAATCGGCAATTCACCTCTCTTCAGCCCGTCATGAATCTTACTAAGAACGTGTTCCTCGCCGAGATGAGCATTTTCGCACCTGGAGCGGCGGTTGAAGCGCTGGGAATGGACGCGCTAGGAATACCTGCCATCGCCTTGCCGGCAGGAGGGTCTGCAGCAGCAGCATGTATTCTGTGCGGTGCGGGTGTTTTCGCGGACGGTGTTGATTTCGGACTAAGCATTCTGGAGAGGCTTGGAAGGCCGATCGCGTTCGCCGAAGTGAACACAGGCGCCGTGTTGCCTACTGCTTTAGAAGCTGGGCAGCAGGCGTTCGAAGACGCTTTAGCTCTAACGAAGTGGTGACCGTAGTAGCATGGGTTCGCGTCGGGTTCGCCTCTGAAGCTTGCAAATGGGCGGCCTTCTGGGGCAGCTTTTCGAATATGCTAGGGAGTGGGCAATTGCAAAATAGCGAGATGTCGATACACGACCTTTTTTTGAGCGCTCGCATAACCGGAATTGTAATGAACTTTCCGTTGTATGACGGCGCGGTAAGCCCAAAGGCTCGTCAATTGATTGCGGCGGGGAAACTGCATGACGCGCTAGCCGAATATCATCGGCTCGCTGCGGGGGGGTCGGCTCTTGCAAAATGTGTGCTCGCCTATCTAAGCCTCCGTAATCTGCCAGGTGCGCCGCGCAATGTGAGCGCCGCGAAGTCGCTTGCGAACGCCGCTCTTAGCCGAGAGCCAGGGTACGCGAACTATGTACTCTCGTATGTGGCTTACTACGAGCAGGATGCGAAGAAAGCCATTAATCTAATGGGAGAGTCGTACATGGCAAAATTTATTCCAGCGTCTACCGCATTGGCATTGATACTTGCTCAGGGTTACGGAGTTGCTAAACACCCGAAAGAGGCCGAGGTGTTTTTTCTACGCGCTATTTATGCCGGCCATAGTCCAGCGGCGCTCATGCTGTGCAAGTTCTATTTGCGGGGTAATCGTGGTTTTGCGAAGCGGTTATTAGGCGCCTTACTCTCACCCTTCGCGTATTTATATGTTTGGATCACTGCTCGGTTTTTTATTTTTTCCATACGCACTTTTAGACACTTCAACGTCGAAGTTCCGCCGATGTTTAATGAACGTGCTCTCCGTGAGGGATGAGAAACCGCACGGCACAAGCGAGTATATGTACCGTGATGAATATAGCCCTCACTAGAGTTCAGCTAACGATTCGCGGCAGCCTACTTCCGCGCGACCCGCCCTCGCAGCTCGCGCCGCTGCCATTTCATAATCAATGAGGCCGCGCTCAGGATGATGATCGTGCAAGCCAGCACGGTAATGAAATATTGATTTGATTCATAGTTTGCGGCGCTGTTCTTATATAGAATGACAATGTGATCGCCGCAGGTAGCATGAAAGACGATCTCTCCGTAAGCGCCGGGAGGCGCCATGCGCCAAATTTTCGTCAGCCCTCCTTCGCGCTTACATTTTAGAAGCCCGCTCTGATTTGATACATTGAAGATCGCTTCGCGTTGGTAAATCAATTGGCCTTCGGCATGGCATGTAAGACGGAGGCCGTATTGCTGAAAGCGATTTCCAAGGGTCGGGAGCGCGGGAAGTGGGTCGCACACGTACTGAGTGAGCTGCTCGAAAGGAGGCGCATTTAACGGGCCCCTAGTCAGTAGCATGAGAACGCCAAAGAGCAGCAGAAAGCTCCATAAAAAGACGACTACACTGTCGCTCGTGCCCTGCCGGAGTTCCGGTGGCGGCAACCCATCAAGAGAAGTTTCTGAGGAAGCAATCATCCGTGAAATTACTGCGTCTTCTCGCTGATCGGGTTGAATGATGGACATGGCGGGTTAAACTGAGTACCGGGGTCACGGTTGCCCATTGTCGTGTGCGTAGATGTTCAATTTTGTTCCAACTTTCGAGACGATGACCAAAGACTCAGCGCGCACTAAAAGAAAGACGGGAAGTCGTGTTTTGTCACGACCCGTTCGTCTACTGGGCTCTAGCTTCTCCCGTTGCATCCTTAAGGTCAAGAACTCGAAAAGCTGGTGTCGTTTCCCATTCAAAAGGAGACTTTTCGCTTAGCAGTCTTATTTACCCGGCCAAAGCATTAACCCGCGGCTGTTGTTGCGAAGGTACCGGCGCAGTTCCACGGCGTGGCGCCGGAATCAACGTCGGCGATCGTGCACCATGACGGTTGAGGAGCTTATGGCAAGTTTTGTTGCGCGGCTGAGTTGAATTATAACTGCGGCTGACGGCCTATCAGTGGTCCTTCGACCGCGCGAATTCGCGATCCGGAAGCAGCCGTTCATTTGTGAAGTTCGTGAATCCCCCGAAAGTCGAAATCCCCGTTTAATAGTTGATCGAGCAGAATGTGATCATCCAACGTGCGGGAGCGCTCGTCCGACATCCATCAAAACGCCCTCGAGCGATTCCGAGAGACAATCTTCTGGGCCAGATCGATGAAGGCGCGCAGGCTCGCAGCCATGTGGCTGCGTCCTGGATAATAGAGGCAATATCCGGGATACGAGGGCGTCCACTCATTTAGAACTTCTGCCAATAGAGGCAACAATCCCAACGTAGGGCGCAATATTGGGGGTCGGTGCATTAGTCGGTGGTGTTGGCGTTGCGGTTTTCGCTTTTGGTAGGCTCGAAGAATTGCCGGACGAATATCACGTGAGATTTGGCCGCCCATGCCAAATTTTTAGTGACATCGACTGCGCTGCGTTTAATCTAATTCCCAATCTTCGCCTCTTCGGCTTCGATGGCGGTGCCGATCTCCATCCACTGCGTTTCGAGGTAAGCCGCGTCTCTCTGCAGGTTCGCGCGCCGCAACGCAAGCCTGCTCTCGAGCGGATCGACGGCAAGCTCCGCCTCGAGCAACGCGCGCTCGGCGGCCAGCGCGGCGATACGCGCCTCGACCAGCTCGAGTTGCTGCCGCAGCCGCGTCAGCGGATCACGGCGCGGCGCTTTCTTTTCGACGGGCGCTTTGACAGCCGCCGATTTTCTTCCGCCGGCGCCGGCGTCGCCCGGGGTCTTGCGCATGCCTGCGCGCGCAGCTGTGCGTGGTTGCCCTGGTGCGGTCTGCGGTGTCTTGCCGCGCGATCGCAGCCATTGCTGATAGTCGTCAAGATCGCCGGCGAATTCCTGCAATTTTCCATCCGCCACCAGCCACAGGGTATCGGCCACGGACTTGATCAAGTGGCGGTCGTGCGAAACCACGACCAGGCCGCCCTCGAAGCTTTGCAGTGCAACGCTGAGTGCTTGCCGCATCTCGATGTCCAGGTGGTTGGTCGGCTCGTCGAGCAGCAGCAAATTCGGCCGCCGCGCGACCAGCAGGGCGAGCGTCAGGCGCGCTTTTTCGCCGCCGGAAAATCGGCCGACCGGCTCGAAGGCGCGATCTCCTTGAAAGCCGAAACTTCCCAACTGGTCGCGTATCTTTTGCTCGTCGCCGGCGGCATAGTCAGCGCCGCCGAGATTGCGCAGATGCCAAAAGGCGTCGCAGTCGGGCTTGAGCTGTTCCAGTTGTTGCTGTGCAAAATAGCCGATGGCGAGGTCCGGCGCCGCCGTGCGTTTGCCCGTTAGCGGCGCAATTTCGCCGGCCAGCAGCTTGCTCAAGGTCGACTTGCCGGCGCCGTTTGGCCCGAGCAGCGCGATGCGATCATGCGGACCGATCGACACGTTGATGCCGCCGACGATCTGTACGGCAGCATGCACACCGGCGTAGCCGCATGCGGCGTTCTCCAAGGTAAGAAGCGGCCGCGGCGTTTTCCGCGCCAATGCAAATTCGAATTCAAATGGGCTGTCGACGTGAGCCGGAACGATGCGCTCCATCCGCTGCAGCATCTTCAAACGGCTCTGGGCCTGGCGTGATTTGGTGGCGGAGGCGCGGAAGCGGTTCACGAAGCCGGTGATTTCCGCAATGCGCTTCACTTGCCGCGCATGCAGGACCGACAGCAATGCCAACTCCTCCGCGCGTTTCTGTTCGAATTGCGAGTAGTTGCCGGCGTACGCGCGGATGGCCCGATTCTCGATGTGCAATACGCGATCAATGATCGAATCGAGGAATTCGCGGTCATGCGAAATCATCAAGAGAGTTCCCGGATAGGCCGTCAGCCATTCCTCCAGCCAGATGATGGCATCGAGGTCCAGGTGATTCGTGGGTTCATCGAGCAGCAACAGGTCGGCTCGCGAAGACAACGCACGCGCCATCCCCAAGCGTACGCGCCAGCCGCCGGAGAATTCCGCCACCGGGCGTTCGTGATCCGCCGCCTTGAATCCAAGCCCATGCATGATGGCTGCCGCGCGCGCTTTGGCGCGGTAGCCGTCGATGGCTTCCAACGAACTATAGAGATCAGCCAGCGCCATGGCGGCATCGCGCGTTTCGGCAGCCTCGATAGCCGCCTGCACGCTGCGCAGTTCCGCATCGCCGTCCAGCACAAACTCGATCGCCGGCTGGGCGCTCGCGGCTATCTCTTGTTCGACGTGCGCCATCTTGAGTGCCGCGGGCAGGTCGATGTCGCCGCGGTCGGGCGCCAGCTCGCCCAAGATGGCCGCAAACAGGCTCGATTTGCCGGTGCCGTTGGCGCCGGTGATCCCGACCTTGTTGCCGCGAAACACGGTGAAATTGACCTGCTCGAACAGCGGCTGCGGGCCGCGCCGCAGCGTCAGATCTCTCGCGATCAGCATCAAGAATCGTTACGAAGAGAGCAGCATCGGCCGAAGCACCGTCGGCGCGCACAAGTTGCCGTGGTGGGGCGGGCCGCCTTCCTGGCCCGCGAGAATACCGAGCAACTTATTGGCTTCCATGGCATCGCCGAACAATCGGCCTTGAGCGTAGTAGCAGCCGTGGGTACGCAGGAACTCGAGCTGCTCGGCCTCCTCCACACCTTCGGCAATGACTTCCAGATCGAGACTTCTGCCCATGTCGATGATGGTGCGCACGATGGCCGCATCGTTCGTGTCCACCGCGACATCGCGGACGAATGACTGGTCGATTTTCAGCGTACCGATCGGAAACTGCTGCAAGGCGGAGAGCGAGGAATAACCTGTGCCGAAATCGTCGATGGCGAGGCTCAAGCCCATGGCGTACAGCTCATTGAGAAGGCCGATCGTGCGTTTCGGGTCGGTCATCAAGGTGGTTTCGGTCACTTCCAGCTCGAAGCAGGTGGGCGACACGCCATGCTTGCGGAACACGCTGCGGCAACGCGCGATGAAGCTTCCCTGTTTGAGTTGCCGCAAGGACAGATTGATCGCGATTCGGCCGGGATGCGGCACGACCTTCTGCCATTGACGGTAGTCGGAGCAGACACGATTCAGCACCCACTCGCCGATGTCCAGTATCAAACTGGTTTCCTCGGCCAGAGGAATGAAATGCGAGGGAGAAATATCGCCGTGTCCGGGAAGGCGCCAGCGCAGCAGGGCTTCGGCGCCCACCACGCGTCCGGTCCGCAAATCCACCTTGGATTGATACAGGATGACCAGCTCGTCGCGCTCCAGCGCACGGCGCAGCTTGCTCTTCAGCATGAGCCTCTCGACGGCCGCGGCATTCATGCTGGGCACGTAGAACGCGCAAGAATTGCCGCCATTTTGCTTGGAGTGATACATCGCCGCGTCGGCATTGCGGATCAGGTCGATCACATTCTCGGCATCATAGGGACAGATCGCGATGCCGGCGCTGGCGGTGAGGTAGACCTCCTGCTGGTTCACATAGAACGTGCGGCTTATCTCATCGAGCAATGTCCGGGCTAAAGATCCCAATGCCGCGCGGTTGTCGGTGTCGACCGGCAGATCGTCGATGAACATGGCGAACTCATCGCCCGCCAAGCGGCCGATCACCGCGTCCTTGCTCAAATTCCGGGTGAGGCGTTCGCTCAAGATCTCGAGAGTACGGTCGCCGGCGGCGTGGCCGAAGGTGTCGTTGACCTCTTTGAAGCGATCCAGGTCCAGGTACAGCAGCGCGAGCGAGCGCTGGTTGCGCCGTGCGCGCGCAATGGCTTGCTGCAACAAATGCTGGAACTGCATGCGATTCGGCATTTTCGTGAGCGTGTCGTATCGCGCCAGGTAGCGGATGCGGCGTTCTGCGCGCTTGCGTTCCGTGATGTTGCGCGCGACGTAAATATTGCCTTGAAACTGCGGATCTTCGGAGTCGATCGCAGAACTCGCCATGGAAACCGGGATGGTTTGTCCGCTGGCGGTGCGCAGCACCGTCTCGCGCGCTTCCTGCGCGGGTTGGGCCACATCGAAGGCGTTGCGATGCACTTCATCGATGAAGCTCACCAGGGGCTTGCCGACCAATTCATCCGACGCATAGCCCAACAGCAGCTGCGCTGCCTCATTGCAGCTTTTGACGAGGCCATCCGGAGAGGTGACGAAGACCGCATCGCTCAAGCTGTTGAGCACGGTGTTCAGATAGTTCTTGGTGATCGTGGTTTCGTTGAGGTTCTGCCGCATGCGCTCGAGCGCGAATTGCAGATCCCCGAGCTCGTCGCGCCGTGCCACTTCCAGGGGACGGGTGTAATCGCCGTCGCCGATTCGATCGGCGCTCTTCACCAGCGCCGCGATGGGACTGGAGAGCTGCCTGGCAATGAACCAGGCTCCAAGCAATCCCAAGATCACCAGCGGCAGCGTGATGCCGGCGAGCACGCCGCGAACGCGCTTGGTCTGCACCCCCTGCTTGCTGAGCAACTGCGTACGGATGCTGGAAAGCGTTTCTTGCATCGCAGCTCGGCTCATCCAAATCTCGAGAGCGCCGAGGCGCTGCACCTCGGTCCGCAGAACAAAAGGACCCGCGGTCGTCGGCCGCGCCTCCGGGTTGCTGCCGGAGTAAAGAATATTTTCGCGCGGTCCCCATATCTCGACGCGCTCGATGTCGCGTTCATCGAGCAATCTGGCGGCGATTGCGGCTACGGCCGCGTTGTTGCCCTCCTTGAGCGCCGGCGCGAGGGAGGAGCTGGTGATGTTGCCCAGTGAACGAGCGCGCGCCTCGAGGTCGGATTCGAGCTTCTGCTCGACCGTGGCGTAGGTGAGCTGATTGGCATCGGCCGTGTTGACGCGGTGCTCGTAATAGGCGAGGCCGCCCAAAATCAGGGCGAGCACGGCGCTGACCCCTAAGGCTAGGAGCAAATAGCTGGTTTTAAGGCTGCGCGCCATCGATTGTCCGGACCCCCTCTCTTGACCGATAATCATACCTGTTCAGGCCAACCCCCATAAGGCCCGTTCAGGCCAACCCCCACAAGGCGCGAGGGTACAATCAAAGGCTGGGCTCTTAAGACCGGCTCCTATGCGCATCGACATCTATTCCGACACCGTCTGTCCCTGGTGTTATTTGGGGAAGCGCCGCTTCGACCTGGCGGTCGCGGCGCGCCCGCAATACGAGCCCGTTGTCGTCTGGCGGCCATTCGAGCTGAATCCCGACGTGCCGATTGAGGGTGTCGACCGAGAGACGTACATGGCGGCCAAAATGCCGGACCAAGTTCGCTTGGAGCAGTCGAATGCGGAACTCGAGCGCCAAGGGGAAGCGAGCGGCATTCACTACCGCTTCGATCTGATCAATCGCGTGCCCAATACCCGCCGCTCGCATCTTTTAATCGCTCATGCGGCGCGGCGTGGACTGCAAGGAGCCGTCAAAGACCGCATCATGCGCGCTTACTTCGAAGAGGGCTGCGACATCGGCGACCCGGACGAATTGGTGCGCTTAGGGCAAGAGGTCGGCTTGAGCGCGGCCGAGGCTCGCAACGCACTGATTTTGCGGATTGGCCAGGATGGCGTGGTCGCCGCGGAGCGCCACGCAGCGGTTTTGGGAATCACCGGCGTACCGACGTATATATTCGATGGTCAATACACCATTTCCGGCGCGCAGGAAGTGGGGGTTATCGCGCGGGTGTTCGATCAAGTGGCTGAATTCGCCGCCACCCGCGGCGTAGCCTCATGAATGAGGACGAGCTGACGGGGCGGGCGCGTACGCATATTGCGGCCGTTGCCGATCCACAGTGTCTGTTGCACGAGCAAGTGGTCGTGCCGTTCCTCAATTTGCGCCGCGCGGCCGCGGCCGATGGCATCGACCTGGTGCCCATGAGCAGCTTCCGCGACTTTGGCCGCCAGCTGGCCATCTGGAATGGCAAATTCAGCGGCGAGAGGCCCCTGTACGATGCCGCAGGCCTCAAGCTCGACCCCGGCGCGCTGACGCCCGCGCAGCGGATCGATGCCATTTTGCTGTGGTCAGCGCTGCCGGGCGCCAGTCGTCACCATTGGGGCACGGATCTGGATCTGGTCGATCTCAAGGCCATCGCCGCCGGATATCCGATCAAACTCACGCGTCAGGAATTTGCGCCCGGCGGGCCTTTTGAGGCGCTCGATCGGTGGTTAGAGGCTCACGCCCCTCGTTTCGGGTTCTTTCGCCCGTTTCAGGGCCTGCGTTCCGGCGTCCAACCCGAACCGTGGCATTTCAGCTTTGCGCCGATTGCCGAAAAAGCCCGCCGGAGCATGAGCCCGGCAGTTTTGCATGCGGCCATCGTCGGCGCGCCGCTATTGGGCAAGGAAGCCGTGCTCGCGCGCCTGGATGAGCTGCACGCTCGCTATGTTTCGCGGATCGACTTGCCATAAGGAGGGGGTAAGCAGCCTCGAGGCAACGAAAAAAGGCGCAGTTGCCTCGCGGCTACTTACCCCACCTTACGAATACTCGAACCGGTCAGCATCCGATGCCGACGCTACAGGCGGGTGGTGGGGGCAGCTGATTTTCCGGCCTAGGAGCGCGAAGGGGCCCCCGAACCGGGAATCGCCCTCGAAACTCGTCCTCCTGCACCCTGATGTTGAGCGGCTCTACGTTCAGGACAAGGGGATAGGGAGCTTCAGGGCAACTGCGTCTTCGTTGCCCTGAAGCTTCCTATGCCCCTGGACACACGGCGACCCGCTCAAATTCAAGGTGCGGAGGTACTAAGCCCAGAGCGCCTTCAGCCGATCGAGCATCAAGCCGCGCACCTGGCCGATCTGCGTGTCGTCGGATGTAAACAGGGGCGGATTACGGCGCAGCATGGGCCAACGCTCGGTGCGCAGCACGCGGTGCAAGTAGCCCAGATTGCGTTCGATGGCCTCAAGATACGGATTTTTGCCGCCGAACAAGCATTCGAGGTAGCGGTAAGCGTGCTCGAACTCACCCTCGAGGCGCGCCACGAAAGTCTCGCGCACGAACTCGGGCGTCTGGCGCAGCAGGTCCAATCCTGAGCTGTAGCGAACTCGCAGCGAGCCATCGACGGCCGTCGTGGCGGCTATGCCGCCCAGCACGAATTCCGGATAGAGCCGATCGCGGCATTTTTCCAGATAGCAGCGATCAGCCATTTGCGCGATCAAATCGGCGGTGCCCAGGAGATGCCCCAGCTTGCGATCCTTCGGATCGGCGAGCTGAATCATGTTGAGCTTGATCTCGTAGCCGGTGAAATGGACGATCCGCGTCGCAACCGGCACCCAGCTTTCCAAACCGATGCTCGGCAGGTAGCGCGCGAGGAAACGCGCGCTGCGCGTCACGTGATACAGGGTGAACTCGGCGCCATTGCTGTGCTGGCGGTCATCGAATTCCCGGATGTAGCCTGCGTCATGAAACAGCGAGGTAACCAGCGCCATCCCTGCGCGCTCGCCGCCGAAGCGCAAGCGGCTCTCGACGGTGCGCTCATAGCCGACCAGCAGCCGCGCCATGGCAAGCGTCATGTCGAGCGAGTGTTGACGATCGTGGTATAGGGTATCCACCCCGTGGTAGCCGGGCATGCGGCCGGTAAAAAGCTTGTCGAAGTCTTCGAACGCAACCGCGACCTTGTCGAAGGACTCGGACGGCCAAGCCGTTGTAAAAAGTTCCTTGACCGCCGCGGTTACCGCAGCCGTCGAGCTGACTTGAACGGAGTTCGCAACGTCGTAGTCGTTACGTCGGAGATCGTACATCGCGGTGAGTTTAGGCTTTACGGCGCGCAAGCGCCATGTAACTACTTCTCCTTGTGGACGTAGCTCACAGTATTAAGTCAACCATCAGGTCCCGTGGGCCGCAAGAAATCCGCATTTAGTAAACTTTGATGCCGCCGAACTTGTCCTTTATGCGCCGCGCCAGCGTCGCGTAGCCCAGCCAAAAACCGCCGGCCAAGCCAATGAGGAGGGCGATTCCGGCGATCACCTGCCACAGCGTCTCCGCAGGAGCCTGGATGGCCGCCAGCGGACCTGGCGAGGACTGCGGCGGCGGCGCCGGCGAGACCGCGCCGCCGCGTGCCGCAGCCAGTTCACTTTGACTTGCAGAGAGTTCTTGTTTGAGCCGCTCCACTTCGCTGCGCGCGGCCGCTTCGGCCAGGGCGGGTGTGGTGGCGCGGGTGCGGTCGAGTTCCTCCTCCAGGTGCTTCACTCGGACCACGGCGGGTTCCGTGGCGGTCAGAAAAGCCGTTTTGACCCAGCCGGTCGTACCGTCAGTCAGGCGTACTTGGGTGAAATCGCCGTCTTGCGCCAGTGTCTCGACGCTGGTTCCGGAATGCAGCGTGGCCAGTCGTTGACCTTGGTTGTTCTCTTCAGCATAGACGCCCAGCACCAGCTCATCGCTCACGTAGGCGGTGGCCGCGACACCCTTCACCGCCAGCAGCGTCAGCAGCAGCGCGGCCGGCGGCCGCTTCAAGCGGCGATTCCGGTTTGTTTGAGAAGGGGCCGCACGTCCGGCTGGCGCCCCCGGAATCGAACGAACGCATCCATCGCATCGACACTGCCGCCGCGGGCGAGAATGGATTCGCAGAACCGCGCGGCCGTCTTGGCGTCGAAAATGCCGGCTTCCTCGAACGCCTCGAAAGCGTCGGCGGCAAGCACTTCGGCCCATTTGTAACTGTAGTAGCCGGCCGCATAGCCCCCGGCAAAGATATGCGCGAAGCTGGAGGGCATCCGATTGAACGGTGCGGCCGGCACCACGGCCACGCGCCGCCGTACCGCGGCCAGGGTCTCGGCGACGTTTGCGCCCAGATTGGCATCAAAGTTCGCGTGCAGTTCAAAATCGAAGGTGGCGAGTTCGATTTGCCGCAGCGTGTCGAGCGCGGCGTTGAACGTGCGCGTGCCGAGCAGGCGTTGCAGCATATCGACCGGCAGAGGCTCGCCGGTATCGATGTGTGCCGAAATCAGCGGCAGCACTTCGGCGCGCCACACGAAGTTCTCCATGAACTGGCTCGGCAACTCGACCGCGTCCCATGCGACACCGTTGATGCCGGCGATGCTGGGATACGCCACCCGCGTCATCATGTGATGCAAGCCGTGCCCAAACTCGTGAAACAGCGTGATGACCTCGTCATGCGTCAGCTGCGAGGGCTGCGCGCCCAACGGCGCGGTGAAATTGCAGACCAGCTGCGCCACCGGCAGCGCCGTGCCTGACGGCAGCGCTTTGGCGACGACGCATTCGTCCATCCAGGCACCGCTGCGCTTTTCGCCGCGCGAATACGGATCGAGGAAAAATCCGGCCACGGCGCGCCCGTCTTTGTCGAGCAGATCGTAGAAGCGAACGCTGGGGTGCCAGACGCTGACATCGCCGCGCGCTCGCACGCTCACGCCATACAGACGCTGCGTCAATGCAAACAATCCGTCCAGCACCTTGGGCAGCGGAAAATAGGGACGCAGTGCTTCCTGCGATACCCTGTAGCGGCTCTCTTGGAGCCGCTCGCTGTAGAACGCCAAGTCCCAGGCATTGAGTTTTCGGCCCGCAAATTCCTCCAGTCCTGAGAATTCCTCGCGCGCCGCGGGCCTGCAGCGCCGTGCCAAGTCCTCCAAAAAGGCGAGCACTTGCCTGCTGCTCTTCGCCATGCGGGTGGCGAGCGCGTAGTCGGCGAAATTCGCAAATCCCAAAAGTTTCGCGAGTTCGTCACGCAGCGGCAGAATTTCCGCGATGATGCCGTTGTTGTCGAAGCGTCCCGCACTTGGGCCCAGTTCCGACGCGCGCGTGATCCAGGCTTCGTAGATGTCGCGGCGCAGCTGTTCGCTCTCCGCGCTGGCCATGATGGTCATATAAGTGGGTTGATCGAGTTTTAACAACCAGCCGGCTTGATTGACCTCGCGTGCGTCGGCCGCGGCGCGATCGACCGCGTTGCTCGGCAGTCCGGCAAGTTCCGCACTGTTGGTGACGCTGCGTGTATAGGAACGGCCGGCATCGAGCACATTTTCGGAAAACTTCGTGGCCAATTGCGCCAGGCGCTGTGCCACTTCGCGGTAGCGGGTTTTTTGGTCGGCACGCAAATCGACTCCGGCCAATCGGAAATCGCGCAACGCATTCTCCAGCAGCTTGCGCTGCGCCGGATCGAGCGCGGCGCCTTCGGTTTTCAGGACATACGCATAGCCGGCCTGCAGCGCGGCGTTTTGACCCAGCTCCGAGGAATATTCAGTGAGCAGCGGTACGCATTCGTTGTATGCCTCGCGCATCTGCGGCGAATTGGCGACCGCGTTCAGATGCGAGATCGGGCTGAATACCCGGCTCAGGCGGTAGCTCAGTTCCTCGACCGGCACGACCAGCGAGGCAAATGTCGGATCGGTTTGCGCCGTCAACTCCGCGAGGCGCGCGCGATTCTCCGCCAGCACCTTCTCCAGTGCCGGACGAGCATGGACGGCCTCGATACGCCCGAAGTCCGGCAATGCGCCCAGGTCTAAAAGTGGATTGTTCACCCACCAATTCTAGCAGACGCGCACCCACTCCTTGAGCGCCAGGGCAAGGGCGGCCGCGAACACGTATCATGGCGTCTCTCTTTGAAGGACGGAATCGGCAGTGTCTACCCTAGCATTCGATCTCATCAGCGTGGGCGGCGGCAGCGGCGGTCTTGCCTGCGCGCAGCGTGCCGCAGAATACGGCGCCAAGGCCGCGGTGATCGAACCGCACCGCCTGGGAGGAACCTGCGTGAACGTGGGATGCGTTCCGAAGAAAATCATGTGGAATGCGGCGGGCGTCGCTTTGAGCCTGCAGGACGCGGGCGACTACGGCTTCGATGTCAAAGTTGGGATGAGCGACTGGGCGGAATTGAAGCGCAAGCGCGATGCCTACGTGCTGCGCTTGAACGGAATCTACGAACGCAATCTTGGCGCCAAGGGTGTGGCGTATGTGCGGGGAGCCGCCCGCTTCGTGGATGCCCATACCGTCGAGGTGAACGGCCAGCGCTTGAGCGCGCGGCATATCGTGATCGCTACCGGGGGCAAACCGGCGCTGCCAAACATCCCCGGGGCCGAACTCGGCATCAGCTCGGACGGTTTTTTTGATCTTGAGGCGCTGCCTGAACGAGTCGCCGTCATCGGCAGCGGCTACATTGCCTGCGAACTGGCAGCCTCCTTTCACGAGCTCGGCAGCCAGGTGGAGCACTTCATCCGAAAGGACCGGCTGCTGACCAATTTCGATGTGATGCTCGGTAAATCCCTGATGCGGGAAGTTCGCGCCATGGGCATGAAGGTTCAGGAGCAGGTCGTGCCGGCCGCGGTGCACCTTGTGTCGGGTAAAAAGACTCTGGTGGCGCAAGACGGCCGCGAGTTTCCCGGCTTTGATTGCGTATTGTGGGCGATCGGCCGCGACGCGAATGTCGCCGGGCTCGATTTGCAAAAGGCCGGCGTAGCGCTCGATGACTCGAGCTACGTCATCACCGATGGCTTTCAAAATACCAATGTCGCAGGCGTCTACGCCATCGGCGATGTCACCGGTCGGGCAGCGCTGACGCCGGTGGCGATCGCGGCGGGCAGGCGCTTGAGCGATCGGCTGTTTGGCGGCAAGCCTGAACGGCATCTGGAATACAGCATGATCCCAACGGTGATTTTCACGCATCCGCCCATCGGCACCGTGGGAGCCAGCGAAGCGGAGGCGCGCGCGCAGCACGGTGACGCCGTGAAAGTGTATGTCGCCGATTTCACGCCCATGTATCACGCGATGACGGCGCGAAAAACCCACACCGATATGAAACTGGTTTGCGTGGGTCCCGAACAGCGGATCCTCGGCTGCCACATCCTAGGAAACGGCGCCGACGAAATGCTGCAGGGATTCGCCGTGGCGATCCGCATGGGTGCGACCAAGGCGGATTTCGACGATACCGTGGCCATCCACCCGACCAGCGCGGAAGAATTGGTCACCATGCGCTGATACCTCGGCACCCTGAATTTGAACGGGTGCGGATGGGCTGGAGGAAGGGAAGCTTCAGGGCAACAAGGCGCAGTTGCCCTGAAGCTTGGCTATCCGCGGTCGTGTCCTCATTCGCACTCGTCGGCCGGAAAATTGGTTGTCGTCCAACACCCACCAGTAGCATCGACATCGCGATGTTGACCGGTGCGAGCATTCGCTTCTAGGCGTGCTGGGCCAACGCCTCCAGGGCGGGCGCGGTGTCGGGACGAATTCCGCGCCAGAGCAAGAAAGACTCTGCGGCCTGTTCGACCAACATGCCCCATCCCTTGGTGGTGCGCGCCGCATGCAGGGATTTCGCCCACAATGTAAACGGTGTATGCCCGCGGCCGTAGGCCATGTCGTAGCAAATACTTTCCTCGCCCACCAGTCCCACGGGCATCTCCGGCATCTCTCCTTGCAAGCTGGCCGATGTGGCGTTGATGATGACATCGTACGGCGGCCCCCGCACCTCGGAAAAACCGCAGCCCTTGATTTCACCCAGGTCAGCGAATTCCGCGGCCAGCTTTCGCGCGCGCTCCGGCGTGCGATTGGCGATGACGACCTCGCGCAGTTCGCGCTCCATGAGCGAGCCGAGCACGCCGCGAACCGCACCGCCGGCGCCCAGAATCAGGACCCGCTTGCCCACGAGCGCCAGCCCCATATTGTTCTCAAGATCGGCAGTGAGACCGAGGCCGTCGGTGTTATCGCCCAACAACGACGTCTGCTCGAAAAAAGCGATGGTATTGACCGCTTTTGCGCGCTCCGCGCGCGGCGTGAGTTCATTCACCAGTTCCGCGGCCGCCTGCTTATGGGGCAGGGTGACATTGAGACCCTTGAGGCCGCCGGCGAACAAGCGCAGCGCATCGCGGCGAAAATGATCGGGCGGGATATCGAACAGCCGATACACAAGACTCTGCGATGTGGCTTTCGCGAACATGCCGTGAATGAACGGCGACCAGCTATGGGCGATGGGATGACCCGCAACCCCATACTGATCAGGAGCCTCTGACCCTGCGCTCGAGTTCACCAGGAGCCTGTCTGAGTATTCCGCGTGAGCCGCGTTGGCTCTGCAAGGGAGTGGATGCAAGGCGCGCGGCGCAGGCCGTGGTTGATTCCACGGCCAAGCCGCGCAACGCCGCAGACGCCCCTTCCAGAGCCAACCCCTTGGGAGCGGACGGATTTGCCTTCATTCGTCGTTGTCGCCTCCTCATTGGGATCAAACCCAACCGCGTCGGCTCCGCCTCGACTGAAGGCAAATCCGTCTCGCTCGCGGCCACGGGGAATACTCAGACAGGCTCCTTGGCAAGCCACTCCGCCGCACGTTTTGCAAAATACGTCAAAATGCCATCGGCGCCGGCGCGCTTGATGCACATCAGCGCTTCCAATGCGACGGCGCGTTCATCCAGCCAGCCGTTGCCGGCGGCGGCCATGATCATGGAGTACTCGCCGCTCACCTGGTAGACCAAGGTAGGCATTCCAAAGCGATCTTTGACCCGCCGCACGATGTCGAGGTATGGCAGGCCCGGCTTGACCATGACCATGTCGGCCCCCTCGCTGATGTCGAGCGCCACCTCGCGCAACGCCTCGTCGGAATTGCCGATGTCCATCTGGTAGGTGTGCTTTCCGCCGCTTCCGAGTTGCGCAGCTGATCCCACGGCGTCGCGAAACGGGCTGTAAAAGCTCGACGCGTACTTGGACGCATAGGCCAGAATTCGGGTATGAATCAGGCCGGCAGTTTCAAAGGCATTGCGAATCGCGCCGATGCGGCCGTCCATCATGTCGGAAGGGGCGACAATGTCGGCGCCCGCGTCGGCATGCGAGCGCGCCTGGCGCACCAGCGTCTCGACGGTGAGATCATTGATCACGTAGCCCTTCTCATCGATCAGGCCGTCTTGCCCATGAGTGGTGAAAGGGTCCAGCGCCACGTCGGTGATCACGCCCAGATTCGGGAATTCTTTTTTGACCGCCCTGACTGCCACTTGCGCGATGCCATCCGGATTCCAGGACTCGCGCGCATCGAGGGTTTTCTTACCCTCGGGGGTGACCGGAAACAAGGCGATGGCGGGAATCTTAAGCCGCATCAGAGTCTCGCACTCGCGCAGCAATTGGTCGACCGAGAGCCTCTCGATGCCGGGCATCGAGGCCACGGGCTGCCGATCGCCGCGGCCCTCGACGACGAAAATCGGGTAAATCAGCGAGTCCACAGTCAAGTGGGTTTCCCGCATCAAGCGGCGCGAAAACTCGTCGCGGCGCATGCGCCGCATGCGGGTGCTTGGAAATGAATTCACGCCAATTCCGGTCGTCTTCAATGTGACTCCCATCATCCACTTGGCCACGGCAAATTCGCTCAGCGGGCCCCCGGCCCGGACTTCTCACCGCAGGCACCGTCGGCATAACGCGGTAATATCGCCGGGACGGTATCTTAAGCCGGGTGCTGATTTAAACATGAACGATGAGGTTGGCGGAAACAAGAGACGCGCCCGGTTTCAGGCGTTATGCCAGTCCCTGCGTCCGGATCTGCTGCGCTTTGCGTTCTGGTTGTCCCGCGACCGTGCCCTGGCCGAAGACGTGGTCCAGGAAAGCATGCTGCGTGCCTGGAAGGCTCGGGACTCGCTTTTGGACGAGAGCGCGGCCAAGCCCTGGTTGTTGACCATCATTCGCCGGGAATATGCGCGCACCTTCGAGCGCAAACGCTTCGCGACGGTGAACGTCGACGAACTGGTCGCCCAAGAGGAGCCGATGCTGGCTGCCGCCGAGGAACAGGACATCAGCGACGTGCGCGCCGCCCTGATGAGGTTGCCCGACGAATATCGCGAACCATTGATTCTGCAGGTTCTGATGGGATATTCGACGGCGGAGATTGCCCGCGAGTTGGAATTGTCGGGGCCGGCGGTGTTGACGCGCCTGTACCGTGCCCGCCAGCAGCTGCGCGCGGCCTGCGGCGAAGACGTAAGGCTGGATCCGCAGGAATGACGGATCACACGCACTATCGTTCCGCCATCATGTCCGATCCGCACGATCCGGATCCCGATCTGCGCGCGCACCGCGATTCTTGCGCAGAGTGCCGCGCATTCACCGAGCAGCTGCTGCGATTCGAAGCACGGCTCGAACGCGCTTTGCTCGTCGACATCCCCGTCAAATCGGTGGTGCTGCCGTTCGCGCGCAACGGCGCGCAAGGGCCTCGGCGCTGGATGGCGATGGCCGCCAGCCTGTTGCTGGCGCTGGTAATCGCCGCAGGAGCCTGGCTTACGCTGCCGCAGCGCAGCCTGGCAGCCGCTGTGGTCGCGCACATGGCGGGCGAGCCGGATGCGTGGCTCACCGATGCACCCGTCCCCGACGCCGACTTGAACGCGGTCCTGAAGGATTCAAAACTTCACTTGAAACCCGACGCGGGTGTGGTGAGTTACGCCAGCAGCTGCGAGTTTCGAGGACACAGGGTCCCGCATTTGGTGGTGCAAACGCCGTCGGGACCGGTGACGGTCATGGTGCTGGTGCATGAGGCCGTGCGCAATCCGAAGCAGTTCGACGAGCACGGTTATCGCGGGACCATCGTGCCCGTGCCGGGCCATGGCAGCATCGCCGTTCTGATGCGCGACGCAAACCCGGGGAGCGGCGATGTCGAACGCATCGCCGCACGGGTTGACAATTCAATCATCTGGACGCGTTGATTCTCTAAATACCGACTTCGCTCAGCAGGTCGATGAGCCGCCGCGCACTTGCTGCCAGCGTCGGATGTTCGGCCTCGAATTGCACGGCAACCCGTTCCAAGCGATCCGGAAGCGTCTTGTCGACCGCAGAGTCGGCAGCGCTCGCAGGCTCATCGACCATGCGTTTGACGTCCGGAAGGATTTCGCCCAGCGATTGCCGCGTCGCGGGATTTTCCTGATGTGCGTTGGCCAGTTCGGCGTGCAGTTTGGCGAGCCGTTCGCGCAAGGTTTTTTCGTCCATCGTTGTATCCTCGGGGAAAGCGTGTCCTATTGTGCCACCCGCTCAGGCGTGAGGCGGGCTACTTCGACGTAACCCGCACCCGCCGCGGCGATTGCCTGGTGAATTGCGCCGTACGCCTCGCGAAGAAACTGATCGGCGCCATACGGGGGATTCACGATCAGCAGCCCGCTTCCGGCGAGTCCCAGGCCCGCATCGTCAGGGTGGATCGCGAGATCCGCCAGCAGCATCTTCGGAATTCGCAAAGCCTCGAATCGCGCGTGCACCATGCTGCGTTGAGTGGCGCTGCGAATGGGGTACCACATCAGGTAAATCCCGCTGGGCCAGCGCCGGTAGGCATCCTTGAAAGCCTGCAGCATCATCTTCAGCTCATCGAGGCTCTCGTAGGGCGGATCGATCAGCACCAACCCGCGCCGCTCGTCCGGCGGCAGGAAAGCCTTGAGCGCCGCGTAACCGTCGTCGATTTCGGTGCGAACGCGCCCGTGAGACTCGATCTCGCGTTCCGCGGCGCGGGCCTCTGCCGGCAGCAGCTCGACGAACAATGCGCGGTCCTGCGGACGCAATTCTTGCGCAATCAATGCCGGCGATCCAGGATAGCGCGGCAGCCGCTTGCCGCGCCGTGCGTGTATCGCCGTGAAATAGTCCGCCAGGAATTTATTGCCGAGGGCCGCGACAATCAGGCGCTGAACGCCGCGCTCCGCCTCAGCGGATTTCTGCGCTTCCGGGGCTTGCAGGTCGTAGTAGCCGCGGCCCGCATGGCTGTCGAGCGCGAAAAACCCCGCATCCTTGCGCTTCAACGCCTGCAGGCAGTAGAGCAGTCCGACGTGTTTCGCCACGTCGGCGAAATTGCCCGCGTGATAGATGTGCCGATAATTCATGGCGCATTGTGCCTGTCGCGGCGAGCCCGTGCCAAAGGCCTCAAGGGGAACACTTTCAAGACAGGCTCCGAAGACCGGCTTGTTGCGAACCAACCCGCAAATATGCAGTCTTAAGCGACTACACGTTTGTCGAGGCGCGCTCAATGAAAAGCGGAATATTCGAGATTGACGGCGTCGAATATCCTGACGCCGACGCCTCGGACCCCATTGCCCTGGGGTGGATGCAGGGTTCACCGCCGCCGCAGGCAAAACTGATCCGCTTCCAAGACGATCGGTTCCTGGAGTTCCCCCGGATCCGTTGGACGCTATCGCACATGCGCGAGCTGGCGCCGACGGCCGCCGTTTGGCGCGGCGGCGCCGCACCCAGTGATCTTGGGCAAGCGCCTCACGGCCTCGAGGCCGCGATCGACGCACTCGCGTTCGAGGATTTGCAGGGCCATGGACTCACCTGGGCACAGTCGCTGCAACGCACTTATGCGGATGGCATTGTCGTCTTGCATCGCGGCCGCCGAATCTACGAGCGCTACTTTGGGGCGCTGCAGGAGCAGCTGCCGCATGCCTGTTTCTCGATCACCAAATCGTATGCGGCGACGCTCGCCGCGACTCTGATTCATGAACACGTTTTGAGCGAGGCCGAGACGGTGTCGCATTACCTGCCGGAGATGGCCGGCACCGCCTACGAGGAGGCCACGCTGCGGCAAGTGCTCGACATGCAAATCGGCGTGGAGTACTCGGAGCTGTATGCCGATCCGAAGGCCGATATCTGGGACTACGGCAGAGCCGGTGGTCTGCGTCCGCGGGGACCGGATTACTCTGGGCCGGGCAATTTCTACGAATACCTGCGCACCCTGCGCAAGGAAGGAAGTCACGGCGTGGCGTTTGCCTACAAGACCATCAACACGGAAGTGCTGTGCTGGGTCATGAAACGAGTCACCGGCATTGCCCTGCCGGACATGCTCAGCCAGAGAATATGGTCGCAAATCGGCTGTGAAGAAGATGGTTATCTCACGGTCGATACGAGCGGCGTGGCGATGGGCGGCGCCGGTCTGAGCGCCACTCTTCGCGACCTATGCCGTTTTGGCGAGCTGATGAGATGCGAGGGTGCCTGGCGCGGCAAGCAGGTCATCCCGGCCGAAGTGATTGCGGATATTCGCCGCGGTTCCGAGCCTGCCAAATTTGCCATGGCAGGGTACACGCTCCTGCCCGGCTATTCCTACCGCAACATGTGGTGGGTCTCTCACAACGCACTGGGCGTCTTCGAAGGGCGCGGCATACACGGCCAGCGCCTGTATATTGCGCCGAAAGCGGAACTGGTGATTGCACGATTTTGTTCGCACCCGGTCGCCTCGAGCGCCGCGAACGATTCGATCACCCTGCCGGCATTCGCGGCCATGAGTCATCTGCTCATGGCGGGCTGAGGACCGGATTGACTGAACGCGTCTGCAGCGCGGCCAAATACGCCGATTCCCGTCCGCCATTTAACATCTTCCGCGTCCGGCGCATGGAATCGCGGAGCAGTTCACAGTTGGCGCGGTCGTCCACGCACGGCATGGGCTACCATTCCGGGAGCATTCTTGAGAGGAGAGCGGGATGAGCACGGTCGCGGCGGAAACCCTGGTCGAGGCGCACGAATACGACGGCGACGAGCTGGTCCGTCGAGCTACGCTCGAGCGCCGCAACTACGAGCGAAAGTCCGTCGCCATTCACGCCAAAGTCACGGTGCCGGGAATGTCCGTGCTGCCGGGACACACCGTCGATATGTCGCGCGCGGGTGCCAGCATTACGGTGCCGTTCGAACTTGCGCACGGACAAGCCTGTCTCATCGATCTGCAGTTGGAAGCGTGCGGACAGACCAGCACTTTCCACATACCGGGGGAAGTGCGCTACTGCGTACCCATGGGCCACGGCCGTTTCCGGGCGGGTGTGCGTTTTGGCGAGACGGACGCGGCGACCAGCGCTTTCATCGCGGCGATTTTAAAAACTCCCGTCTGAACTCAAAAAATCTCGTCCGTCAAAAAATCTGGCGCGGCGGCTGCGGCGTCCGCCCAGTGAGGATAGGCGCTCAAGGCATCTACATAGTTGTGAATGACGTCGGTGTGCGCATCCTCCTGCCAACCGCCCGGCTGATTGCTGAGCGCCAAATCCCGCGGGCGGCCTTGCTCGTCGATGGAATAGAGCGTGAAATTCAGCGCCTGGCGCGCTTCACTCGCCAGAATTGGCGAGCGCTCGGCTTTTGCGTACATGGCGAGGACCGCACCGTAGGTTGAATTCACGCCACCCCAAGCCTGTTTGTCCTCATCCTGCTCGTGACACACGTTCACGCCAAATTCGCGATGAGTGAAATTCGCGCGGACAAAACCAATCAAGGAGCCGCAATCGCTGAGCCAGTCCGGATCAAGCAGGTGCTTTTTTTCGAGCAGATAACGCGCGAGGTTCAAGGGAGCCCATGCGGTGCGATTGGTGGGCGTGTCGTGGTCTTCAAAAAACTGCGCGAACAGGCGGCCGTCGGTTGCGGCGCTAGGCATTTGGTGGTCCTTGATCCAGCGCCACAGCGATTGTCTTGGCTCGGAAAATTCCGTGTAGCCATGCTCTGTCAGGAGATCAAAGAGCCGCAAAATATAAGTCATGTTTCCCGACACCGGACCGCGCCCCTCGCCGCTGCGATAGTCCGCGCGAAAAGGCCATGGGGAGTGAGCGGCGTCGCCGGCTTGCTGATTGGCAGCGAGAACTCGCGCGTTATGCAGCGCCTGCGCCAGGTATTTCGAGTCGCCCGTGGCTGCGAACAGCAATACCAACGCGTGGCCGGCGATGCCGCCCTTGTCGGGTTCGATTTCATACGGCTGATCGGATTGCGAACCGCAATCGGCCGGCTGCGGGAATTGTCCTCGCTTTCCGGTCGAGCGCGTAAAGGCCGGATACTTGCCGATGTCCGGTGTGAGCGCTTCCTTGAGTAAGTAGTCGCCCATCAAGCGCGCGGTCGCGAGCATCGCCGGCTGCTGTTCGCCGCGCATCCCATGGAATTTCAAATACGAAAGAATTCCCATGCCGTTTTGGGTCGCCGGAATGATGTCGGTGCGCTCCGTACTCGGCGTCCAGCCGGCATCCAGGAAGGTTTCGCAGGCGAAACGCGGATACCCGTGGGTCAAGGGGCACTGCTGGTAGAAATTCATTTCCCGGTCCAACGCTGCGCTCCACGATGTCCAGGGCAGCAATTGTCCTGAGGCATCGAAGCTGGCCACGTGCCCGGCTATGGTTACCGGCGTATTCAGACCGGCTCCTTGAGCGCCCGGTAAAAGAATTTCGTGTCGCACAAGGCGCCGCCCGGCAGCAGAGCAAAGCCGGGAATGACGCCGCAGGGCCGCCAGCCGAGTCTCGCATATAAGCGTTCCGCGTCGCTGCTTGCGGTATCGAGCACCAACAGCGTTTTGCCTGACTCTAAAGCGGCGCGCTCGGCGGCCGCGAGTAATGCGGCCCCGATGCCGTGCCGGCGCGCCCGCCGATGCACCAGCATCTTCGCGATGTCGGCACGATGCGGCTGATTCTCGAACGGAGCGAAAACAACTTGCACCGTGCCCAAGATGGCGCCTGCCGCATCCGTCGCGGCCAGCAATAGCCGCTCGCCGCGCGCCACGCCGGCAGCTACCTCGCGCCAGAACGCATTCGCTTTCGCGCGGGACAGGGGCAGCATGAAACCGACGGAAGCGCCGCCCTCGACGCAGTCGATCAGCACATCGCTCAGGGCTTGGATCTCGCCTTCGCCAAAAATCTGCAGTAAACGAATCTGGGTGGTATTCAGCACCGTTTCAACATTACGCCGCACCTGCCCTGAGATTGTCAATTTGCGCGTCGATCCGCCGCTAGAATGGCGTCGGAGGTGTGTCAGCCATGACTTTGCAAGAACTGTTCGGGGTGGAGCTTCCCATCATCCAAGCGCCCATGGCGGGTTATCAAGGCAGTGAAATGGCGATTGCGGTATCCAATGCAGGCGGGTTGGGCTCGCTGCCCTGCGCCATGCTGAGTCTGCAGGCGATGCAGACGGAGCTGACGGCGATTCGCGCAGGAACAGCCAAACCGTTCAACGTGAATTTCTTTTGTCACGCGACGCCTGAAATCGATACCGAGCGAGAAGCCGCCTGGCGCAAGTTGCTGCGGCCGTACCTGGAGGAGTTCGACATCGAGCTGGGCGACGCACCCACGCCGTTGCGGACCCCTTTCAGCGCCGCCGCCGCGGATGTGCTGGCCGCATTCAAGCCTGCGGTCGTGAGTTTCCATTTTGGATTGCCCGCAGCCGACCTCGTGAAGCGCGCTAAGGGGTGGGGTTCGAAAGTGCTGTCATCGGCCACCACTGTTGAGGAAGCGCTATGGCTCTCGCGCCAAGGCGTCGACGCCATCATTGCGCAAGGGTTCGAGGCCGGTGGCCACCGGGGCATTTTCCTGTCCGAAGATCTGACCACCCAGGTCGGTACATTTGCGCTGCTGCCGCAGATCGCCCGAGCAGTCGGGGTGCCGGTCATCGCGGCCGGCGGCATCGCGGATGCCAAAGGCGTGGCGGCGGCCATGTCGCTCGGTGCCGCGGGTGTTCAGCCCGGAACGGCGTTCTTGCTTTGCCCTGAGGCGACGACCAGTGCGGTGCATCGCGCGGCGCTGCAGAGCGATCGTGCTTCACACACGGCCCTGACCAATTTATTTACCGGACGGCCCGCGCGGGGCATCATGAATCGGCTCATGGCCGACCTGGGACCGATCAATGCCGCGGCACCGGCTTTTCCGTTGGCCGGCGCCGCGCTTGCAGCGCTGCGCAAGAAAGCGGAGAGCCTGGGAAAGGACGATTTCTCGCCCTTGTGGTCCGGCCAGAATGCCAGCGGCTGCCGAGAAATTCCCGCGGCGGCGTTGACCCGATCGCTGGCCGGCTGAGAAGGACTCATGGCGCTCGGCGCTACCGTTTACGCTTTCAAAATCGAACTCGCCGATTCCGATCGGGGTGTTTATGCGCCTCTGGACTTGCGCGTCGCGCGCCATCCGTCGGAAACCGAGGATCATCTGCTGACGCGGGTTCTGGCCTACTGCCTCGAGTACACCGAAGGGATCAGTTTTTCAAATGGCTTGTCCGACCCGGACCATCCGGCGATTTCGGTTCGCGATCTTACCGGCGCACTACGCGTGTGGATCGATGTCGGCGCGCCGGATGCGGCGCGGCTGCATCGTGCGGCCAAGCTCGCGCCGCGCGTTGCGGTATACACGCACAAGGACGCCGAGCAGCTGGCCGCGCGGCTGCGCACCGAAAAAATTCACCGCGCCGAGGCGCTGGAATTGTACGCGATGGATCGCGAGTGGCTGGCGGCGCTGGCAGCAAGGCTCGCACGGCGCATGGAATTCGCCCTCACCGTGGCGGATCGTCACGTCTATTTGTCGCTTGGCGCCGAAACGCTCACCAGCACCTTCGAGCGGCTTGCCGTCGGGCCGGAAATTTAAGTCATTGCAACGGCGGCGCCGCTGCGCGCGCTCAACAGCAGCGCCTCCAATGTCATCAGGATGTCGATGGATTCTTCGGGCGTGGCGCCCGTCCCGGGCGCGGTACCTTCCCTTACTAGGCGCGCGAAGGATTCCGCTTCGGCGAGAAATCCATTGACGGTCGCGGTTTGCACGGTGCTGTCGATGCCCTTACCCTCCCCCGCACGCAGCCGCAGGATTCCCGGTTGTTCGGCGGAAGTGTGATTGGCAAACGTGGTTTGAATGATGCCCGCGGAACCGACGATCAGCGCCTGGCGGTGCAGTGCGCTCTCGAAGCTGCACGTTATTTGCGCCAGCAATCCGCCGGCGAACTCGAGCGTTGCCGCCAGTGCACTATCAACCCCAGCGCCGCGTTCGTCCGAAGTAAAGTGCGCCACGGCCTGCACGCGCACGGGTCTATGCTTGGCGATGACCCGGCTCAGGCTGACCGGATACACGCCGACATCCATCAGTGCGCCGCCGGCGAGTTGCGGGTCGAGGCGGATATTTTCGCGATCGCTGAGGGTAAATCCAAAGCTGGCTTGGATGAGCCGAGGCTCGCCGATCGCCCCGGCCTCGAGCAGCTCGCGCATTTTAAGTGTCTGCGGCTGCGCCAGGTAAGGATAGCCTTCCACGAGCTTGACTCCGTGCCGGCGCGCGGCATCGAACATGGCGCGCGCCTCGGCGGCGCTCGCCGCCAGCGGCTTCTCGCACAAGACATGTTTGCCCGCTTGCGCGGCTCGAATCGTCCATTCGGCGTGCAGACTGTTCGGCAATGGAATGTAGACGGCGTCGATCTCGCGGTCGGCGAGCAGCAATTCGTAGGAACCGAAATGCCGTTCAATCCCAGTGTCCGCGGCGAATCGCTGCGCTTTGCCGGTGTCGCGGCTCGCAACGGCGGCAACCCTCACAGACTTGGATAGCCGCACCCCCTGCGTGAAGCTGCGCGCGATCTTGGCGGTGCCGAGAATTCCGATGCGCAGCGCTTCGCTCAAACTCATTACCGGCCGAGTTCGGTCAGAAAGTCCCGGGGACGCAAAAAATCCTGGTAAAGACGCGCTTCCGGCGATCCCGGCTCCGGGCGCCAGTCGTAGTCCCAGCGAACCAGCGGCGGCATCGACATCAGTATGGATTCAGTGCGGCCGCGAGACTGCAAGCCGAACAGGGTGCCGCGATCGTACACCAGGTTGAATTCGACATATCGGCCGCGCCGGTAGAGTTGAAATTGCCGCTCGCGATCGCCGTACAGCTGGTTTTTGCGCCGTTCCAGTATGGGCATGAACGCCGGTAGAAAATGATCGCCGATGCTGCGCAGAAACGCGAATGAGCGGTCAAATCCGTTTTCGTTCAGATCGTCGAAGAACAATCCGCCGACCCCGCGCGTTTCATTTCGATGCGGCAGAAAGAAATAGCGGTCGCACGAGCTTTTGTATTTTTCGTAGAGGGTAGGTCCGAATGCCTGGCACGCATCCCGCGCGGTTCGATGCCAGTGCAGCACGTCCTCGTCATACGGATAGTAGGGCGTGAGGTCGAAACCGCCGCCGAACCACCACACCTCAGGGCCGGCGGCGGGCCGCGCCACCAGGAACCGGACATTGCAATGCGTGGTGGGCGCGTGCGGATTTCGCGGGTGAAACACCAATGA
>Ga0193726_1000902_pt1 | contig 26653 bp, 26 predicted proteins | sample H2c1metaG_FD_144928 | JGI IMG/M metagenome (GOLD analysis project Ga0193726, IMG submission 144928) | Soil microbial communities from a riparian zone of the East river system, Colorado, United States - H2c1 | ecosystem: Environmental > Terrestrial > Soil > Riparian zone | place: USA: East River...
GCAACACGACCGATGAGTCCGGCGTGGAGGTGGGGGCGCCGGCTCGCCTCCCTTTAGCTCCGCCAGTGCGTTGGCGCCTCGCGGCAGTGTTGGCGGTCTCCAGTTTGCTACCCGTCCTCCTGGCGGTCAGTATCGTCGTGATACCCGACGGAGCTGCGGGGGTGCGCGTAAGCCAAATCTGGGGCGCGCAACGCGGCACGCTATACCCGGGCGTGCACTTCATCGCACCGCTGGTCGATAGCGTGGCGTTGTACGACACGCGCGAGCAGGTTTACTCCACGTTGGCCGCAGAAAATCCAAAAGCTAAAGGCGAAGTATTGCTGGTACAGGCCCGGGAAGGACTGAATTTGGGCCTGGCGGTGTCAGTGCGCTACCGGCTCGATCCGAAACGTCTGGATTCCATCCATACCAACTTGCCACAACCGGTGGGAGATGAGGTGGTGGCTCCGGTGGTGGCGACCATCTACCGGCAGCTGGCGCCGAACTACGTGACGCGCGAGATTTTTGCGACCAAAAGGGAAGAACTGCGGACCAAGGCCGCAGATGCAATTACCACGCGCTTGGCCAGCGATGGGATTGTCGTGCGTGAGGTTTTGCTGCGCGATTTGCAGCTTCCTGCGGAATACGCCAAGGGGCTCGAAGGACTGTTGTTGAAAGAGCAGGAAAACGAACGTCTCGGAACGGAACAGGATATCAAGCTGAAACAGGTGCGTATTGCCGAACTGGAAGCGGACGCGCAGAAAGCGCGGGACGTGAAACAGGCAGAAGCTCAGGCACAGGTACGGGTGTTGCAAGCCAAAGCGGAATCGGACGCGATGCAATACACGCTGCCGTTGAAGCAGAAGCAGATTGAACAGACGAAACTGGAGGCGCAGGCACGGAAGGAATCGACGCTGCAGAACGCGGAGGCGGCGGCACAGGCGAAGGTGATTGACAGCAAGGCAGAAGTGGAACGGCAGAGGAATTTGTCGGACGCCGAAGCGAACCGGATTCGCGTGACTGCGGCGGCCGATTCCGAGCGGATGAAATTTGAGGCGTCGGTGCTGAAGTCCAATCCGATGCTGATTCAGAAAATTATTGCCGAGCGGCTGTCGGACAAGCTGCAGATCATGATGGTGCCCATGGACGGCAAGAATTTCTTTGCGAATGACGTGATGCGCTCAGCGTTCTCTGGAGTGACGGGAACAAACAAGGGCTATGCCGACGCAGGGAATGACACCGACGAGTCAGATGCGCCTGCGGCAACTGCAACGACACAGCGCAAGCCGGCGCATCGGCCATAAGAGTTTTGCGAGCAGGCGATTGCGCCTGCTCGCAGCAAATTGCGGGACGGGAAGCGACGTCTGTCTCACATGCCGCAAGCCAAAAACCCTGTGGGTGGCGCGGTGCGCGACGCTGGAAAGGAGAAACGATCATGGACACGAAGCCAAGCACCGCCGCGCTTTGCTCGATGAACCATCGATCGCTTCCCGGCCAGCGACGCGCACTGCGCCATCCGGCTGCGGAATTCGAGTCGATTTGCAATGAGGGAGCGGTGAATACACGGTGTGTCAACCAGGAACAGAAAATGAAGGCCGCGATGAACCGCACACTTCGACGGCGAATTCTGCGAACGAGCTTGCTGACCGCATTGCTGATGTGCACCGCCTCTTTTGTCGGAGCGATGCCAGTTGAGAAACGCGTGGTGCACACTTCCGGGATAAGTCGCTCGGCTATCGAAAATCTTCAGCGGTGGGTCAGCTCTGGTCACGACGCTTGGTGCCTGAACGCACAAACTGTGGCTTCTGCCGAATTGCGCCGCCTGGCGCCTGAATTTGCGGGCGAGCAGTACGACCTGGCCGCGCTGCCACTGGAGACGCGGTCGCATGCAGCGACAAGTGTTGTGTACACCTACCATTCCCTCGACAGGCGCACCTCCTATCGCATTACTGTGCGTCGCTATTGGTGGCTTCAGGCCATCGCGGGCAATGCGCAATCGATCGTTTGGGTGCCTGCAAAAACGGAGGTGATTTCCAGCGAATGAATATTGCCCGGCTGGCAAACCCTAAATATTTTCCCCACGCAACCACGGACGCCCCCAGGGGCGTCCGTGGTTTTTGGACTTTTCGAGTTGCCGGCCGCCGGAGGCCAGCAATCAAGTGCAACGATGGCGTGATATCATTTGCAATCGTTCCCGTGTTCAATCATCCAACTCGTCTTTTCCCATTTGTATCTTTCTGGAGCGTGCGCTGTCTTCTCTTGACACTTGTGAGTTTCCTGTGGGGGGCCCCGGGATCACGGGCAGATGTCGCAGAAGACGCTGTCCGCTCCCTGGCACACCGGGTGCTTGCGACACCAGCGCGTGACAGGCGACTATTCCTTTCCTGGGAAAATCACTCCTCCCTCCCCGAAGAGAGCTCGTTGAAATTACGCGATATATTCGCAGATGAGTTGGGAAGTGATGCGCTGGTGGCCAGCCCTTCTTCCAATATTCCAATTCTGCACGTCACGATCGAAGAGACTCCAGCGCAAATCGTGCTGACGGCTCACGTTCTCGCCATCGCGGACGAGCAAATTCACGTGGCGTCTTTTTATCGAGGATCTCTTCCGCCAGACACCTCAGCTGGAAACAAAATTCGATTGCAGAAGGAATTGATCTGGAAACAGCCAGAACCGATTGTTGACGCGATCGAATACAAATATGAAGCCGGCAAAGAAAAGGCGCTTTTGATCCTGAGCACGGAAAGTTTGACTCTTTATCGAGAGGACAGAAATCATTGGGAACTTACGGATAGCAAACGCCTCCCGATCCCGGAAAAGCCGACGCGGGATAGGCGCGGAGAAATTCGCCTGTTGAAAGAGAATGAGATGCAGGTTTTGCTGCCCGGCAGAGTATGCGGCTTAAAACTTGCAGAGAAGATAGAAATGAATTGCCAGGATCGTTCGGAAAGGTTTCGCCAGGCGGTCGTACTGGCCACTGTCTGCAGTCAAGGCACCTTCCTGCTGCGAAGCGATTTGCAGGACCGAAGTCTGCCGGACCGAATATTTTTGCGAAATCCCAGCTCGGCCAAAGCTGATGCCCCGACTGCAGAACTTGAAGTCCCTGGTCCGGTTCTTTCTCTTTTTCCCGGAGAAAGTCCATTTGCGGCCGGAGCCGTTGTACTTAATCTTTCCTCGGGGGTTTATGAGATTTACCGCATCAGTGCCGTCTGCGGCAATTAGCCTGATGATCTGCAGCCTGTTGTCTGCGAGCAGTACGCGGGCGGCGGAGCATCCGCACTATGGCGGGACGCTGCGCATTGAATTTCGCGGAGCGGGAGCTACGCTCGATCCGCGCATGTGGAAAGTGGGGAGCGTTTCATTTGGAGCAGATGAGAAATTGGCACAACTGGTTTTTGATCGCCTGGTCACTCTGAACAGTTACGGGCGGTTTGAGCCAGCGCTGGCGACGCAGTGGTCGCATGATCCGAGTTTTAAGCGATGGCAATTTACGCTGCGGTCAGGAGTTAAATTTTCAGATGGGTCGGTCCTTACGGCATTGGATGTCGCGACGGCGCTGCAGGCAGTGCTTCCAGCGACTCATCAGGTAAATGCTTTGGGCAATTTCGTTGTCTTTCAAGCAAGTCTGCCCATTCCTGATTTATTGGAAGAGCTGGCGTCGGGGCGCAATTTTATTTTTCGCGTCCAGCCAGACGGAACCCTGCTGGGCACTGGACCGTTTTTTGCGGCGAAAGGTACTTCGAAAGAGACTGGCGCTGCTAAGGGTTTATCGGGCGAATTGCGGTCGCTGCACATGCGGTTTGTTGCCAACGAGGAGAGTTGGTCGGGCCGGCCTTTCCTGAACGAGATTGCCGTCACATTTGGAATTCCGGTGCTGCGTCAGATTTTAGACCTGCAGTTGGGCCACGCCGATATAGTGGAGATCTCACCAGAATGGGTGCGGCGGGTGTCGCAGGAGAAATTGCGGGTCTGGGCATCGTCACCGCTTACCTTGCTGGCACTGCGGTTCGATAGCGAGCAATCTGCCAGTTCCAATGCGAAATTGCGCGAAGCGCTCGCATTTTCGCTTGACCGCGGCACCATGGCGGGAGTGTTGCTGCAGAAGCAAGCCGAACCCGCATCGGCTCTTCTTCCGCAATGGTTATCGGGCTATGCTTTTCTCTTCAGTATGGAAACGAATCTCGAACGCGCGAAGGACATCCGCAGCACTTTGCCGGGCAACGTAGCCACCGTTTCGGAGCCATTGCGCATGTGTGTCGATGCAGCGGGCGATCTGGCGAAACTTCTCGGCGAGCGCGTGGCCGTCAACGCGCGCCAAGCGCAGCTTTTCCTGCAAGTCGCAAGCCGGACTCTGAATCGCGCCGCCACAAATTCCGCAACAAGCTCCTGTGAGCCTGCCGCCGGTCTACACCTCGTCGCTTGGCGCTACTCGTCTCTTAGCGCACGCGCCGAACTAGAATCTTTTGTGCGCGCTCAAATTCCTGCGGAAGCCACCGGCAACGCAGCCTCTCCCGCGGATCCAGAACAAGTCTATGCACGCGAAAGAAAACTTTTGGACGATCGCCGCATCGTTCCGCTCGTCGCCTTACCGGAGTTTGTCGGTCTGTCCGCCAACGTTCGGGACTGGATGCCCACCAAGTGGGCCAAGTGGAATCTCGCCGATGTTTGGCTCGATGCGCCTGAAACGATCACAGAGAATCCTAGTACATCAACATCTTCAAGCACTCAGTCGAAATCCGCCTCCTCCGGAGCCAAGCCATGAGTTTTCGCAGCAAACTGTTCCTGATATTTCTCGTCACCGTGCTGGCATCGGTTTCCATTGTCGCGTACGGCGTGACGCATTATGCGCAAGCGGCATTTGAAGAAATGGATACCGAGCGCACGGAGGCCTTAGTTTCACAATTCAAGAAAGAATATGCACAGCATGGCGAAGAAGTCGCGCGCCAGGTGGAAAACATCACCAACGCGGAAATCACGCTGCGCGTGGCGCTCGACCTGGCGCGCCCCAATGCGGATCCATCTTTATATGTGCACGATGCGACCGGCGCGGCGCAAGACCACGGTTTGGATTTTATGGAGTTCGTCAATTCCGATGGCACATTGATTTCGTCGGCGCAGTATCCGGCGCGTGTCGGCTACAAAAATGACTGGGTAACGGCGAACAAGGATTGGCGCGAGTCGGAAGCGTTTCTGCGAAAAGAGGAATTGCCGGATGGCGTGGCTCTTTCCTTAACGGTGGTTCGAACACTACCTGTCGGGGATCGCAATTTCTACATCATTGGCGGACGAAGGCTGGATCAGAATTTTCTGGCTTCGCTGGTATTACCTGCCGGCATGCGTACTCTTCTCTATCGCAATCTGGAGCCAAATTTTGCTCCCGCTGCACTTACCGATTCGAGCGGAATAGCGCCCAATGCCGAACGTTTTCAGTCATTGATTCAGGACGTGCAAAAACAGCCGCAACAAACAGTACGGACAATCAACTGGAGCAACGACGCGGCTGAAGCGGAGAGCTTCCACGCGATTCCCCTTCTGGGACGCAACAAAGAATTGCTCGGCGTGCTCCTGGTCGGAAGCTCCCGCAGGGAACTGATCACGCTCACCCGCCACATTGTTACAACCGCCGGAGCTGTTGCGGCGGCGGCTATTCTGATCGGCTTGCTTGTAAGTTTGTGGATTTCGGCACGTATTACCCGTCCTCTTGAAGAATTGACAGAGGCCGCGCGGGAGGTGGCTTCCGGACGATGGGACACGAGAATAGAGCTGCGTGGACGGGATGAGATCGGTCAGCTGGCCAGTGCCTTCAACGAAATGACCCAAACGCTCTCTTCGCAGAAAGACAAGCTGGTACAGACCGAGCGCGTGGCCGCTTGGCGCGAGCTCGCGCGGCGTCTTGCGCATGAATTGCGAAACCCGTTGTTTCCCATGCAGATTACCGTGGAGAATCTGCAAAAATCGCGCCAACTGGACGCCAAGCAATTCTTGGAAGTTTTTCTGGAGTCCACAGCGACCCTGAAAACGGAGTTGTCAAATCTCAATACCATCGTGGGACGCTTCAGCGACTTTTCGAAGATGCCCGCACCACAATTTGCTCCTGTCAATGTGAATGAGTCTTTACGCAATGCCGTGCGGCTCTTTGAGCCACAATTCAACGAAGTGGGAAAGCCAACCATCACCACGGAAACTTTCCTGGCTGAGCCACTTCCTGAAATTGATGCCGACCCGGACTTGCTACATCGCGCGTTTCAAAATTTAGTATTGAACGCGCTGGACGCCATGCCTGCGGGCGGCACATTGACTTTGAAAACGAGCGACCGCGGCGACAACGTTCGCATCGAGGTAACCGACACTGGCAAAGGACTCACGCCGGAAGAGTGCGCGCGGCTTTTCACCCCGTACTACACCACCAAGCAACAGGGCACGGGCCTGGGGCTGGCCATTGTACAGTCGGTCGTCAGCGACCATCACGGGGGAATTTCTGTCGCAAGCGAAGAAGGCCGGGGTACGACATTCGTCATCGATTTGCCAAAATGGCAATCAACGCGGGCGCGGGTACATGTTGAAAGTATTCCGGAGACCAGACTTGCCGCATCCGACGTACCTAGCGCTTCGAAGTAGCGCCAAGAACAGGACACTCAATTGCCACGCAAAGCTCATCTGCTTCTAGTCGACGACGATCCCAATACCTTGGCGTCCCTGTCGCGCGCCTTCCGCCTTGCCGGGCACGAAGCAACCGTCTGCGACAATCCGGTGCGGGCGCTGGAACTTCTGCGAACGGAGACGTTCGATCTAATCCTTTCCGACGTAGTGATGCCTGGGAAGAGCGGGCTTGAGTTACTCGAAGATCTAAAAAACGCCGGGGTGAAGACGCCGGTTGTTTTGATCTCCGGCCAGGCGAATATCGAAATGGCGGTGAAAGCAACGAAGCTGGGGGCTCTAGACTTTCTGGAAAAACCTCTTTCGACGGACAAGCTGCTCCTGACGGTCGACAATGCTCTACGCATCTCCCGCTTGGAAGATGAGAATCGCGAACTGCGACATCGTTTGGGAAAGCATGAACTGGTCGGTTCTGGCCCAGCGATGAAAAAAATGGCGGCTCAGATTGAAAGAGTGGCGGCAAGCGAAACACGGGTTTGCATTTTGGGCGAAACCGGAACAGGCAAGGAGCTTGTGGCGCGGGCCATTCACGAAAAATCGCCGCGCCGCGAAAATGCCTTCATCACCCTGAACTGCGCGGCAGTGCCTGCTGAATTGATTGAGTCCGAACTCTTTGGACATGAAAAAGGAGCTTTCACGGGCGCGGCGGCCAAGCACCTCGGCAAGTTCGAGCAAGCCGAAGGCGGGACTCTCTTTCTCGATGAAATCGGCGACATGCCAGTAGCCATGCAAGCCAAACTGCTGCGTGTACTGGAGGAGGGCGAAGTAGAACGCGTTGGCGGTGACAAACCTATCCGCGTGAATGTTCGCGTGCTGGTGGCGACCCACCGCAATCTCGAAGATCTGGTCAAGCAGAACACATTTAGACGCGATCTGTTTCATCGCATCTATGTTTTTCCGCTACTGCTCCCGCCACTGCGCGAGAGGCCGGAAGATTTTGCAGCACTAGCCGAACACTTCGCGCGCCAGGTCGCTGCCCAAAACAATTGGAAAGAAAAAGTTTTTTCAGATGAGGCCATCGCCGTGCTGCAACGCTACTTCTGGCCAGGAAACGTGCGTGAACTTCGCAACATTGTCGAGCGTCTGATCCTGCTCTCCAGTGAAGATTCCATCACTGCCACAGATGTGCGGCTGATACTTCCCGAGAATTCAACTTCGATCTCCGCAGCGGCTGCCACCTCTTCGACCGCGGTCTCCACCGGCACGCTCGCCGAACGAACGGAATCCTTTGAAAGGGAAGTGATGCTGGCAGAAATCCGCCGCCACAACTTCCACATGACCAATGTGGCCCGCGCATTGGGCTTGGAACGCAGTCATCTGTACAAAAAGTGCCAGCAACTGGGAATCGACCTGCAATCCCTCCGCAAGCCTGAATAAAGCAACCATTTCCGGATAAGTCCGTAAGTTGTTGATAATAGGCATATTTTTTCGCTTGACATAATTGCATATTGCGATAATATATTTGCATATTGCAATAAACGAGATTATCCATGACACTCGGCGACAAAATTAAATCTCTCAGAGCGGTGGAAGGTTCGCTCCGCGGTTTGGGGCGCCCGATGACGCAACAGGAAATGACCAGGGCCATGAAAGAGGAAGCGGGCCGCGGTTTAAGCCAGGCGTACCTCTCGCAGATCGAGAATGGCTCTCGTCCGCACCTGACCCACACCACCCGAGAACTCCTGGCCCGGTTTTTCCGTGTCTATCCCGGGTTTCTGGTGGACGACCCGGAAGGTTACACCCCGGGGCTTCAGTCCGAACTGCGCGCCTTGGACGCGAAAGTTGATTCCTGGCTTTTTGCGGGCGCGGAGCAGTTCACCGCGGACCCGGAACTTCAGCAGGCGTTGCTCTCGGTCGCGGAGTACGAAGATTCTCGGCGTGCCGTATTGCTGATTGCTGAAATTCTGAAAGCGCCGGGACTGGCGGACCGGTTGGAAGAAGTGTTGCGCCCTGACGTGAACAAGGGCAGCGCACATCCTCCGCCAGCAGGTCGGGAGAATTAAGCAAGTCTTTCCGAAGTACGGGGCGGCGTAAAAACCGCCCCCAGTGGTGTGGCAACTCGAATTCCAGCTCACGCAGTTGTGGTAACTGCGCTCGGGGTGTCGTATGAACTGGTCTGATTTTTATCTTCTCTGCTTCCTCGTGGGCTTTTCGCTCAGTGTGCTGTCGTTTCTGGCCGGCGCTGTGCACCTTCATCTGCCTTTCAAATCGCACCTGCCGTTTCACGGGTGGCATGACGTTGGCGGCCATATTCACACTGGCCATGCCGGTGGTCCCGCCGCAAATTGCCAGCATCCGTCGCATTCGCACAGCGGGAGCCACCTGTCCTGGTTTAATGCCTCAACGATGATGGCGTTCCTCGCGTGGTTCGGCGGAATCGGTTACATCCTGGCAACTCATTCCCACTTGGTCGGTGTGGTCACGATGGGAATTGCAATTTTCGCCGGTCTCTCGGCAGCTTGGGTGGTTTTAAAATTCATGGTGAAGCTGATGAACGAAGAAGGTTCGCACTTGAAAGATGAAGATTATCGCCACGAAGGCCTGGTTTGCACGGTGACCAGTCCAATACGCGAAAACGGGACCGGTGAAGTGGTTTTCCAACAAGCCGGAGTGCGCCGAAGCGCGGGAGCGCGTTCGTACGACGGCAAACCGCTCGAAAGAGGCGCCGAAGTCGTAATTGAAAAGTACGAAAACGGTATCGCGTACGTTCACCGCTGGGATGATTTCACCGGCTAATGCAGTAAACGGGTTTCGCGGACTGATGCAGCACTCGAACAGTCCAGTCGAAGAGTGAAAGGGAGGTCTTTATGTTGTTCGGGTTCCCGTCGGTAGCAGTGATTGCAGGTCTCATTGTGGTCATGCTGCTGCTGGTCATGATCACACTGGCAAAGATGTATCGCAAAGTGGGTCCGCACGAAGCATTGATTATTTACGGTACGGGCTCGGAAGCGCGCATCGTGAAGGGAAGCGGCACAATTATTTGGCCTATGGTTCAGACGTGCAGGGAATTGTCGCTGGAGCTGATGTCGTTTGACGTGGCTCCGCAACAAAGTCTCTACACGCAGCAAGGTGTCGCCGTGACGGTGGAGGCCGTTGCGCAAATCAAAGTGAAATCGGATCCCGTTTCGATTCGAACTGCAGCAGAACAGTTTCTTACAAAAACTCCGGCACAGCGCGAAGGCTTGATTCGCCTCGTAATGGAAGGCCATCTGCGCGGCATTATCGGCCAGCTTACTGTGGAACAGATCGTGAAAGAGCCGGAAATGGTAGCGGATCGTATGCGGTCCACCAACGCCAGCGATATGGCGAAGATGGGACTTGAAGTGGTGAGCTTCACGATTAAAGAAGTACGCGACAAGAACGAATACATCACCAACATGGGCCGTCCGGACATCGCGCGCATTCGTCGCGATGCGGAAGTGGCCACAGCAGAAGCAGAGCGTGACATCGCCATTAAGCGTGCTGAGTCCCAGCGCGCGGCGGCAGTCGCCAAAGCGCAGGCCGATCAAGAGCGCGTTGCGGCAGAAACCGCTTCGCTTGCAAAACAGGCGGAAGCAGAACGCGACCTCGACTTGAAAAAAGCCGGCTACCTGGAAATGACCAAGAAGGCGCAGGCCACTGCCGACAAGGCATATGAAATTGAAACCAACGTTATGCAGCAAAGGGTGGTGGCCGAGTCCGTGAAAGTGCAGCAAATCGAACGCGAAGCGCAGGTTAAAGTTCAGGAAGCCGAAATTGCGCGTCGCGAATTCGAATTGATCGCTACCGTGCTGAAGCCGGCAGAAGTCGAACGGCAACGTATGGAGACGATCGCCAGCGCCGAGCGGCAGCGCTCAATCAGTGAAGCCGAAGGTCGGGCATCTGCGATTCGCGCGCAAGGTGAAGCCGAAGCCGAAATTATCTTCAAGAAGGGCGAAGCCGAAGCCAAAGCCATGAATGTGAAAGCGGAAGCCTTCCAGGAGTACAACCAGGCAGCCGTCGTCGACAAACTCATTACCGGTATGCCGGAAATTGTGCGCGCTCTCAGCGAGCCGCTCAGCAAGGTGGACAAGGTGACCATCGTATCCACAGGCAATGGCGATGCCGCCGGAGCATACAAGCTCACCGGTGACATCACTAAGATTGCCGCGCAGGTGCCGGCCCTCTTTGAGGCGCTCTCCGGCATGCAAATGTCCGAACTTCTCGGCAAGGTCCGCGCGATTGGCGATAAAGCGCCGAAGCCTGCGATTCCTGCCGGTGACTAATGCTAACGATTGCTTCCGTTCCGGTGGGCATGCGAATGCCCACCGAGAACGCCTTTTGCTTCATTGAGGACGACAATGACGTTGAAAGCGAAATTAATAGTTGTCGGGGTGGCAGTTGGGGTGGTTATTTCGTTTATTGCACATCGCTATTTGGGCTGCACCGCGCAGGTCCTGCAGCATTTGACCGCGTGCGCCGCTCTTCCCGCAGTGAGCTTCACAAAAGCGACCGCGGTAGTGTTCAGTTCGTTGTGGAGTTCTTAAGCTGTTGTAGTGCGCGGGCCGCTGCATTGTTCGGAGGTCCGTTTCGTGCAGTTCCGAGAGATAGTCATGGGAAAGGAAAAATATCATGGGACTTTTAGAACGAGTTAGCACCTTGATTCGCGCGAATCTGAATGACCTCGTGGATCGAGCGGAAGATCCGGAAAAGCTGATCAAGCAATTGATTCTCGACATGGAGAATCAATACCTTCAAGTAAAAACTCAGGTCGCTGTTTCGATTGCTGACCAGCACATGCTGGAGAAGAAATTCCGTGAGAACGATGACGCCGGAAAGGACTGGATGCGCAAAGCGGAACTTGCCGTCGATAAGTCGCAGGACGATCTTGCCCGTGCCGCCCTCGACCGTTACCAGACATCACAAAAACTGGCCCTCAGCTATCGCGAACAAGTCGACGACCAGAAAACGCAGGTGGATACTTTGAAGAACGCACTCATAAAGTTGGAACAAAAGCTCGAGGAAGCAAAGTCCAAGCGCGATTTGCTATTGGCGCGTCATCGTCGCAGCATCGCTCTGGGCAAAGCCGCCCGCGCGCAAGCCACACTTGGTGAGCAATCGAAGGGTGCTTCTTTCGACCGTATGAAGGAGCGCGTCAATCACACTGAATCGGTAGCCAGTGCCGAAGTACAATTGCTGACCGATGGCGTTGGCGAGCAACTTACGCGCCTGGATCGCGATTCCGACGTGGACCGTTTGCTCGCCGACATCAAGAGCAAGCGCGGACTACTTACTTCCTAACACCATGCCAAAATGAGAAAAGAGGTACGAATCTTCGCACCTCTTTTCAATTCAGCGGGCGAGAGAGCAAGTTCTGCACTACGAAAAACAAAATATTGATCCCCGCCGAAATGCCAAATGCCGTCAGGCGAGCTATTCCTTCCACCTCTTCGAACACCATCATGAGGACGGCCGTGGAAGCGATACCCGCGGCCAACGGGCCGGCAATCGGAACTAGCATCAAAAGTGTGACGAAGGAAGCGAGCAGAATGGGCCGCAATATTCCAAGATAAGTTCCTGTCCCCGCAAAAAACCATTTGGAGACCAAGTGGCACAGGCCAATCTGAATCGTCGTCCCTATGCCCGCAATCACCAGAAAGACCAGCAATCCTACGACGATACCGATTGCCATAGCTGCTGGTGGTTCAATGCGACGGGTCAAAATGATCGGAACTGCCGTAAATAGAAACAAGATTGTGCTCGTCGTGAGCCAGACAAGGATTCCATAGTAAAGCGCAGCAGCATCGCGCGAAGCTCGGCGGATGGACAGGTCGTCCCAGCACACAATTTTGAATGCCAACCGCAGGTAATAAAACGGCGCGAATCCTGTTGGTGCTGGGAGGACCTCTTCAGCAGAAGGCATTGCCACAACACCAGAGCAGTTGTGCGAAAGCCCGTATTCGAGTCCACAAACGTTGCACTTCATGTAGTTACCCTCCGAGTTAGTTGCCGCGTAGCCTACCATAGTTGGTGTCTCGGTATACTGGAAGTCGCCCGCCTTGCTGGCTGCCGCTGGGGGAGCATGCGAGAATGAATTCGTGGATCCTCTTGTCTTGGCGCTTCCGACAGCAATCGCAGTTACTGCAGGAGTTGCTGTTTACGGCGCGGTCTACCCACGGTCCCAACTGTTCGGTCCCACCATTCGCCGCACCAACTCCAGGCAAAAACTAGCCATCACATTTGACGATGGCCCCAATCCTGCCGTCACTCCGCAAATTCTAGACTTCTTGGATGAGCACCACGCGCGCGCTACATTTTTCCTGATCGGAAATTTCGTCCGTCAGTGTCCTGAACTCACTCGTGAAATACTCGCGCGCGGTCACAGTCTTGGAAATCACACATACACGCACCCTAATCTCTTTAAATGCAGTCAGTCTAAGATTCGCAATGAGCTCGCCCTGTGCAACGCGGCAATTTCCGAAGCGACCGGAGCACTACCCAAATGGTTTCGCCCTCCCTATGGTTTCCGAAATTTTTGGGTGATCTCCACTGCGAACCAACTCGGCCAGCAAGCCGTTATGTGGACGCTTATCCCCGGGGACTGGAGAGCAAAGTCTGCGGAATGGCTCATCCCTCGCATGGAGCCAATTGCGCGCCACGCGCAGAAGAGCGCAAGCGGGACGAATCCTAGAACCAGCGAAGGTGACGTTGTTTGCCTTCATGACGGCAACCATCGTTTCCTGAATGCCGACCGCTCCGCCACGCTGGGTGCGCTTCGATACTGGCTGCCAAGATGGCGTGACCTCGGCCTCGAATTTGTTACAATTGATGAAGCGGTGCGTGAACCCGCTCTCTAACTATGGACGAGCGCGCTTTTTACAACGAAAAAGAAGAGACCCGGAAGGTCAAGCTGGTTTGCCCAAGCTGCCGGGGCGAATTTGAAGCGCCCGTGCGCTGGAAGGTTTGCCGAAAGAAGAAGGAATTGCCACGCGGCGTAGGCGAAGAAGACCGCCGCAAATTTGCCAAGGCGACATCATATATGGTGCGGCTTGACGATTTGGTAGCCTGCTACAAGTGCCGCAAGCGTTTTGAACTGACGGGACAGTCAACGGTGCTTATCAATGACAACCTCGGCGATCCCAACGACGATCCCGAAAATTTCGGCAACCGCTGAACATCGTTCTCTAAATCTCGGGATACATATCAAAAAACGCGTCAATCGACTGTCGAACCGTCGATTCAATTTCTTCCTTGCTGCCTTCAATCAGGTGCATGGTGACACGCGTCGTCCGTCCATTTTTCAACACCACTGTGGCGTCTTGCACCTCTCCCAGATCCTCTTCCGGCAGCAACCGCATCCCATAGATCAACGCCAGCTTAGCCATTACTTCCTCCAATATTCGAAATCCCAGCCTAGCGTTTGGCAAGTTGTTGGTCAAACCGTCCGCCGCACACTCGACCACCGGCCATATCATCCATTTCAGAGACGTTGCGTCGGCTACTGCTTTCAAACCGAAACTTGGTGAAGAAGTGAATGGGACGCTGGAAATCGCGGGCCTCATTTCGTTTGGGCTTGCCTGGGGAATTTCCTGTCATTTTCAAAGCAGCTGAATCGCCAATCGCGTTCGGTCATGGTATCTTCGGGCATCCCAGTTGGGTTTCTTCCGCATCGGATACGCAGAACGGAGGTGTGAGATGAATTTTCCAGCTTCCCACACAGCTCGATTTGCAGTTTTGTTGGCGACCACGTTTACCGTCGCTGCGTCGGTCATTGCGCAACAACCTGACGGGCCGCAAGTGTCCACTCCTGATCCTGTGGCAACACCCCCGTCTGCTCCCGCGCCTCGCCCTGCTGTGTTGCGGCCTGGGTCGCAGCAACTCTCCACCGGCCCCATCAACGTGCCTGCCGGCACCCGTGTCGCGGTTATCCTCGAAAATGGCATCTCGACGAGAAGCGCCCGTGCCGGTGACTCCATCTATTTCCGCACGTCTTTCCCTATCACGCAAAATAATCGCGTTGTTATTCCAGTAGGCTCCTACATGCGAGGTTCGCTTACCGAATCCAAGCGCCCCGGCCGCATCAAAGGCCGAGGCGAATTTCGTATGCGCCTCGAAACGCTGATTTTACCGAATGGCTACACCGTCGATCTGCTGGCCGTTCCTCGCAGCGCCGATAGTGGCGGCGCGGAAACAACGGATTCTGAAGGAAAAGTTACCGGACCCGGCGGAAAAGGGAAGGACGTTGGAACCGCTGCGACAACGACTGTGACGGGTGCTGGCATCGGAGCAATTGCTGGTGGTGCAAAAGGAGCTGGCATCGGAGCAGGTGTGGGGGGCTTAATCGGACTCGGAGCCATACTCTTTACGCGCGGTCCGGAAGCGCAATTGCCTCGCGGCTCAACGCTCGACCTCGTTTTGGAAAGAGATCTAATTCTGGACGGCAGCCAAATTCAGTATCGCAACACGGGCGCCACCGGAACGATCCAAGTTCTTCCGCCACGGGAACGCGAGCAGCGATAAGTTGTCTCAAATTCATTCCACATTGCAAACCTGGCCGCTTAGTTCGCCGATTCTTGTTTTTCATGACTAAAGCGCAGCGGGCTGAAACGATCCCAATCCACGCTGACTTTCTGCAACGTGATCCATTCGCGAATCAGGCGCGCCGTGATTGGCGTCAAAATAATCCCGCTGCGAAAGTGTCCGGTTGCAATCAGCAAGCCATCCAAGTCGGTCGGCCCGAGAATCGGCAAATGGTCGGGCGTATCTGGTCGCAACCCTGCCCAACTTTCTTCCACTTGGGCATTTCCCAGTCCAGGGACAAGTTCAATCGCTCCCGTCAAGTTCTTTGCCATGGCACCCGCCGTCAATTTCTTGTCGAAGCCAACATCTTCGACCGTCGCTCCCGCAATAATTCTTCCATCATTCCGCGGCACCAGATAGATATTTTCCGACCAAAGCACGTGCTCAATCTTCAATCCCTCGCCACGCAGCGCCAGAATTTGTCCTTTTGCTGGGCGCACTGGAGCATATTTGCCAACTCCTCCTATCGAACCGGAAAAACAACCCGCTGCAATCACCGTCCAATCCGCGGCGATTTTCTCTTCTTCAACAATTAGCCCGGCGCATCGCTTTCCTTCCTTCCAAATGCCCTTGACCTCGCTTGCTGGAAAGGTTTCCACACCGCTCTTTCGCGCAGCCACCAACAGTGTCTGGGTCAGCGCGCGATTGTCTATGCTTGCTTCATCCGGGCGCAAAATCGCAGCTTCCATTTCTTCGCTGAGTCCTGGTTCGAGTTTTCGCGCCTCCTCCGTGCGTAGCGGCTCTGCTTTTAAACCGACTCCGTGATGCAAGGCAATTACCGTGCTCAATTCCGCGCGGGCATCCCGGGAAAACAGCGCTTGAATCGTTCCTTTTGGCCGGTATCCTGTTTTCTCTCCAGAGATTCGCTCTATGTCTTTCACAAATTCCGGATACAGCGCCATGCTCGCTTTGCCGATCGCTACGAGCGGAATCATCCCGCTTGTCTCGGGAGCAGGAGAAAGGATTCCGGCGCTCGCCCAAGACGCTTCTTTCCCCGGAGTTTGCCGGTCAAATAAAGCCACGCGCAAGCCGGAGCGGGCGAGTTCAAATGCAATCGCTCCACCGATCACTACGGCCCCGGCAATGGCCACATCAAATTTTTTCATGTCGATATTTTAGCGCATTTACCTTGGGCCCGCGGGCAGAAGGCTCACCGGTGCAGGGACACAGTGCCTAGACTAAAAAACTAGAGGGAGTTGGCAAGTTCCTGCGACACAACTTCCGCTTTTTTCGCGAGAGTCCTCGCACGCCGCCAATCGCCAATGCGAGAAGCCGCACGCGCATCTGTCAGGAAGCCACGCGTCTTAGAAGCTTGATCTGCCTGGAGCGCATTCAGCTGTTTTCCATTGCTCGCGGCCAAATTCCGTTCCGCTAGTTCAATGCTCTGGTTGGTCTGCTGCTGAGACGCTGCAGTTTCTTCCGGGGAGAGTTGCGGCACAATCACCAACGGATTGGCCTTCTCAGCATTGTCCCCATTGCCTGAAGGCGGAGTGATGACCCGAGGTCGTGCCGGAACAGCGCGTGCGCTCGCCAGGTGCGAGGGGGGCGGCGGCATCTCCAGCCGCAAATCAGGTGCAGAATCAGCATCTGCAGTCATTGCTTGATACGCCGGAATCACCGGTTTCGCTTGGATGGCAGTCTTCCACGCAATCGTCGGCTTCTTTCGAGTGCTGCACCCTCCCGCGAACAAAATGGCACTGGTCGCGAAGAGCAGTGCCGCTCTCGCCGCCTTGTTGTTAGTGAAAGTTTGCAGCAGAATTGCCCTCTCTCTGGCTCAAGCCGCGAATGGAAGTTCGATCCGGAACGTAGTACCCCGGCCAACTTCTGATGTAAAGTCTATCGAACCATTGTGAAGCTGCACAATTCGAAACGTACTCGCCAGCCCGATTCCGTTGCCCCCGGCGCGCGTTGTATAAAACAATTGAAAGATTTTCTGTTTATTTTCCGGAGCAATTCCTTTTCCTGTGTCGCCAACGCTGATTTCCGCCATTTCACCGCGTCGGCTCAGCACCAGCCGCAACTGTCCGCCGTCGGGCATCGCGTCGGCGGCGTTTAATATCAAATTCAGAATGGCCTGCTTCAGTAACTCGCGGTCGACGTAAACTTCCGGCACATCGATTGGCAAGAGTTGAGCCACCTGCACATTTGCTTTTTGCATTTGTGGCTGCGCAATCTCCAGCACATCTTTCAGCAATTCGGCAAGATGCGTTGCTTCCAACTTGATTTCCATCGGCCGCGTAAAGTCCAGAAATCGCTTTACGACTGTATCCAGTCTGTCGATTTCCTTGTCCAGCACATTTACCGCTTGCCGGGTCCCACCATCTTGCTCCTCCGGCAGCGATTCCTTCAGGTTCTCAAGCCACAAGCGCATGGAGTTCAGCGGGTTTTTTACTTCGTGTGCTACGCCGGCCGTAATGCGTCCTAGCGCCGCGAGCCGTTCACTGACCTGCAATTGCGTATTAATACTTTCGATGGAATCGAGATCGCGAAGCGTGACCAGCGCGCCCATCCGTTCACCATCTTCCTGAATGGCTTGCACGCTGACGCTTATCCGCCTGTGCCCCTCGGTGGTTTGCAGCTCGGTTTCCGCTGCCACTTCGCTCAGTTCGTCGCCATTCAGTCGGAGCGCTTCTTGCAGTGGATGCCCTTCAGGAAAAATCTCAGTTATCCGCTTACCAAGAAACTGACTAGCCGGAGCCCCCAGGAATTTTTCCGCTGCGGGGCTCACCATCACCGCCCGCGCGTCCCGCGTAAAAAGCAACAATCCGTCTTCCAGTCCGGCCATTACCGAATTCATGTTCTCGCGCATGGTGCTGAAGATTTCATGGACGCCCCGCAACTGCTGGCCCACTTGCGTGATCTTTCGGCTGACCTGCCCAAATTCATCGTCGCTTTCGCGGACAAAAGTATTCACCTTGGCTGCCGGCACATCAAATTGTCCCGCGGAGATGCGATCCAGCTGCGCCGAAATATCCCGGAGTGGTGCCAGCGTCGCCCCGGTGACCACCGCTGCCAAAAGCGTCGAGATGATCAGGGCCAATATCACGATTGTTCCGGTAGTTCGCAGGCTGGGCTCAATTTCATTCAGCAAGAAGCGCGACGACAACACGACGCGCACTTCACCAAAAGGCTGTCCGCCCTTGTCGAACGGATAGTCCAGCTCGTAAACTTTCGGCGGCCCGGAAAGGATCTTCACTTGATGAATAAAATTTCGTTGGGTCAGTTGCGAGAGTGGCGCGCGCCGCTGCAGAAATTTGCCCGGCAACGATTCATCCGTGGAAATCAGCACCATCCCATCGTGATCCGTGATGGAAACTTCATAAACGAGGGGATTATCCAGTGAGCCTTTCAGCTGGGTGTGCAAACCATCGCTGATTTCAAATGCCCTGCGGACGTAATCGTGAATGTCTTCGGGGGAATCCGAAGCCGGACGCAAGCCGTGTTCCACCGCATCCGTCAAGGCATGCTGCGACTGCAGGAAAACCTGATTGGCCATGTCATTTGCATGCTTGCCTGTTTCCTGCAGGACTTGATCCAGCAGTTGCGCTGCAAACACGCCGGACAACACGGCCGCAACGAGCATTACCAGGCTCGTCATGACCAATGTCAGCTTTGTGCGCAGCTTGAGCTGCATTGCGTTCTATTCGCCCTCGGCGCGGTCTGCGCCGTACTCTTTTAGTTTGTTGTGAAGCGTCTTCAGGCTGATAGCCAGCAATTCCGCCGCGCGCGTTTTGTTATTTCCCGTCGCATTGAGTGTTTGCAAGATAAGCTCTCGCTCAATGGCATCAACCGTTGTGCCAATAGGAAATTTGATGGAAGACAGATCGCTGGGTCCTTTTGCCGGAGTTTTGCCAAACTCTCCAGGCAGATTGGCGCGTGTGATTAAATCTCTCTCGCACATGATCACCGCTCGTTCCAAAACGTTGCGTAGCTCACGAATATTCCCCGGCCACGTATGGCTCATGAAAATATCCAGTACCTCGGAACCAATGCCACGCACTTGCTTTCCGTGTTTCGCATTGATATCGCGCAAAATGTGTTCGACCAACAGCGGAATATCATCCTTGTGGTCCCGCAGCGACGGCAAATTAATATGAAAAACATTGAGCCGGAAAAAAAGATCCTGTCGCATGTGGCCGCTCGCCACAGCTTGTTCCGGATCCTTGTTTGTCGCCGCAAGCACGCGAACATCGACAGGTGTCTCGCTCTTGCTGCCCAGCCGGCGCACCTTGCGGTCTTCTAGCACACGCAAAAGCTTCGCCTGCGTTGGCGCGGGCATCTCGCCGATTTCGTCCAGCAGCAGCGTACCGCCGTCAGCCAGTTCAAAGCAGCCAATCCGCCGCTCCGCTGCGCCCGTGAAAGCACCGCGTTCATGACCAAAGATTTCGCTTTCCATCAAAGATTCCGGAATTGCCGAGCAATTGATCGCCACAAACGGGCCGTTGGCTCGCGGGGAGAGCTTGTGAACTGTCCGCGCTACGATCTCTTTTCCCGATCCGGTTTCACCCGTAATCAAAACCGAGGCCGAACTTGGCGCTGCCATCTCCACGATGCGCATCACTTCCTGCATCGGGCGTGACACGCCTACGAGTTCGCCCAGGCGTCCGGACTCCCGCAATTGCCGTTGCAAAACCGTCAGTTTTCGCGCATCGCGCGCTTTGCCCAGCGCACGATCCAACAATGCGCGCAGCACTGGCCCCTTCAGCGGCTTCTCGATGTACCAGAACGCCCCCGCCTCAATCGCGGCCACCGCGCGTTCTTCACTGCCTTTTCCGGTGATCACAATGGCGGGAACATCGAGTAACTCCTGTCCCAGCTGTTTCAGCAGGTCGAGGCCGTTCATTCCCGGCAATTCAACATCCGCAATCAACGTATCCGGCTGATAGCTTCCGAATTTTGCCAATGCGTCTTCCGCCGTACCCACGCCCAATACTTCGTAGCCCCAGCGCTGCAGCAGAGCTTCATATCCTTTTCGCGCGTTTTCCTCATCTTCAACGATCAGTACGCGGTCCTTGCGTTCCAGCATTTCCACGGTGCGGCTCGATGCTTTAGTCTCATCGCCCATGCGGTCGGCCTCTCCTACTGTTCGGTGATAGTGCTGCAATTGCGGTCGTCTGGCTGGAACAGTTGACTGTAACAAGCCCCCACTCACTTGCCAAGCCTGGGGCCCAGCTGCTGGCGCTCTTCCGGGCTGGGGCGCGCGCAAAAAAGTCACGGGAGCGCGAACGCCCGTGACTTTTCTAAGCCGTCAAAACCCAATTTTCTCAAGCTCGGTTGGACTACTGCACTAAGCCTTGCCTGCTCATTCCTTTACGAGGTATAGAGCTCTCTCGAGCTCTAATTCGAGTTTTGCACCTTTCAACAGGTTCAATTCGTGCCCTCGTCCAGACTCCATTAAGTACGCTGCAATTGCTCCTGCCAGAGCACCTTCTGCAGCCTCTTTCGCGTTCTTGTTTTTCACCCCATGAACAGCGCCCATTGCCGCGCCTTCTCCCGCTGCTTGTCCAGCCGCCTGCTGCGTACTCGTTTTGCCCTCGATTACTCCTTCATTTCCCTGGCGAACTCGAACGCTGCGGTCTCCCGGCACACTCGCAATTTCCGCAACAATGGGCAGTGCTCCGAACCGTGTTCGAATTTCGTCAAATGTCAGAAAGAGTCTGGCCCGCCCGGCGATTCCAGCAGGTTCGACCCGGCTCACATGTCCACTGATTTCCGCGCCCGCTGGTAAGTAGATTCCACTGCCGGCTTCGAGCGGCTCTAGTGTCCTGGCCTTGAATCGCTTTCCTTCCTGCGTGTTCACGGTATTTAAATCCTCTTCCAATCGGACCAGAAATTTCGTGCCCGGAACGACCGCATAAGCCTCAACCGGCAAATCGGCACGCCGTTTCCCATCGGCCTTTTGCATTTGTGCAACGGGCAACGGCGCTCGGTCCTGCCTGGGGTAGCCATCTGTATCCGTTGCTGGTCGATTTGAAGGGCCCGCTTCCTGTGACTGCTGATTCGGCACTGGCTGGCTAGGTTCTTGTGCCGGCAGCAAGCCTGTGCCCCAGAAGCCGAGCAGCAAGACTCCTGTCAGAAACTTGCCATTCCTTGAAATTCCGTGTTCCATGATTGTCTCCCGGCAAACCACACGGGCATTAAGGCACCCGAAGCTCCGTTCCGGGACTTCCTTGGAAGCTGCAACTGCGTGCTTTTGCAGTCACTTGGAGGAAGCGGATTCCTCTAGAACACGGGGCAGAGAAAACTGTCGCCTGTTCCTGACACCCAGGCGCAATCGAATCCATGCACTTAGGTATTTCTGGCAGGCCGCTTGTCCGGACTACGCCAGAAATTTCTGAATCCGCCGTAAAACCTGTGCATACATCGCTGGGGTTACCCTGCCCGTCTGTGTATTCTGCTGGCTGGGGTGATACACACCAAAAAGAGAAGGCGTTTCGCCGGGAAGAGTTTCCTCCGCACCATGAGCAAATTTATAAGCCGCGCGCGACCCAATCACACCCTCGCGCTTCAAGATATCTAGATATCCGTCCCAGGCAATTTTTCCCAACGCCAGAATCGCCTTCGGCTTCAGAATTTGCATGTCGCGCTCCAGATACCCGCGGCAATTCGAGATTTCCTGTGGGAGAGGTTTATTGTCAGGAGGAGCGCAGCGACAGGTTGCCACAATGTAAGCCCCCTGCAGCTGCAGTCCATCATCGCGGTGCAGGGAAGTAGGCTGATTTGCGAATCCGGCTTTGTACAGAGCCGCGTATAAAAAGTCACCGGAACGATCCCCGGTGAAGTTGCGCCCTGTGCGATTCGCCCCATGCGCCGCAGGCGCCAATCCCAAAATCAGCAATTTTGCCTGGGGATCGCCAAATCCCGGAACCGGCCTCCCCCAATATGTCCATTCCCTAAAGGCTCGACGCTTTTCTCGTGCCACGCGCTCGCGATACTCCACCAGCCTCGGACATTTCCTGCAATTCACAATTTCCGCATTCAGTGCGTGCAGTAACTGAGTTTGATCCGCCATCGCGCTAGGAATTCGAACGTCCCATCATCTGCATCAATTCCGCGTAAGGCACAGGTCCTTCAAACAATGCCTTACATGATTCCTCTGTCAGCATTTGTTTTGCTGCACGTCGCACCATACCCATACTCACGCGCATAAGCGCGGACCCCGTGCTCGCCCGTGCCACTCCCATTTTTTCCAATTCTCGCAATGGCGGGGAAGTTGGGGTAATCAAAATATTCAGCGGCGCCTCGAGCGCTTTCACCAATTTTGCAATCGTCTCCCGATCGCTCACTCCAGGCGCAAACAAGCAATCCGCGCCTGCCGCGCGATACGCCCGCAGTCTCTCAACCGATCGTTCGAATCTAGTACCCTCCGGGCCAATCGGCATCAAATAAATGTCCGTCCGCGCATTGAGCACTACCGGCACGCCTGCCGCCGCCGCGGTTTCCTTGATGGCGCGAATTTTCGCCAGTTGCAACGCCAACGGAACATGCGAAGTCTCATCCGCTCCCGTAATATCCTCAAAATTTAGTCCCACGCCGCCGGCCGCAATCAGCGCCTTGGTCGTCGCGACCATTTCCGCTGGCGTCGTGCCGTATCCCGCTTCCATATCCGCGGTAACGGGCACTTGCACTGCTCGCGCAATGCGTCCTACTACCTCCAGCATCTCGTCACGCGAAACTTTTTGCCCATCGGCGTACCCTAGCGAAGCCGCCACTCCCGCGCTAGTCGTCGCTATCACCGGAAATCCCAGCTCCTCTACCACTCGCGCACTCGCGACATCCCAAGCGTTGGGCAACAGCAAAAGTTTTGACCCCTGATGCAGCTTCCTCAGCCGCTCCGCTTTCTCCGCCTGCACCTGAATATCCATGTAATTTCCTTTTCGTAATTTGGGAAATCGACGGCGGCCAGCCGCCTTTCGGCACAAAACAAACAATGTCGCAGGCGATCTCGGACTAGCGATTTAAGAAAAACAAACACCATTCTTGCAACGAGCCCGCCTTAGCGCAACAACTCCAGCACTTCCTCATGCAACTTTCCATTGGTGCTCACAAAATCCCCTGTATAGATCGTCCGCACGCCCGCGATATTGGTCGAACGTCCTCCCGCCTCCTCCACAATGATTCCCAGCGGCGCCAAATCCCATGGCTTCGACGTCAAATCCACCGCCGCTTCCACCGAGCCTTCCGCCACCAGCATGTGCTGCCAGAATCCGCCAATTGATCGTCCATTTCGTGCTGTGTCCAGCAACTTCCGCAGGCGCGCCCGCGCCGCAGCATCTTTACTGGGTCCCGCGCCCGTGGTGAAGGCCATTGACTCACTCATTTTCGTAGCGTTTGAAACATGAATGCGCTTCCCATTGCGATAAGCGCCCTCCCCGCGGTACGCGCACCATTGTGTTGCCAACGCCGGCGCACTAGCAATTCCCGCCACGATTTCCCCATCCCGCTCAATTCCCAACAGCGTTCCAAAAATCGGAATGCCGCGTGAAAATTCTTCGGTCCCATCAATCGGGTCAATGATCAGCCGTGCTCTTCCGGAGGTGCTTGCCGCCTTCGAGTCTTCGCCACCCATCTCTTCACCCAACACATCGAGAGTCAGGCCGCTCGCTGCAACCTTGGCTCGCGCCATTTCTTCCACACCGCGATCCGCCTGTGTCACAGGAGATCCATCACCCTTGCGGTCAACACGCAAATCGCCCGTCCGGAAAAATTTCAAAGCTATTGCATCCGCTTCCTCCGCAATTGCCTCCAGCAATGTCCCAAACTCCGCCTGATATCCCATCGTTTCTCCCACATGAATTTAGTAAAGGCGCCATTGTCCAACCTTCCCTACCTAATGTTCTCGCTACAAACTCAAGACTCCCCGGTTCCATATTTCAAGATCAGTTCGTTCGCCTGGGCATTCCGTACGGGTTCTTCGCGGGGATGATCTGCAGCTGCATTTGACACCCTCTTCCAGCACCCCTAGCATACAAAGATATAGCTATGTCTGCCCATGCCAACACCGGCACCCTGCTCGACCGCATCCTGGAATCGCGCCGCCTTGAAGTCGAGCATCGCAAAGCGGTCCTCCCGGAAACTGCTCTAAAATATGGTGCCAAAGCCGCCGAGCCGCTGCGTAATTTCCCAGCGGCCCTTACGCGACCAGGACTAAACGTTCTCGCCGAGCTGAAACCCGCATCCCCGTCCCGGGGAGTTCTCCGCGAGCCGTTTGATCCCATCGCCCTCGGCAAATCGCTCGAATCCGCCGGTGCCGCCGCTCTTTCTGTTCTCACGGAAGGAGAGTTTTTCTACGGCTCGCTAAAGAATCTTCGTGACGCGCGCAAAAACGTAAAAATTCCTGTCCTCCGCAAGGATTTTATCTTCGATCCCTGGCAAGTTTGGGAAGCTCGTGCCAATGATGCCGACAGCTTCCTTCTCATTGTCGCCGCACTTCACGACGCGCTCCTGAACGACTTGATCATTCTCGGACGCGAAATCGGCATGGAAGCGCTGGTGGAAGTCCACTCCGCCGACGAACTTGACCGCGCTCTCGCCGCAGATGCACGAATCGTGGGTGTCAATAATCGTGATCTGAAGACCATGCATGTTTCTATCGACACTTCGTTCGAATTGATCTCGCGCATTCCCGAAGATTGCATCGCCGTCAGCGAATCCGGCTTGCGCACCAATGAAGATCTCGTCAAACTGCGCGCCGCAGGCTTCGATGCCTTCCTCATCGGCGAGTCACTAATGACAGCCGCCGATCCCGGCTCAGCTCTTGGCACTCTGCTCGGCACATCGCCGCCACAAAGTTAATTCATGGTTCGCGTAAAAATATGCGGCATTGGCAATTGGGGCGACGCTCGTGCCGCTTGTGATCTCGGCGCAGACGCTCTCGGTTTCAATTTCTACGAGAAATCCTCGCGCGCCATTGCTCCAGCAGCTGCCTGGGCCATTCGCAAAAAACTTCCCCCTTTCGTTGGCGCTGTCGGTGTTTTTGTCAATTGGGCGCCGGCCGCAGTAAACTCTCTCTCGCGTTCGCTCCAGCTGCACGCTGCCCAGTTGCACGGCGATGAGACGCCAAAGCAGGCTGCAGCCATCGACATTCCGGTGATCAGGGCTCTTCGCCTCGGTGCAAAGTTCAAAATGTCGGAATTTTCACGGTATCGTTGCCACGGCTTTCTCCTTGACGCCGCGCAAAACGGCCAATACGGTGGCACCGGCCAACTCGCGGATTGGGATATTGCCCGCGCAGCCGCGAAATCGCAAATTATTATTCTCGCCGGCGGACTCACTCCGGAAAACGTCGCCGAGGCCATCCGCACCGTGCGTCCGTATGCCGTCGACGTCGCCAGTGGGGTAGAATTAAAGCCCGGCAAAAAAGACCATGGCCGGATGCGCGCGTTCCTCGATGAAGTCCGCCGCGCCGAATCGCAACTCTAACGTAACGTTTCACGGAGAATCTTCGCCGCTCATGAGCCCTATCCTTCAGTCGTCGACAGTACCCGGCCGCTTCGGCCCCTACGGCGGTCGCTACGTTCCCGAAACGCTCATGGTCCCGCTTTTTGAACTTGAACGCGCCTACGAAGTCGCCAAAGCCGATCCAAAATTTCAAGCGCAGCTCGCCGACCTGCTGAAAAATTTTGCCGGGCGGCCCACGCCCCTGCAATTTGCCGCGCGGCTCACCGCGCATCTCGGCGGCCCGAAAATTTATCTCAAGCGCGAAGACCTCCTGCACACCGGCGCCCACAAAATCAACAATGCCATCGGCCAGGGCCTCCTAGCCGTCCGCATGGGCAAACCACGCATCATCGCCGAAACCGGAGCAGGGCAGCACGGCGTCGCCAGCGCCACAGTCGCCGCGCATCTCGGCCTGGAATGCGTTGTATACATGGGCACCGAAGACATGGCTCGTCAGGCTCTCAACGTGGCGCGCATGCACATGCTCGGCACCGAAGTTGTCGGCGTCGACTCCGGCAGTCGGACGCTCAAAGACGCCATCAACGAAGCTATGCGCGATTGGGTCACCAACATTCGCACCACTCACTATCTTCTTGGCTCGGCGCTCGGCGCCCATCCCTATCCAACGATGGTCCGCGATTTTCATACGGTCATCGGCCGCGAAGCGCGCGAACAAATCCTCGCCGCCGAAAAGCGCCTCCCCACGCATCTTTTCGCCTGCGTTGGCGGCGGTTCAAACGCCATCGGCCTGTTCCACAAGTTTCTCAATGACGCTGACGTAAAAATGATCGGCATCGAAGCCGGCGGCCGCAGTCACGCCATCGGAGAACACGCCGCCCGTCTTGCCGCACATCAAGGCTTCACCGGCGCGCGCCCTGGCATCCTCCAAGGCACCTATACCTACGTCCTGCAAAACGAAGACGGCCAAATCGCGGCCACCCATTCCATTTCCGCCGGCCTCGACTACCCCGCCATCGGCCCCGAACATGCCTGGCTCGCCGACACCAAACGTGCCTCTTATGCGGCCGTCTCCGACCAA
>Ga0193726_1000903_pt1 | contig 26611 bp, 35 predicted proteins | sample H2c1metaG_FD_144928 | JGI IMG/M metagenome (GOLD analysis project Ga0193726, IMG submission 144928) | Soil microbial communities from a riparian zone of the East river system, Colorado, United States - H2c1 | ecosystem: Environmental > Terrestrial > Soil > Riparian zone | place: USA: East River...
CCGCTCGATCGGCCGACCTCGCCCAATAGCCTTCGTCATCAGCGCTCTCCATTGATTGCTCGGAGCGCCAGTTTATAATGTAATGAACTTCAGTTCCAGATGACTAGGATGCCGAGCCCGAAATACGCTGCCTACGAGAGCGCCGCCCCTTACTTCGATCTGGTCCGTGGGGCGCTAGGTGACCTCGTTGATGGCGAGCACTTCTTCGACATCGTCACCGACGATGTCGTCTACGAGGTTCTCTACGACGTCCCCGGTTGGCCTCGCGTTATCCAGGGGCGCACCGATCTGATGGCGCAGTTCAGGGGCTACTGCAACAACATCGAGCTTCAATCAGCCGATAAGTTGATCGCCCACAAGGCAGACGACGGGCGTATCGTCGCCATCGAATATGAAGTCCATGGGACCATCCTCGCGACGGGCGTGAAGTACGACAATCAATTTTGCTCAATCATCACGATTGAAAACCGGAAAATCGCGCACTGGAGAGACTACATGGACTCTCTCGCGGCCTGGAACGCATTGACGGCGGGCGCTCACTAAACGGCCAGATCAACCGTGCCTTGAACCGGCCATCGGCTGGCGGCGCGTCGCATTCGACATCGCTAGCCGCCTCGACCTCAACCCGACTTGGTTGCGACTCAGGCGATTCTTCATCTAACCGACGAACGTTCCCGCTGTTCCACAGTGAAGTTGCCGTCGCCATCTCGCACGACCTTAATATCCCGACGCCCCTCGGGGTGAAGTGTGAGCGTCTGCAGGCTCGGCTTGGTGCCCTCCTCCGAAGGTCGAATCTGCACCGTCATACCCAAACCGATTGGCAGACGTTTGAGCCTGATATGGGGCGCCATCGCAGAAATGACATCGGCGATGGCGTCTGCGCCGAAACCGAGCTTTTGCAACGCGCTTGCGATCGTTTCCCCCTTCCCAAGGCGTACCGATATCTCAAATGGCTCAGCGTGCGTCGCATGGGCAGTGTCGTTCGGCGGCAAACTAGATGGCATGCGATCGGGAACTGACGGGTCGAACGGCGACACCCGGTCCATCAGTGACTGTTGGCTCCAAGCTGAGGTGGAAACGGCGGCGTCGATCGCACGCCCGGACAACTCGGCATACAGGTCCGCCGTCACGTGTTGCTGGGAGGGAGCATCTATCACGGTTGGTGCAGCCTGCGTCACGGGAGTTGGATCCCGCTCGTTGGTCACACCGTAGACGGCCCAGCCAAAAGCCATCATTAGCGCCAAACCGACGCCGAGGATGCCAAGCTTCCGACTCACACTGCCGGGCGCGGCCGGTGGACGAATTTGCACGAAGGTCGGCGGTCGCGGCGGTCCATCAAAACCCGAGGATTCCGGGCGCGGGGAGAATGCGTCAGCCATCTTACATTACATGGAGGATTAGGGGGCAGCACTTCTCTAACCTTCGATGCGCCAATGCTCAATGATCGCCTAGCCAAATCGACAAGCAGTGGCTCATGGCAGCTTTCCGCGGCTGGCGGGCCATGCTTCAGTTGCTCCGTGGGAACGACGTCTCGGCCGCCTAATTGGATCAAGCCGCAGCTAACGCGCTTCGTTGATGAAGCGCCGTCGGGCAAGGACTGGCTGCACGAGATCAAGTACGACGGCTACCGCATGCACGCGCGGATCGATGGCGGCAATATCCAACTTCACCAGAACCGGCTTGGATTGGTCGCATCGATATAAGCGCACCATCGAAGCCCTCCGCTCGCTGAGGGTAAAGTCTGCCTACCTCGACGGCGAGCTTTGCGCGCTGAACGCGGACGGCGTGCCAGTGTTCAGCCAACTACAGGCGGCAATGGATGAAGGCCAGACGGATCAGCTCGTGTTCTTCGCCTTCGATCTTCTGTTTCTCAATGGACGGAGCACGGCACAACTGCCGCTCATCGAGCGCAAGGAGCGGCTCAAGCGGCTGTTCAAGCAGGAGATTCAAGGGCTGCGGTACAACGAGCATGTGACTGGTGACGGCCCTCGTTTCCGTGAGCACGCCTGCAAGCTGGGTCTGGAAGGCGTCATCTCCGAGCGGATCGATCGCGCATAATCCCAGCACCACGCCCACGAGGTACGCCACCCACATGCGGCTATGCCGACAGTCAGCCGCCAATCGAATTAAGCTGGCTTCTTCCAGCAGTACCCGAAGCTTTGGTAGTTTTCGATCTCGTTGAAGGTCGGATCAAGCGCACCAAAGCGGTTCCGGATGCGTTTAATCGCGGATCGCACGTTCGCCCGATAGCCATCGACGCCACTTCCCGCGATGAAACCCTCATAGTGCAGCCGGTCGTAGATCGCCCGGTAAGTGACGTACTGACCCGCATTTGAAGCCAGTAGGTGAACGATGTTGTATTCGCCGAGGGTGAGGCCGACATCGACGCCCTTCCAACAAGCTCGGCCGATATCAGGACGCAGAAGCAGTTTGCCGCAATTCATGGGTCCGCCGGACCGCGGTCGATCCGTACGCCCGATAATTTTGACTACGCCCTTGATGCGCCTGGCCAGAACATCCGGGCCCCGTGACTTGAGGATGACGTCGATCGCGCCTTTGTCGAGAGCCAGACATTCATGGGCCGGCGCTGCTCCGCCGGTCAGCAGTACGACAGGGACGTTGAAGCCTAGCCGGCACAGCTTGCCCAACAGCTCAATGCTGGAACTATTCACCTGGCCACAATGGAGGACGATGACGTCGGCATCGCAGGCGGCTGCGGGCAGCGAGGCGACTGTCCGCACAGCAAAGCCCTGCTTCGACAGCTCGTCGGTCACGAATCCGCGAGCGATCGCGCCGTCCTCGATGAGAAGAACGCGAATGGCGTCGTCCGGCTCCTCGCTGACGGAGGCAAACAGTACGGGGGCGCCTGCTTCCAAGGTCACGACAGCTCCATTGAGCCATCATGGACGGACTTTGATGTGTTCAGCTAGGCAGTGGTCCGGTGTCAAAAGTGGTAAGCCGAACGGAAACGTGCACCTAGGCCACACGATGGGTGATGGGATCTGCGCCCCGCAGGCACTACGCAACCGCAGCGTTCGGCTGACAACGAGGGCTGCTTTTCTTACGATGTCCGAAGACCGTTGATTCAGACTCCGCAAGGCTCAAGTTCGATGCGCACTTTCGGTATTCGGACCAACAATGATAGTCGTGTCACCGGCCTCAGCTCTGGGTGTTTCCCTGCCGGAGCGAAGACATTCCCCATGCGCGCTCCGATCCGCCTTTGCACCGGCGGGTCATGGCCGCACTGGGTAAGCTTCCTAGGTGCGGGCCTTTCTCTGCTCGGTCGGTATGGCGCGACCCCGGGCACTTGAAGCGTTCTCTGCCCTTGTGATTCACCACTGACCGCGGCGGCTTGTCGATCGGCACATGGTGGATCTCCAAGACGGCAGACAGGTGCTGCAGGACAGGAAGGCCAGTGTGTCTTCGCCGCCTGTTGGCAGCAGCACGGACCGCAGTGCTGGCGCGTGCCGCTGCCGCGCCCCAAAAGTGACACGTGACCTCTGCGCAGACAGTTCTGCAATTAGCAACTCGTTCGCCTAACGGGGGTCGTTCAAGTCATGGTCTACAGAGGAAGGGGGGTAGCCGACACGACGATGCCCCATGAGCGCTCCTCTGCCTCCTCAGCGGATCAGAGTCGTGGCGAGCCGCGCTTGAACACCGACGACCTTGATACATTTTGGAAGGCCATTTCACTTCAGGCTGAGGCCAGGTCGGCCAGATTCCGAGCGATCAGCGAAGAGGCTGGAAGGGGCGGGCCTCATACAACTGGCATTCGACTGGAAAAGCGAACGCGCGTTTCTCTCACTCCCTCGTTCAATTTGGTGGTGGCCTTGGCGCTTGGCATCGTCGTTTATGCTTGCATAACGTACCTTATGATAGGCGGGCTGCTGCCGCTTCCATTGCCGACATAACGTTCCGAGGCCGCAGCGGCAAAGAATAGCCCCGGCACCAAGACCGGAGCGAGTTCGAGACGAAACCAATTCCACCAAGCATCAAGTACCGCACCTCTTGCGTGAATTGACCAGGCCCGCATCCTAACCGCGCGAAAAGCGGCGGGCAGCCGCTACATCACGATTTTAACACTGGCCGCCACAACGCTGGCTTGTTCGTCTGCGATGCAATTCAACGTACCTGTGAGAACTAACAATGAACGTCCTGAGAGACCTGCAATTGGCGGCTGCCAGGGTGTCGAGGGCGTCGCTCGTCGCAACGTTTGCTGCTTCGCTTGTTTTCAGCTCGATTTCGACGGGCATGGCCGCGGACGATGTACTCCCTGAAGAGGTGCGCGCGGCAGCGCAGCGCCTACTGGGCGGCGACGACGAGGAGACTCGCTATGCCACCCTTCAGCCGTTCACGCGTGAACTTGCGATAGCGGGTACCGTCGCAGGGATGTTCGACGCTTCGCTCGCCGAAGCTGGTGTGCCGGCAGCCGCGATGCTCGAGGCACGTGAGGCCTTGGTCACGTCACTCGACCTTAGCCGTGACGTGCGCGCCGGCGATCGCTTTTATGTCCGCTATGAGCAAACCTTCACAGCGGAGGGCGTGCCGATCGGGGTCGGTCGCGTGCTCTGGGCAGAGGTGCGCACCAGGGCCAAGAGCACCGTTTCGATCCATCGTTTCCGTACCCATGACAAGACCGACCGCTTCTGGCTGCCGAATGGCCAGCAGGCGACGCCGCCCTCTATGCGCCTGCCGCTCGAGATCATCTCCGTCTCGTCGGGCTTCGGGATACGCGCCGATCCGTTCGACCAGCCGCCGCCATTCAGCGCAATCGGCAAGCCCGTGCCATTGGGCGACACCAAGTTTCGCGTCTTACCGGTCGCCGTGAGCGCTAATGGTTCGAAGACAAACGTCGCCACACCGTTGGGCGCGTCACTGGGGCTAGCACCCCGACCAGGCCTCATGCCGCCGGCCCCGCGGGGGTTCCGGACACTGTTTATGCACGAGGGCGTCGATCTCGCGGCGCCCGTCGGCACACCGGTCTATGCCGCGTCCGACGGCATCGTGGTAGGCGCAGCGCCAAATGGCGGATACGGCAACTGGATCCGGATCGACCATCCGGGAAAACTCGCCACGGTCTACGGCCACCTTTCCGAGTTCGCGCCCGGTATTGAGTCGGGTGTTCAAGTAAGCCAAGGCGAGCTGATCGGGTTCGTCGGCAGCACCGGCCGCTCGACCGGTGCACATCTGCATTTCGAGATTTTGAAGAACGGCGAAGCAGTTGATCCGCTCACGTTTCCGGAGGCCAGGCGCGCACAGCTGATTGGTTCGGATCTTGAACGCTTTCGCAAGCAAGTGACGCGTGCACTTGCTGAACGTGACCGACAGACGGCGGTCGCATTGGTTCCCTAGCTGCACGCGGGCCGCCGCTGCGAACTCCTGACACCACCCACGTCGTGGCAACAATGTCGCGCCGCTGCGCACTTCCCGACGTTGAGACTGGCCGCAAGTGGCAGTCGCGCGCGGCCTCCCAGGATTTCATCCGCCCGCCGCTAAATTTCTCTAGAGCCTCGACCCAGAAACAGGAACCGAACGGGGATTCCCAGGGAAGCGGAAGCCTGATTCAAGATGCTGGCTGGATAGGGAAGCCAGCCTGGATGGGGCAAGCCTTATTCGATTGTCCTTCGGGAGGGTGTTCAGGCGGAAGTGGGGAGCGGGCTATGACGTCAGAGCGAGCTTTGCGATGAAGTTGGCCGATCGGATATCGCGAACGGGATCAGCGGAGCCGGCGCAACAAGGGCGGCTGCCTGGCGGCGGTAAACTGGCGCCGTATCTGACGGCCCTGCTCGAGTGGGGTTGATGTGGAGTCGGACATCACGATGCCGGAACTGGCAGCCAAATTGAGCTGAGAAGGATGTAACGGCGCAATCAAGCAGCGCGGACCTTGGTTCTTTTCCTGCCGCGTCACAGCCCGGACCTCAATCCGATCGAAAGGGCGTTTGCCAAGCTCAAGGCTCATCTCAGGCGCATCGGCGCCAGGATAATCGACGTCTCTGGAGAGCCATCCGTGGCATCTGCACCCTCTCCTCCGAGCAGGAGTGCTGGAACTAAAGACGCTGGCTATGCGCCCGATTAGCGCTCAGCGCTTTAATTCCGCCGGATCGGACGTTCAACGGAGAAGCCAGACATTCTTTTATCACTGGCTACGTGGCAGCCCCGCTCTACAGTTGTAGTCCCGCGTAGCCAACTGACAACAATGACCAGTACGGATCCTAACACCGTCGGCCAGCCGGATCTGCCGTTGCGGCGCGCTGGCCTGGCCCGCTGCCGCTCCTGTTCAGGATCGACGCTAACCACCTTCCTCGATCTCGGGTCTCAGCCGCTTGCGAACGCCCTCCTGGAGGAATACCAACTGGCCGAGCCGGAGCCGAGTTTTCCGCTGGAACTTGCCTTCTGCCACGACTGCGGTCTCGTCCAGGTCACGGAAACGATCCCACCGGATGTGCTCTTCGGACGAGATTACCCCTACTATTCGTCTTTCTCGCCGGCCTTGCTTGCGCATAGCCGCGACCACGTCCGGCGGATTCTGGCCGAGCGCGCTCTGAGCTCGGAGAGCCTTATTGTCGAGGTGGCCAGCAACGACGGCTACCTGCTCAGCAACTTCATCGAGGCCGGCATCCCGGTTCTCGGCATCGACCCCGCCGCCGGACCGGTCGCCGCCGCGGCCAAGCGCGGTGTGCCGACGCTGCAGGCCTACTTTGGAGCGAAGCTGGCGCGGCAGCTGGCTGCGGAAGGCAAGAGCGCCGACGTCATCATCGCCAACAACGTGGTCGGCCATGTCGACCAGATCAACGATTTCATCGAGGGCTTCGCAATACTGCTAAAGGATGACGGATTCGCCCGGCTGGAGATCCCATACCTTCGCGACATGATCGAGAAGTGCGAGTTCGATACGGTCTATCACGAACATTTTTTCTACTGGTCGATTGCCACTATGGAACGACTGCTGTCGCGCCATGGCCTCCATCTGAACGACGCAGAGCGCCTGCCGATTCACGGCGGTACCATCCGCCTGACGACGAGCAGGAAGCCGGGTCGAAGCGAACGCCTAAAGGGCCTGCTCGCGGAGGAAGCCGAGCTAGGAATGGGCGATCTCTCCTACTATCTTTCGTTTGCAGCGCACGTCGAACAGTTGCGGCAGACTTTGCAAGCATCGGTTCGACAAATCCGCTCAAGAGGCGCACGTCTTGCTGCCTATGGCGCCGCGGCCAAGGGAGCGACCCTGCTAAACTACATGAAGTTCGAAAGCGGGGTCGTCGAATACGTCGTGGACAGAAATCCAGCGAAAGTCGGGAAATACCTTCCCGGGGTCAAAGTCCCTATTCGTCCGGTCGAAACACTCACCCTCGATCGCCCGGATTATGTCCTGGTCCTAGCCTGGAACTTCGCCACCGAAATTATCCAGCAGAACCAGGAATACGCCCGCATGGGCGGCCAATTCATCCTGCCGGTGGCCGAACGGCCGAGCCTCTAGACGACCGGCGATTTGGAGACACCAGTTGTCCGAAAGCCCGCAGCAAAGAGCGAGCGATGCGGCACCAGGGCCCGGCACAACGGGAGAGCGGTTGCACGGCTTCGTTCGGGAGCTCTTTCCGCTGTGCCGCAGCATCACAGGCGATGGTCTTCGCGCGACCCTGAAGGCAATCGGACGTCGCATCCCACTGGTGCTGCACGAGGTTCCGACTGGCACGCCCGCTCTGGATTGGCAGGTGCCGCTCGAATGGAACGTGCGTGTCGCCCGTATCGAGACGCTCGACGGCACAGTCGTCGTCGATTTCGCCGACTGCAACCTTCATGTTGTCAGCTACAGCATGCCGGTCGACGCCATCGTATCTCGCGATGAGCTGTCCTCACACGTGAATACCCTTCCGGATCAGCCCCACCTCGTCCCCTACCGCACAGCGTATTATGCGGAACAATGGGGATTCTGCCTCGCGCATCGCGTCTGGGAGACGATGCGCGACACCCACTATCGGGTCCGCATCGACAGCACCCTCGCGCCCGGCTCACTGAGCTACGGCGAACTGCACATACAAGGCCAAGAAAAAGACGAAGTGCTGATCTCCGTGCATTGTTGCCATCCGAGCCTGGCGAACGACAATCTATCGGGCATCGCCGTCGCGACGGAAATCGCCCGTCATCTCCTCGGTCGCGACAACCGTCTGAGCTACCGTCTCTTGTTCATTCCTGCCACGATCGGCTCGCTGACGTGGCTGGCACGCAACGAGGCCGTGCTGCCCGACATTGCGCACGGGCTGGTGCTGTCGTGCGTCGGTGATGGCGGCGCGTTCCACTACAAGCAAAGCCGGCGGGGCACGGCCGCTATCGATCGCGTCGTGGCACAAGTCCTGAGGCGCCGCCACGTGCCGCACAAGATCATGGGGTTCTCTCCCTACGGCTACGACGAACGGCAGTATTGCTCACCCGGCTACGATATGCCGGTGGGATGCTTCATGCGCTCTCCCAACGGCAGCTTCTCGGAATATCATACGTCGGCAGACAATCTGGAATTCGTCACGGCCGAAGCCCTACAGGAGAGCCTGGAAGTCGTGATGGACGTGATCGGCGTGCTGGAGCAGAACGTTACCTTTGAGCGGATCGACGGGCGCGGAGAACCGCAGCTCGGGAGGCGCGGCCTATATCGAGCGATCAGCGGACAGAAAGACCACGCGGCGGCACAGATGGCTCTCCTCTGGCTGCTGAACCAGGCGGATGGCCGACATTCGCTGCTCGACATCGCCGACCGCTCGGGCGTCCCCTTCGAGCAGCTCGCCCTCGCGGCAGAAGCAGCCAGCAAGGCCGATCTCATCCGACGGGCGACGCCTGGTACTTAGCGCTAGCCCGTCGGCTAGTTTGTGTCTAACTCGCGGGCTCGAGCTGAGCCCAGCCGCCTAAACGCGCAGCCTTTTCGGCAGTGGCGATCAACTGCTGGACAGCTAGCCCGTCATCGAACGAGGCGGCGCCTTCGCAGAGGCGACCTTGGAGGCAAGCGTCGACGAAGCTTCGCATCATGCGATCGAGGGCATGTGTGCGGCCGTCGCGCGCTTCCTCGGGCAGGCAGACGTCCTCCCAGCCTGACAGGCCGCTTCGGCTCAGCGCATCGAAACCACCGCGGGAAATCAGTGCTTCCAAAGCTCCCTCGCTGCCTATGACCTGGATAAAGTTCGGCCTGCGCGCCGGGGTAATGCGAGTCGCGAACCACTGTCCGTTGGCGCCCGAGGCGCAGCGGAAACCCACCGTCGCGACGTCATCGGTTTCAACGCCCGGCCGGCCTACCAATTGAAGGTCCGCCCTGACCGCCATAATCGAACCCAGAATGAAACGTGCAAGATCGAAGAGATGCGAGCCGGTATCATGCAGGACTCCGCCACCAGCGACTTCTCGGCGACGGCGCCAGTCGACTTCCGCCACGCTTTTCAGGTTGTATTCGTGATGAGCGCGCAGGAGGAAGGGCTCACCGACTTCTCCCTCCTTTACCCGACGTTGCAGCTCCTGGACGCCGAAGAGGTGACGAAAGGTAAATCCGACCTGATGGACAACCCCGCTTGCCCTGGCAACGCTGACCATCTCCGTGGCCTCGCGGACTGTCAAAGAAAGCGGCTTCTCACAGAAGACATGCTTGCCATGATTGAGAGCAAGCAGGGCATGTCGGCTGTGCGCCTCATTTGGCGTGCAGATCGTGACGGCGTCCAGGTGCTTGCAGGCGCAAAGCTCGGTCGGATCGAGGGTTATCGACGGGATACCAAACCGCGTGGCCACCGACTGGGTTCGCGTCCGGTCTCGGCCACAGATCATCACCACTTCCGCCTGAGGGTGGCTCATGAGGCCGGGCACGTGGCAAGCTTGGGCAAAAGCGCCCGCGCCTATCACGCCAAGTCGCAATTTGCGGCTGCCGCTCATGGCAAGACGGCCGATCGACAAAGGCGAATGTACAGGGCGTCGGGCATTGCTTGGTCACTGGCCGCAGGTCGTATCGCTGCCAAGATGCGGACGGATTGGAAGAAGGGTTCGATCATATCCGGCCATCGAGTGACCGGCTGTGGCCGGATCGTTCGCCACGGCAATGAGCAGCATCGATGCAACGACGCCGGATTCTCGCGCCATGACTCTCGCCAACAAAGCACTCAGTGATCCGACGGCGGCGGGAGAGCCGGGTTCGGCCGCCGACCAACCGAATCGCCGACGCATTGCGGCAAATTTCGTGACGCTGGCCGGCACTAACGTGCTTGGCCTGATCGTCACAATAGTAATCAGCATCTACGTCCGTCGGGCGCTCGGTCCAGAGGCGATCGGCCAGGTGAGCTGGGCGTTGGCAGCGGTCGCGTATCTCGGCGTCCTGGTCAATCCAGGACTGACCACCGTCGGACAGCGCGAGTTGGCGAAGACTCCCAGTCGCGGGCAGGAGCTCCTGGCCCTCATCCTGACGCTGCAGACGGTTCTTGCCATCGTTGCCTATGGCCTGGTTGTGGTGATCGCCGCGCTCGATTTGCGCGGGCCCGCCGTCAACATCCTTCTGCTCATCCAGGGCGTTACCCTGTTCGTTACCGCCTGGAACACCGGATGGGTCCTGCAGGCCAACGAGCGCATGGTGGCGCCGAGCATCGCCGCCCTCGTCTTCAACGCCCTGGCGATCCCGGCGCTGCTGCTGCTGATCCACCGGCCCGAGGACCTCTATCTTTACGCGATTCTCAGCCTGCCTTTTCCCCTGCTGGGGGTGATTTACAATCTCTGGTATCTCGGCCGAACCGGTCTTGCTTCGCCGATGCAACTGAGGCCGAGACTTGCCGGCGCATTGGGCCTTTTGCGGGAAGCGTGGCCATTGGCGCTCACGCAGGGTGCGGTGCTGATCTACTTCAACAGCGGTACCCTCATCTTGGGATTCACCGATGGCGACGATGCGGTCGGCCAATACGCCACCGCCTATCGCTTGATGATGGTGGCCGCCGTCATCACCGCGTCCATGTGGAACGCCTATTTCCCCGCGCTGGCCCGGGCCCACACTTCGCCCGCCCTGGCCACCCAGTTGTCGCGCGAGTATGTCGGCCTGCTGGCCTGGATGGGCTTCCCGATCGCAGCCCTCGGTTGGGCCTGCGGACGCCACGTGGTCGAACTGATGTACGGCGCCGCCTTTGCCGCAACCGGCCCCTACTTCGAGTGGCTCTGCCTCAACATCGCGATCACCTTCCTCAACTACGGGCTGGTCGCAATCCTCGTGCCATGGGGGCACAGCAAGCTGCAGTTCAAGATCACGGCGGCTGGGGCGGCCATCAACCTGACGGTCAACCTGATCGCCATCCCGGTTTGGGGAGCGTGGGGTGCCATCGCCGGGACTCTCACCGCGGAAGCCGCCGTTTTCGCGCTCGGCCTGCTGGCGCGCCGACGCTATGGCATCTTTTGGCACCCGATCTTGCCGATGGTGGCGCCACCCCTGCTTTGCTCGGCAGCCGTAGGGCTTGCCATCGCCGCCCTGCCGCGCGCGTTCGACCGGTACTGGTGGCTCGAGCTCCTGGCGGGAACAGTCGTGCTGGCCGGCTGTCTGACCATATTCGAGCGCCAGCTCGTTCGCCGGATGATCAAGGGCGTGCTCGTGCGCCACGCCGTCTGACCGTCAAGCCGGAGCGGATGCCGACGTTACGCCGGTCGGTCGTTGCTGCAGGCCCTGTTTGTCTAGAAGCGGCCACGACCTGTCTTTGTCGGAGATGCGACCCACCGGAAGCGGCCAGCTGATGGCCAGCGCCGGGTCGTCATAACGAAGCCCTCGGCCAGCCGCGGCAACATAGGGTGAAGACAGCAGGTAGTTCACCTCGGTATCGTCGAGGAGAGTCTGGAAACCGTGGGCGAAGCCTTTCGGAACGTAGAGCATGAGCTGTGACTGGGGCGTCAACGTTATGCCAAACCAGCTACCGAAAGTCCGCGACCCGTGCTTGGCATCGACGATGACGTCGTAGATCGCACCGCGCGCGCAGCGCACGAGCTTGGCCTCGGCATGGGGTGCGGCCTGCCAGTGCAGGCCGCGCACCGTACCCCGCTCCGGATTGATCGAAACGCCGCTCTGGGCGAACTCGCCATCGAGGCCGTGGCTCGCAAACTCCTCCCGGCACCACGTGCGTACGAACTGGCCGCGGTCGTCGGTATGAGGCTCGAGCTCGATGACGTAGGCACCCCTGAGCGCCGTTTCACGAAAAATCATTGGTCCGCCAGTAGAAGTCCGGATCGATCTGCCGGGTCGCCAGCAGATGCTGCAGCTGACGCAGTCGCGTGAAGGGCGCGGCATTGAAGTCTCGGTCGCTCATGGCGATATGCTCAAACAGGCTGCGCATCTGCTGCGCTCCCCGCCGGGCGTTCCATTCGCAACGGAAGCCGGGCAGGACCCGCTTGATCTTATCAAAAGCGACGCGGTAACTGCGATTGTCACCACCGTTGCTGCCGAATTCAATCTTGCAATTGGGGAAGGCCTCGCCGATCGCCTCGGCGATCTCGCGGACCCTGTAGTTGTTGTCGTTATCGCCCACATTGAGGACCTGGTTGGTGACCGCCTCACGCGGCGCCTCCAGCGTGGCGGCTACGGCGGCGCCGATATCCCGCACATGCACCAGCGGACGCCACGGCATGCCGTCGCTGGTCATGGTTATGCGGCCGGTCGTCCACGCCAGCCCGGCGAGGTTGTTCAGCACGATGTCGAAGCGAATGCGCGGTGAGGCGCCGAAAGCGGTGGCGTTGCGCAGGAACGTCGGGCTGAACGCGTCATCCGCCAAGACCCGCACGTCGCGTTCGACCAGCCTCTTGCACTCCGCATAGGCGGTCTGCGGGTCGGGCTCGGACTCCTCGTCCCGCACGCCATCCGCCGCAGCGCCGTAGATGCTGCACGAAGAGGCGTAGACGAAGCGGGAAACGCCCGCCTCTTTTGCAGCCTTTGCAAGCGCCACCGAGCCAAGGTGATTGATTTCGTAGGTTTTCTTGGGATCGTGCTGGCACAGCGGGTCGTTGGACAGCTCCGCAAGATGAACTACCGCGTCGAAGCCCGCCAGATCGGATGCGGTGAGGGTGCGAATGTCGCGGGTGAGCGTCGCGGGACGATCCCGGCCGTCATGGTAAAGCAAGCCTGCCCGGTAGAAGCCCGTATCGAGCCCTACGACGTCGAACCCTCGCTCGACGAGCAGGGGGGTCAGGACCGAACCGATAAATCCGTCGGCGCCGGTTACCAGAACGCGAATCGCCCTGCCGTGGGCTGCTGCGTACTTATTGCCCGACGGCCGCTCCAGCGTCACCAGTTCTTCCATTGAGGTCTCCCGCTTTGCCAATAGTTCTCGAGCACGGCCCTGTCGCGCAGCGTGTCCATGTTCTGCCAGAAGCCGCGATGTCGGAACGCCGCGACGCGTCCTTCGTGGACCATGTTCTCCAAGGGCTCGCGCTCCCACACCGTGTCATCGCCGTCGATATAGTCGATGGCCTTCGGGTCGACGACGAAGAATCCGCCATTGATATAATCGCTGTCTTCGTTGGACTTCTCTCGGAAGCCGGCGACGCGATCCTCGCCCGCCCTGAGACGCAGCACGCCGAAGCGGCCCGGCGGCTGTACCGCCGACACGGTGACCAGCGCGCCACTGCGGTGGTGAAAGTCGATCAGCTCGGTGATGTTGATGTCGGACACGCCGTCGCCATAGGTGAGGCAGAACGGCTGCTCGTCGAGATATGGCCTGGCCCGCTTGATGCGCCCGCCGGTCATGGTTTTCTCGCCGGTATCCAGCAGTGTCACGCTCCAAGGTTCGACGTCATTGCGATGACTCTGCACCGTGTTGGCGTGCATGTCGAAGGTCAGGTCGGAGCGGCCAAGCGCGTAGTCCCGGAAGTACTGCTTGATGAGATGTCCTTTGTACCCGCAGCACACCACGAAGTCATTGAGCCCGTACGCCGAATAGATCTTCATGATGTGCCACAGGATCGGCTGGCCACCGATCTCGACTAAAGGCTTGGGCCTGATCGCACTCTCTTCGCCTATGCGCGTTCCGTAGCCCCCGGCTAAAATGACGACCTTCATTATGCGCCCCCTCCTCGGTCCCGCTGCAGCACGCATACGCACGGCCCCACGTACACGGCACGTCGGCGTCCATTTTTTGCCGCACCAGCCATGTCAGCCAGTTACTAAATTGTGTCGTGCCGATCGTCACACCACGGGTGGTGCGGCGGGTGTGCGGCGGATCCATTCTGTAGCAGCTGGTAGCCGGCGCTTGGACTGAAGGTCGCGTAATGTACCCACCGGTCGCGAGGCCTCGGGCTCGCGGCTCGCGTTGCGATCAAAGCAAGGCATCACGGAGGGTCGGGAGATGACCAGCAAGCACCAACCGGTCGACACTTTTCGCGCCCATCGTCACGCCGCATACTAGTTGGCCACAAGGTCAATTCCCCGATCCGCCTCTACTCGATCGAATTCAAGGATGCCGAAACTGCAGACACGGTAATCTTCACCGCGGATGACTGGACCGAAGACGAAAAGCGACTGGCCCTGGCATTGATCGGCCGGTTGAATCGTCTGGACGCCGCCCGTCGCTCCCAGGTATCGGCAGACGTCGAGGCCAGGCAAGGCAGAGCCCGATACCACTGAACGCCAGATCCGTTCGACAGCGGAGAGCTCGGAGCCTGACGGTCGACGGCGGCGAAATTCGGAGCCGATTGCCAATCGCATTGGCAAGATACTCGATGTGTCGACCCGTACCCACGTATCGGCGAGGCGGTTCGAACGCTCAACTTCCCTACGGATACGCGGCATCCACAACCCTAGATCGCAGAGCGCTCACCGATACCCTTGCCGTGCGAAGGTCTGACCGAATGAGCAGCGAGGCGTCGTCCCTTTGTCGTTCATTCAGTGATTTCGGGCATTAATAGCCTACCTTACATCCAGCTTACGAACGCGCATTCGGCAGACATAGTTTGGACACTGGTATGCGTCGGGTCGCTATTTTCAAATGCTTTCATGAGTCATCTGACTACACGCAGCGCTAAGCCAGATGGTAGCAGTCCTGTGGGATTAGCGGTGTCATGTGCCTTCCCGCTAGTCGCCGGCGTGGCTCTCGGAATGAGCCTGGTTTACATCGCGATACGGCCGCAATGGGGCGACCAGACGTGGCTGCTGTTCGCCGCTCGCCGGATGCTCGATGGGCCGTGGCGCGGTTTCGAGAGCCTCGCAGATTCCAACCCGCCATTGATCATCTGGCTTTCGGCGATCCCAGTAGCGATCGGACGGGCGCTCGACATCCCTCTGGCGGCCGCACTGCAAGGCTGCCTGGCCGCGTTAGTCGCATTCTCGGTCCTTTGGTCGACCATCCTGCTGCGCCGCGGCACCACGGCCAACAGCACATGGTTTGCCGGCTGGTTCGCCCTGGTGCTGTTGTTCGCAACAGTGGTGCACCCCTGGATGCACTACGGCCAGCGTGAACACATGATGCTGCTGCTGGTGCTGCCCTATTTGATAATGTCGGCCGGCCGGATTGAGGGCCAGCTGCCGTCGGGCCGCGAGGCAGTGGTGGCCGGGCTATGTGCCGGAATCGGTTTCCTGTTGAAGCCACACCACCTCCTAGTGGTCCTCGCTGTCGAGACATTGCTCCTTATCCGTGTCCGCCATGTTCGATCGCTGTATCGCCCCGAAGCAGCGGCGATGATTGCCGCGGGGCTCGGCTACGTCGCAGCAATCGCACTGTGGACGCCCGACTACCTGCTGAAGCTCCTGCCGCTGGCTCTGAACACCTATTACGACTACCACCACGCCGAGCTGTGGGAGCTGATGTCGCCAATGCGCGCACTCAAAATGCTGCTGCTGGTGCTACTGTGGGCAGTCCTGTATCGGCGGTTGGCACATCGGGCACTGGCCACGGTGTTGGTCCTCGCCGGAACCGGTGCGGCACTCGCCTGTCTTCTGCAGTTGAAGGGGCACGAGTACCAGTTCGTGCCGGCGATAGCATTCTTTGACCTGCTCTTCGGGGTGATCGCGATCGACTGCTGGTTGCAGTGGGCCGCGCCGCGGACAGTCGCAATCCCCCGCGCTCTGGCGGCGGTAGGGGCGACGCTGATGTTCGCCGCGACAGTCGCACTCTGCTATCCGCTGCAGCTTGCCAAGGTTGCCCACCCCTATACCGACGACCGGATCGCGGTCCAGCGGGCGGTGAGCCATGACATCCCGGCTAAGGCCACCGTGCTCATCCTGTCGACCTCGGCAGAAGCGTTCTTTGAGCAGGTGCTCGATCAAAACTGGGAGTGGGGATCGCGCTTCATGTGCCTGTGGATGCTGCCGGCCATTCTGAACGCAGAGCGCACCGCGGAGCTCAATGGGACGGCGGCGCCTGCTGCGATGCGCGACTCCGCGGCGCTAACGCGAAATGCGGTCGCGGCCGATTTGGCTCGCTGGCAACCCAATCCTGTACTGGTCGATCGCTGCCAGGATGAGCGTATTGCCCCTTGCATGGGTATTGGCACGCTTCGGATAAATCCCCTGCAGTGGCTAGAGCAGGACCCTGCCTTCGCTGCCGCCTGGGCGAACTATGTGCACGTAGGCCAGGACGGACCCTACGACCTGTGGTGCCGCAAGGAAGAAAGCGATGTCTGTCGCCGCATCCTGAGGAGCCCTGAGGCCTTGGCAATCGTGCAAGGGAAGTAATCACAGAAGGCGGCCAACGCCAACGACTTCGGTTCCGATATTGGCAACAGACCATCGATACGTGGCTGAAGAGCTGCCGGGTCTTGGGACGAACCGAAGATGGAGAGGCTGGCCTCTGGTTCCTGGGCGCCCGAGCGGCCGCGACAACGAAGATCTCGCTCCGGGAGTTCGAGCAGTTTTCCAGCCCTAAGGGTGGATTCTTCTCCGCAACCTTAGCGAATGCCGACGTCTTCGATGGCCTGTCGCCCTTCCCGATCTACCTGACACATCCAGCCGGCCGATTTCCTCAAGCAGGCATTGCAAATCAAGGGCATGCGGACGTACCCGGGCTACTACTTCACGATGATGATGGACAAATACGGTAGCGGTCCCTTGCACAAGCGCTATAACTGGCTGCCTGAGGCACTGTTCCAAAACAAGTGCGTCTCGGCCCTCGCCGAACTAGAGAAACTGGTGAACGCTGCCGGCGACAAGCTTGTCGTCACGGACTTTTCCAGGCGGAGTAGCTGGCCAACACGATCCGCGGTTAAGTCGTCAGGTCGTTTGAAGCGCGCATCCGCGCCGCCCTAAAGATGCTGTCAACGCAGTTCATTCGAGGAACGGAAATGGCGTCGGACTCGCTGGCACAAGCCGACGGCGTCCAGTAAATGTGAGAAAGCGCTGTCGAATATTCGGCCCACATCGCGACGGCCCAGCCGGGTGCGGTCCGCAGAGCCCAGTAGTAGGTTCGCCGTTGCCTGCGGTCAGTGCACAACCGTCCGCAATAAGAAGTACACCGAGCGAGCCAATACTGCAGGTGCAAGACTGCAGCGCATGCCCTCGATAAACTGACGCCAGGCTGCGGCGCGCTGATCATTCTTCCACAATTGACGTGCACGGCGAAGCGCCCGGACGCCTGCAGCCCTCATTGCCGCACGCCTTACGCGTGGCGCATATTCCGGAGGCAGCTCTCCGCAGGAACATTCGATGGACCGCCGCTCTTCTATCACGTTTTCGCCAGTCGCCACGAGGCGGCTGCTGTCGGCCGCCATGTGCAGCCTGAAGCAGGCCATCGGCTCCGGGTCATAATAGACGGCTTTGGTCAGGGCAATCCGCTTCCACATGTCCCAATCCAGGCAGTGGGGCAGTGACGATCGGAAGCCGCCAAGGTCCTCATAGGTCGTCCGGCGAACCGCGATAGCAACAAACTGGATGCGCTGTTCCACGAGCTGGCGCTCGGCGAAACTGCCGTCCAGGACGCCGGGGGTGCGGCTCTCGAATTCGGCCAGTCCTGTCCACTGGCTATCCTCGTCCATGTAGATCGTCCGGCAGAGCGCGGCACCGACCTCGGGATGAGCCGTGATGCCTGCGCGCGCGCGGCTATAGAAATCCGATCTTACAGTATCGTCGCCGTGGAGAATATGGACCCACTGTCCGCGAGCCCGATTTATGCAAGCGTTGAAATTCTCGATGATGCCGACATTGGCCGTCTGACGATGGTATTCGATTCGCCCGCCACCCATCTCGCGGACCACGACTTCCGGATCCCCAATTGTCGAGCAATTATCGATCACCTCGATCTGCATGTCGGCGATGCCGGGATCCTGACAAAGAACGCTGCGTAACGTTTCACGCAGATAATCCTCACGACAATTGTAGATCGGAATCATCACGGACCAGAATGGTCGCGCAAGTCCGGCTGACAAGGGTGAGACGGTCGGCAGTCGGCCGGCACTACTTTCCGATGAAGCGGCGCTACTGTTCGGAGCCAGGCCGCGGGCGGCGACCTCAATATCAGAGAAATCGTGGTGGATGGCTCTCGTCATACCTCAACCCCGCCACAATCACCGGAAGCCAGAAAGGTTAGCCCGATGATTTTGTCCGCTCAACCTCGTGCAACCGTCGTTTTGCGTGACCTAGGCGACACAGTCTCCTTATGGTTGCACACTGTAGGCAGCTCAACCCGTGTTTAGATTGTGTCCGAAACTTCGTCCGAGGGAGAAGCCGCCGCGTGAGCTACCCATCGGGCAGATGTCAGGCTCGTTCCCTTGTGCATTCCCATTGTCCTAACGACGCTGGATAGGGTGCTAATTTTCGATCTTTTCTCGGTGAGCGGCTGAGGGCTGCTGCCCTGTTCGAGCCGTATATTGTGGGGTCACTTGCCGTCGACCCCCATTCCCTCGATTTGCATTGTGTCGCGACCATGGCGACCTCGTTCATGACCCTGGCCATCCAACGCGCCGTACATTGCGACATCCAAGCGCTGCAAGCCAAGAGAAGACCCGGCGGCGCCCACTACGCGTCGCCTGAGGCGACGAAGTGTCTGAGGGACTGAAAAGATAGTAAGCGGGGTGGAGTAAGGCGATCTAATCCCGCCTCAGCTGCTCGCTTGTCAATGAACAGAACACTTTCCTTTTGCCTCGCACCTTGTTCGACCCATTCCCCCGGGCATCGCTTGCAGTTTGGCGCGTCGCGCAAAACCTTTAAGCCGCTGTTGTACGCCGCGGCGTTCTTCTGCAGTGCCTCGTGGGTACCGAGGCGCCCCTTGTCTCTCAATGCCATAGTCTGCACAGACGCAACCTAGCGGGATTGCCCAAAACGTCGTGCTGGCACCGTCCCACGTTCTATCCACGCAACCACGTGTCGAAGCGTCTTCCCGAATCTTGCCCTCGAAGCCGCAGTGGCCGGGCTTACGCTAGTCCCCTGTAAAAGAGATGCGCAAGCAAGACTAGAAATAGCAACTTGCCCCGGGGAGGAAGAAACGCGGAAGTTGCGCGGCCTGGCCGATGGCCTAGTACACCCGGCCTATCGACCGAGGCCGTAGGTCGCTCTCGCCACACGGTCGACATGACCGCTGACGCGATTGGACGTGTCGCGCAATTGTTTCAAAACCGCGTAGCGCATGAGACGCCGTGGACGACCTCAGCGATGTACGCGCTGCTCGCCGGACAATACCCGAGCCACAGCTTAAATTTATCACTGGCAGTCTTTGAAAGCGCCTCACCATTGTGCAGGTCCGCACAGGTCGAGACCGCACATCTGGATAGAGCAAGTGAAAACAATCGCTGGAGTCCTCGACGAAGGTCGAGGCATGGGGCCCGGCTTTGGCCTGCTGGGGGAGACACGGTATCGGAGTTCCCCCGCACCTCAACGGCGCCTCTGCATGTATTTTCCCGGTGGCTGACGCTACAGCGCAAACGCAGGCGCTAGCCAAATCGGCGAGCAAGCTTGCCCCAGTTGGCAGGTTCCATAGTCGCGCCATCCGGAGTGGCGTAAGTCGCATCGACTGGTTGGACATGGTGCTGATCTGTCTGTTCCTGATCGGCATGTATACCAACTATACGATCATGGTGTCGGCGAAGGTTCCGTTCCCTTCGGTACCGTCCGGTGTTGCGGGATTCATTCTTCTTTGGCGGCGGCGAGACTTGATCACGCCTCGCGCTTTCGCCGGCTTCATCATCGTCGTGCTGCTCTTTTTGTTCTCCATTCTCTGCGCGACCGACATCAGGTTCCTGCCCCGGCGGTTTAACGGCCTGATCCAGCTCACCTACTCGCTTATCATCGGCTACGCGCTCTTTCTGACCGTGACGCAAGCGAGCCGCCGCCAGTTCGCCGGATTGTTCCTGGGCTTTGCTCTCGTGATTCTCGTCGGCTGCCTGCTCGAGGGGCATGCAGGTCTGCGGCCGCTAAGCGATGCGGTTCGCAACGTTCTCTACAGCCAAGGCGTCTACGAGAACGATTTGCGCGACGTGTTGTTCTACAAGCGAGTCAGGCCGAAGTTCTTCGCCTCGGAACCCGCCAGCGTCACCTTCTGCTATACCCTGTTCACCTTCCTTTGGGTGGTGGTGAGCCCCTGGCGCTGGAAGCTGGTGGCGTATGCCGGCCTTTTCGGGCTAGGCCTGTTCGCCATGCCGGGCCCGACACTGCTGCTGATGCTGCTCCTAATCTTTCCCTATATGCTCTTCCTGGCGAGCCGCCGCGCAGGCCGGTTCGATGTCGGGCGTCTGCTGATGGTCGCTTGCATCGGCGTAATCTTCTTCGGCGCCTTCGTCGTGTTTGGCCAGTCGCTGTTTGCCGCGCGGCTCGAATCGATCAGGTCGGGCGACGATCCCAGCTTCTTCTACAGGGTGCAGGGACCCGCGCTGGCCGGCCTCGACGTCATGGCTCATTACCCGTTTGCCGGCGCCGGCCTCACGGGCGAGCCCTTCATCGAAAAGGAGATCACGAACGTCTATTTGCGCTCTCCCTTCTACTCTGCCGGATGGCAGGCCGTGTCGCTGGCAACCGATCTGGTAGTCAACTATTTCTGGCTGCACTGGATCTTTCTCGGGCTGGTGTGGGGATTGATCATGATGGCCGCCCTGACGGTCTGGTTGCGGGTGCTTGGTGTGCCCAGCTTCGCCTTCTGCTGGATGGTCTGGGCCATCCTCGGCCAAGCCGCGGGCGCCTATGTCGGGCCGAGCTGCTGGGCCGTACTATTCCTTGCCGGCGCAGCCGCGGTGTTTCACCAGCGCCCCGAGAAAGAGTAGGCGCTGCGCCTCCGTCGGAGACGACGCGGGTGTAGGCTGAGGCACGCACACGATTGAGCTGAAGCAACCAGTCCCGGGCACCGTCCCAAGGCCATTCCCAGTGGCACCCACTAGGTCCGATCTTGACGCGTGGCGTCGTATAGCTTGTAGACGGAGTACTTGGCGGCCACGTCCAAGGCGTCGCGGGTTCTAACGACATTGGGCTTCGCGTTGGCAGCGAAGGGGTTGAAGGTCTTACTGGCCATTCTTGATGCTACCCGATGTCGACCACTTGGCTACGACCCTGTGGAACGCGACATGAACACCGAGCCGCTGTCTAGCGGCGCACATCAAGACCCGGCCATGATGGCTCTATGGAACAAGTAAATGAGGAAAGCGCATCAAACAAAGGTGCCTTGGCGAATAGGCAGAGAGCAGACGCACGCGCGCTTTCTTTGCTGCCGACCATCCAGGAGCTTATGGCAGCCGGCTTCTTCTCCCATCGTACGTTGGCGAATGAATTGAACCGAAGAGGGATACCGAGCGCTGCTGGCGGTAGGTGGCATCGCAACACCGTAGTGAGGATGCTTAAGCGCCTGGGGCTGCCTAACGGTGGCGGGATCAGCAATGGATTGGGAAACAAGCGGGCCGCAGACATGCGAGCCGAAAGCCTTGGACCGACAATTCGCAAACTTCGCAAAGCGGGCTTTGTCTCCATCAAGGCCATCGCGGGCGAGTTGAACGAGCGAGGAATAGCGGCGCCACGAGGCGGCAAATGGCACCTCACCACCGTTACCCGACTACTGGAGCGCCTTGACAGGCTCGATCGTCTCTCGAACAGCCAACATCGACGCTAGGGCCGTCTTTATCGATTTAGCCCTCGGCTGGTAGGTGGGTGATTTCCGACCCCAGAGAACGCTCCACTGGGTTAGATATTGACTCTGGCCGACGGTCGTGGCCGCCGGGGCAGTGGCAGTGACGTCGCCTCGCCTCGATCTTGTCACACGCCTCGAAGTTTCGAGCGTGATGTCATTACACCGAGCCTTATTTTCCCCCGGTGCTCTGCTCCGATCGACCTGACCGTGGATGTAGTAGGCAGAGGAGCGATGACACTGAATCGGGATCAGCTGATCAAGATGCTCAATCTGACGGGGAGCGAATACGACGCGGAAGCCCTCAACGCGATTCGCCGTGCGAATGCGTTACTGCGCCAGCACCGGGCGACATGGGCGGACCTGCTCGCACTTCCGCAGGAACCCGCAAAGGGGCGACAGCCTGAACACACGCCGGCGCAGCATCAGAGACCGAGGCCTAGACCGAGGGGGCCTGATGCGTTCAAGGCTAGGCCGATTTGGGAACCCAGGGTCCCGCACGCCCAGTGGCATGGATACCGGGCGACCAGCGCAACCAAGCAAGTGCAGTTCAGCCGTATCGGATTGCTATCGCCGAGCCTAAGTATTTGTTTTTTCCCTACGCCGTGTACGTTTGGCTGTACGAGAGGGTCGTGCTTACAAGTCGGCGGCGGCTGAAGCCAGTTGCGATGCTCGTGCCAATCTTCGGCGGTGCGACGGCCGCGTTGATTTGGGTGTTCTTGCTCTTGGCCGTAGCCCAGCTCATGGGAATAGGCTGAGGCCTTCGCGGTCTGTGATACGCCTCCCCCAGCGAAGGGGGTTCGGACCTCTTGTCAGTCCGACCTGTCCTTTGCGCCTGCGACATGCTCGGTAAACCGTCGCTGCATCTGCGAGAGTGACTTGAAGGTCTTGCGCAGGTCGGGCCGATCAATGGCGTGCACGTCCCGATATTCAATGCCAGCCAGGCTGGCATGCCCTGGCGGGGCAGGAACGCCGGTCGCCTTTCGCATCACTCCCCGGGAATAAGACCGCATTGCGCCTTTTCCCTGATAGCCCTATGCGAAGAGGCCACACCAGCTGAGGGGCTCGCCAGGCGCTTCCGGCGGAGGAAACCGCAGGCATGACGCCCCGGATCATGGCGCATGGTGGATACCATCGCCCGGCGCATGGGCATTCCGTTCGGGAACTATGGCCGAAAGTAATGTGGTTGAAAGCCACTTTTTGTAGAAGGTGCGCTGCGGCGGGAGGCGCCATGGCCAAGCGCACGACAACCAAGCTCGACGGGAGCCGCAGTGGGCGGCCAATCAGCCTCGAACGCGTCCTTCGGGATCTGCACGATGCGGCGATCAATGCCGGGGCCGGCATCAGTATCGGTATGCAGACTCTCTACGACGTGGGCATGGCGGTATGGATCGGTGACCGCCTTACTGGCATGAAGGAAAGCACAATAATAACCCCTAGCGGCACGCGGGGCGTGCGACGCTGGCCCGAAGAAGATGCTGCGGCCCGATGGCTGCACGAGACCGCGTTGCGCCTCTTCCCTGATAGCCCCTATGCCAAAGAGCACAGCACCGAAGCGCCGACGAAGCCCGCCCAAAATTAGCGCGGTCGAGAAGGCGGCGCTTCGCGTCATGCGCAAGCTCTATGAGGCGACTGGCGGCCAGCCGCAGCGATGGGAGTGCCTCGGCAATCTGGGCGCGATCAAAGCCGATGCGGCCGGCAGCGGTTGAAGGTGGGCTAGGAAGCGGTCGCCGCGTTGTCGCCCTAGTCTGGCGCTAACCAAAACTGATGAAACTGCTTGTTCTAGCCGCCTGCCTCGCTCTTGTGGCGTTACCAGCCTTCGGCCAATCGGTCCGCGTAGTTGATGGCGATACGCTTAGGGTCGATGGCGTGACTTATCGCTTGTGGGGAATCGACGCGCCCGAGGCGGGCCACCTGTGCGCTGACGGATGGCCAGCAGGACAGACAGCCACCGAGCATCTGCGCGCCCTCATTCGCAACCGCCAAGTTTCCTGCGAAGCTCGGAATCTCGACCGCTACGGCCGCACCGTCGCGATCTGCCACGCCGATGGCCGTGACTTAGGCGCTGACATGGTGGCCGATGGTCACGCCTGGGCCTTCGTCCGACATAGCCGCGACTACGTCGAGGAAGAACGCGAGGCTGCGGCGGTCCGGGCCGGCATACATGGTCACACCTACGAACCCGTTTGGCGTGGCGCGCCCGAGCGGCAATAACTCTGGCCGGTATCAACCGCGCTCAGCCAGCGGCGTTGGCCCAGCGATAGCCAAGGCCCACAAAGTTATCGATTTCGGCGAAAGTTTCATCGCATTGGAGGAACTTTTTGCGCATGCGCTTGATAATTCCTCGAACGTTTGTCCGATAACCGTCTTCGCCACCGCCGCCGATGAAGCCTTCGTAGTGTACCCGATCGTAGATCGCCCGGCAGGTCATCCAGCGGCCCGCGTTCGACGCCAAGAGATGGGCGATATTGTACTCGACCAAGGTCAGGCCCACGTCGACATCGTTCCAATACGCCCGGTTGACATTCGGGTTAAGGACGAGCTTGCCGCAGACCACGAGACTGGCCAAGGAGGGAACAGCCTCCGACTTCGGCGCTCTGAGCAGACGCCGCAGACGCCTGGCCAGAATTTCAATGCCACGGGCCTTGTCGATGAAGTCGACAGCCCCCGTTTCGAACGCGCGGTTTTCCTGGGCCGTGAAACCATAACCGGTAAGAAACGCCACCGGCAGGTGCGGGATGCGTTTTCCTCACCTACCTTCTCCATTGAGCCATCATGGCCGAACTTTGCTGTGCTCAGCTAGGCGGCGGCTCAGTGCTCAAAAGGGGTAGGCCGAACGGGAACGTGCACCAACGCGGCGCGGTGGGTGATGGTGCACAGCGTCGCCCCCTGACGACGATTCAAGTCGTGCGCAATTCTCGGCCAGCGAGGCGTGGTTCTTGCAACGCCTTCATAGACTTCGTGTCAAAACGATCCGTCTTCGGCGCGGAGACAAATTCATGTCTGAGTTACGAGTTGCCACTCTGCTCCACCGACGTTTGGGCTACGACCGTCTCCTGCACGGCGAGGCGCCGGAGATTGTTTATCTCGATGAAGAAGGCCGGCTATTCAGCGCACCTGTTTTCGACGATGCAGCAAGAACCCTGCGATTCAAGCTGGCCAGTACTGACATGCGCGGGGCTACATACTCTCTCCTGCTCCATCATTGTGACTTTCAGTTCACGGCATCTCACACAGACGGAACTATTGTACTCAGTGAGAATGGTGAGTTCAGCTCGGATGACGGCGCGCTGTTGCAGAAGCTTCTTCGCCACCTGGAGACAGCGTCCAAAAGGACATTGGTCCGCCGACCCAGATCCAACAACTCGCTTTGGCCGCGGCTTTTCAAACGGATGCGCTTGGCGAAAGCTTTGTAAGTGCTTCGCCAGTCGCACAATCCACGGACAGAAAAACGGCTCTGGCGTGGAGTCTGGCTGCTAAGCTCCGGCGTGGCGCCCGCGAACCTGAAACATCTTGTAGAGGATGCCGAACTGCGAGTTCAGCGCGGACAACGAAACATCGACCGTCAGCACGAGATTGTCTCGGCGCTGGAGCGAGCCGATCAGGATGCGACAATCGCAAAGGCGTTGCTCAAGATTTTTGAGAAGGCCCTAGCGATCCATGTCGCCGATCGGGACAGACTGACCAAACGGCTGCCGCGCACAGGAAGATAGAGATCCGACCGAGGAGTGGATCGGCTCACTGTTGCTCGTCGGCCGCAACAGCCGTTCGGGGATGAGGCTCCAGCCTTTCCTCCAGGCGTCGCAGCAGTCTGGTGACGCTGCGCCCGTTCCATTTGCCGCCCTTTGCCGTCGCTATCCCTCGCTCGTTCAACTCGCAGGCGATGGCCTTGTTGGAGAGAACGCCCGCCGTCCGGAGTTCAAGAATTGTCGAGCGCAAGGCTTCAGCTCGCATGTCCGCGGCCTGCTTGTTTGCCTTCCCATTGTTGACCATGCCATTTCCGGACGTGGCCACCCCCAAGTACATCAGCACCCGCACTACGGTGGTGTAGTGCCATCTACCACCGCGGACGGTCGGTATTCTTCTTCGGTTTAACTCATCCGCCAGCGCCCGGCGCGATATGAAGCCAGCCGCCCTAAGCTCCCGAATAGTCGGGACCAAAGCGCTGGCGCGGGAGTCCGCGGCCCGCTTATTGGCTAACGCGCCGTGTATCCCGCGACTGCGGGAGGAGGCTTCTCCGCGTACCATTGGGCCATCATGGCCGGTCGTTGATGCGAACTGCTAGACCGGGGTCGGTGTTAAGATTGTGTTGAGGTCGAGGCTGCGCGCAGAAAAGCGACCATAGCAGCGACGTTGGAGGGTAAGCTGCCCGATGGCCCGCCGCCTCACGCTGAAACAGCACTTTGAAGATGCCGAGCTGCGCGTGCAGCGGGCGCAACGCCGCCTCGACCGACAACGTGAGGCCATCGCTGCGTTGGAGCGAGCCGACCGGGACACGACAAAGGCAAAGAGATATCTCAGGATTTTTGAGAAGGCCCTCGCCATCCATGTCGCCGATCGGGACCGGCTGGCCAAACGGCTGGCAGATCGTAATTGATTTTACC
>Ga0193726_1000904_pt1 | contig 26610 bp, 17 predicted proteins | sample H2c1metaG_FD_144928 | JGI IMG/M metagenome (GOLD analysis project Ga0193726, IMG submission 144928) | Soil microbial communities from a riparian zone of the East river system, Colorado, United States - H2c1 | ecosystem: Environmental > Terrestrial > Soil > Riparian zone | place: USA: East River...
CCCACTCTCTACGCCGGACGCATCGACCTTAATACGGCTCTCCGCAATAGCGGATATCTTTCCTCCGCAGGTAGCCGACTTCGCCGCGCTCTTGCCATCGCGGAAATCGCAATGGTTATGATTCTGATGGCCGGTGGCGCTCTCCTATTTCGCACGCTCCTAAATTTGGAACACGTCGACCGCGGATATCGCGCCGATCGCGTCCTGACATTTCATCTTTCGCTTCCGCCCAATCGCTATGCCTCCGCGGACGCAATAAATAATTTCCATCAGAAGACTCTCGACGAATTAAATGCGCTTCCCGGCGTTCGATCCACAGCGATCACATACGATCTCCCACTCGAGGGCTGGAGTTTCGGCGCACCGTTTCAAGTCAGCGGAAGCACCGTCGGAAGCGCCGCAACTCGTCCGTTCGCGCACGTTCAGGGCGTCAGCACGCAATATTTTGAAACTCTCGGCATTCCACTAATGCGCGGACGCACATTCACCTCCACCGATTCGGCGAAAAGCGAGCCGGTCTGCATTATCAACGACGGCCTTGCGCAGAAATATTTCCCTCAGACGAATCCCATCGGTCAAAAATTAATTACCGGCAACTCATCGGCGCAATCCTGCGCAATCGTTGGCGTCATAGGACAAGTAAAAATCGAAGGTCCAGCAGAGCCAAGCCGTTTTGAGTTGTACATTCCGTTCGTGCAAGACGGAAACCCCGCAGTTGCATTCGCTCTCCGAACTGATGCCGATCCGAACTCGCTAATCCCATCCGTCCGGAGTCTCGTACAGAAACTCGATCGCGATTTGCCGGTTACAAATCTCCGCACAATTGAGGATATCGCAGCCGACTCCGTAGCGCGTCCACGTTTTCGCGCCGCTCTCATCGGAGCCTTCGCCGCTCTCGCTCTGGTTCTTGCGCTAATCGGAATCTACGGCGTGCTCGCGTATTCCGTCGGCCAGCGGACGCGCGAATTTGGAATTCGCATGGCTCTCGGCGCACGCCGCCCGGAAATCCTTCGCCTGGTAGTCGGAGACGGTCTTCGCATCGCATTATTCGGCGTAGCGATCGGCCTCTGCGCCTCCGCCGCTTTCACCCATTATCTACGCAGCATGCTTTGGGGCGTCGAGCCGCTCGACCCAATCACATTCATCGCCGTCCCGCTCGCGCTTCTATTCGTCGCGCTGGCCGCGTGCTATATCCCCGCGCGCCGCGCTACAAAAGTCGATCCGCTAATCGCGTTGAGGTACGAATGATTCGCGGCGTCCGATTTCGTAGGGGCGGGTCCGTGACCCGCCCGCAGTGCGGTTCGCCCAATTCGGCCGATGTTCTCGTGGGGACTAAATAAAATGCGCAGAATCGCCACAACTCTTCGCAATCTCTTCCGCCACAAAACTGTGGAGCGCGATCTCGACGCCGAAGTCCGCAGCTATTCCAAATTACTCGAGGACGAAAAAATGTCCACCGGCATGAATTCCAAAGAAGCAAAGCGTAACGCGCGAATTGACATGATCGGCCCCGAACAACTCAAAGAGGAAATTCGCAGCGCACGCGCCGGCGTCTGGCTCGAAACTCTCTGGCAGGATTTACGTTTCGGTCTCCGCACGTTACGCAAGAAACCGGCGTTCACTGCGATTGCAATTTTGTCACTCGCACTGGGCACAGGCGCAGCCACCGCAATCTTCACGCTAGTAGACCGCGTTCTCCTGCAGCCGCTTCCATATCAGAACTCCGCTCAACTTGTTTGGATGACGGAGCAAACAACCGCCAACGATTCCACGGGAGTTTCCTGGCCGAATTTTCAAGATTGGAAACAGATGAATCGCGCGTTCACCGGAATGGCCGGCTACCGTGACGCTGGATTTCCGATTGCCGAAGAAGGCTTCTCAGGACTCGCGTCCGGCCGTTACGTCACCGCAAGTTATTTTGAGCTAATGGGAATCCGTCCGCTCCTGGGCCGCACATTTCAAGCCGGAGAAAACATTCCTGGCGGACCTCAACTTGCTATTTTGAGTCACGAATATTGGCGCAACCGCTACGCGGAATCTCCTGATGTTTTGGGGAAAGTGATTCGTCTTCGCGGCGCATCGTTCACTGTTATCGGCGTCATGCCGGAAGGTTTCGGCGCGGTCTCTCACACAGCGTTTTGGTTGCCGTTCGAGCAAAATGTTCCGAAGCTTTATCTCACCGGCCGCGACGTCGCCTGGCTTCTGTACATTGTCGGCAGGCGCGCTCCCGGTGTTTCGTTTGAACAAGCGCGACGCGACATGGCGCGTGTCGGCGACATCCTCGCGCAGCAATATCCTTCGATTGACTCGAACTCGCGTCCGATGCTGAAAGACCTCGATCGTTACATGCTGGGCGATAACCGCGCTGTTCTGATTCTCGTTTCCTCGGCCGTTAGCTCGCTCCTTTTAATTACACTGTCCAATATCGCCAGTCTCTTACTGGTGAAAACCAGCATTCGCAGGAAAGAATTCTCGCTGCGCCTCGCGCTAGGCGCGCGACGAATGCGAATTTTCCGACTAATTCTCACAGAAGGTTTCCTTCTCGCTTCCATCGGAGGTTTGGTCGGATTTCTGATTGCCTGGGCCGGAGTGCGCATCGCCGCGGACGTGCTACCTCGCAATCTTCCGCTCGCAGCTCCATTGGGAGTTGATCTGCGCGCGTTCGCATTCTGTTTTGGAATCACCATGCTTACCAGTTTGATCGTTGGGTTCGCGCCAGCCCGTTTTGCAATGCGTTCCGATCCGCAAACGGTGTTGCGTTCCACATCGCATCAAATTCGGGGCGGTCACAAACGCTTTCATGGCGCGCTTATCGTCTGCGAAATTGGTTTAGCGATGGCTGTTCTGGTTGGCACAGGCCTTCTCGTTCGCACGATGCGCTCGCTACTCTCCACCAATCTTGGGTTTGATCCGCACAATTTAGTCACTGCGACGGTTTCCATGCCGCCCGCGATTTATCCAGACGAAGCCCACCAATCCGCGTTCATTCAACACGGAATCGATCGCGTTCGTACGATTCCCGGCGTAACTTCCGCTGCCGCCGTTTTTCCCGTTCCGTTCTCACCGCAGATTTATCAAGTGTTGTTGGCCATCGAAGGACGCACTGCGCAGCCTGGAATCGACCAGAGCACTTTTGTTTCTGTCGTGTCCTGGGGTTATTTGGACGCGATGAAAATTCCGATTCTTCAAGGACGCGGATTCGTTGAGCGTGATACGCAACCGAATATCCGCTCTGTCGTAATTGATCGTGGGCTTGCCGAGAGCTATTTCCACAACGAAAATCCCATCGGGAAATCCATCAAGTTATTTACGCAGAATTTTTCAGACGAGTCTCAGCCGTCGTACACCGTCGTTGGAATTGTGGGCGCGGTGCGCGCCGCGAGCCTCGACGAAAATCCACCTCCGCGCGTTTACGTATTAATGCAGCAGTTGCCCACCGCGTGGACGTTTGTCGTGCGCTCGGCCGTCGCTCCGCAATCCATCGAGCGCGCCATTCAGGGCGAGCTCCGCACGCTCGATCGCAATGTCCCGGTTTTCAACGTCGCGACGATGGACGAGGCGATTCATTCTTCGCAGAAATCGAGAACGCAGGCGATGTGGCTCCTGATTTCGTTTTCCGGCGCCGCGCTGCTGCTCGCAGCGCTCGGTCTCTACGGCGTCATGTCCTATTTAGTCGGGCAACGCACCAACGAAATCGGAATTCGCATGGCGCTCGGCGCGCATCCGCGTGACATCCGCAAATTAATTTTCGGTTACGGCGCTGCGCTCGTCGCCGGAGGTGCCGTCGTTGGGCTGACATCCGCTCTCATTCTCGGCAGGCTCATGCGCACGATGCTTTACCGCGTCGAACCCACAGACGGCATAACAATTGCGATCGTTACCGCCGTCATCGTGGCCGTCGCGTGGATCGCCTGCTACGTTCCAGCACGCCGAGCAATGAAAGTAGACCCGATGGTCGCACTTCGTTATGAGTGATGGGAACGTGGGGGCGGGTCTGTGACCCGCCCGCTGAACGATTCGCCCGATTTCGTAGGGCAACGCTTAGGTTGTCCCGTGTTTTTGCGAGGACTAAATAAAAATGCGCAGAATCATTACAACAATTCGCAATCTCTTCTACCGCGATCGCGTCGAACGCGATCTCGACGCTGAAGTCAGCAGCTACGGCGATCTTCTTCAGGAGGAGAAAATGTCCAACGGTATGAACTCCATCGACGCCAAGCGCGCAGCCCGCATGAACATGGGCGGCCCAGAACAACTCAAAGAAGAAATCCGCGCGAATCGCGCAGGCGCATGGCTCGAATCGCTCTGGCAGGACATTCGCTACGCCGCGCGCCTCCTCCGTAAAAATCCCGGCTTCACCGCCGTCGCTGTTCTCACTCTCGCTCTTGGCATCGGCGCAAACACCGCGGTGTTCAGCGTTGTGAACGCCGTCGTCTTGCGCCCGCTTCCGTACAAGGATTCATCGAGAATCGTAACTGTAACCACAACCACCGCGATGTTTCCGCAATTCACAATGCTCGGAAATTCGTGGATCGCCTTCGGAGAAATCAATAAGAATGTCACCGCATTTGAACAGAGCACCGCGTACCGCGAAGAGGGAATGACGTTAACCGCGTCAGGCGATCCCGCCAATGTTTCCGTCACTCGTTCTGGCGACGGCTTCTTCGATCTCTTCGGAGTCACCCCCCAAGAAGGCCGTTTATTAGTATCCTCGGACCAAACCGAAAATCAGGGACGCGTCGCCGTACTGAGCGATGCATTCTGGCGCGTGCATTTCGGCGCGGATCGCGGCGTCGTCGGACGCACAATCAGGTTGAACAAACAGGGTTATATCGTCATTGGCGTCGCGTCACGCGGATTTGCTTTTCCGAGCCGTGCGGACGTCTGGGTTCCACTGACGCTCAGCAAAGATGACCGCGAAAACGCGACCGCCTTCGACATCATCGTCGTCGGCAAAATGCGTCCCGGCGTTACAACCGCTCAGGCGGAAAACCAACTCGCAGTTGTCGCTAAGGATATTGTGAACGCCAATCCAGTATTGAAAGCAGGCTACAAACTCCGCGCCACGACGATACTTGATCGAAGGATCGGCGACGTTCGTTCGACCTACCTGATGATATTCGGCGCGGCCAGTTTTGTTTTCCTGATTGCCTGCGCGAATCTCGCCAGTCTTTTGCTCGCGCGCGGATTTGGACGCCAGCGCGAAATGGCCATGCGCGCGGCGCTCGGTGCATCGCGTGGCAGAATTATTCGTCAGGCGTTGGTGGAAAGTTGCTTGCTGGGACTTCTCGGCGGCGCAGCGGGCGGAATCTTTGCTTTTGTTGGGGTTGATGTGTTTCGCAGAATCGCGCCCGCGGGCACGCCACGTCTTCACGAAATTGCCGCGGATGCTTCCATGTTTTGGTTTGCGCTGGGAAGTTCATTGCTTGCGGGAATTTTATTTGGACTCGCTCCTGCGATGCGTTCCTCGCGCATCGATCCGAATTCCGCGTTGCAGGCTGGAACGGGAATCGGAAGTTCGAGCATGGGTAGTGCGCGCCAGCCGCGATTGGGCGGACTGCTGGTGATTTCAGAAGTGGCGCTCGCGTTCGTTCTTCTGATTGGCGCGGTGGTTACAACGGCCGGCCTTTCCAAGCTTCTGAAAACGGATACAGGAATGCGCATCGATCATCTGCTTACTTTCGACTTGCCATTGGAGCGAAACGCAAACGACAACGTCGATGTGCTTCATGCAAAAATACAAGATCTTGTCGGACGCGTTCGAGTGTTGCCCGGCGTAGCTGACGTGACGGTGACCGATCACAATGTCCTCGGCGGTTTCATCAGGGTGACTTCCGGATTCACTGTGGAAGGAGCGGAGCCAAAAGCTGTTACGGAACGCACGGCGCACGTTCGTTATGTTTCACCATCGTACTTTCAAATGCTTGGGGTTCATTTGTTGCGCGGCAGATTTTTCACCGAGCATGATGTTCCAAATTCCGAAAAAGTAGCGATCGTAAACGAAGCGATGGCGCAGCAACTCTGGGGCTCCGTGGACATCGTCGGAAAACGCATCAGCATGATGGCGCAAAGTAAAACGAACGACTGGACTGTTGTCGCAGGCGTAGTCGCAAACACTCACGAAGTGGAGCTCGGCGGAAATCCGAAGCCCGAGTTTTATTTTCCCATTTTGCAGGGAGGGCCTATCTCGCTGCACATGATTATCCGCACGCAGCAAGATCCGAGCGCCCTTGCGTCGCTGATCTCCCGGCAGATTTGGAATGTGGATAAAGATCAGCCGATAACTCACGTCATGACGATGGATAGCTTAATTCGCGTTCAGCTAGGCGACACAAGAATGGACACTTTGCTGCTGAACTTTTTTGGTGCGATCGGACTTGGGCTTGCTTTGCTCGGCGTTTACGGCGTCGTTGCTTATTCCGTTTCGCGGAGAACTCGAGAGATTGGAATCCGCATGGCGCTTGGTGCGAATCGGTTTGACGTTTTGCGAATGGTGATTCGTCAAGGACTGATCCTGTCGTTAATCGGCGTCGCGATTGGCGGCGCTGGAGCTGTCGCGCTGAAAAAAGTGCTGCAAAACAATTTCACCGTCGCGAATACGAATGACGTTACGACGTATCTCGTAGCTGGGGTGCTTGTAATTATCGTCGCCTGCCTAGCGTGCTACGTTCCGGCACGTCGCGCAATGAAAGTGGATCCGATGGTCGCTTTGCGTTACGAATAGTTTGCGCGTTCGTTTCTTTTGTAGGGGCGGGTCTGCGACCCGCCCGCGTAACATTCCGCCCATCCTGCTATCTGTCCGCGTTCTTTCGGCCAGCGTTTAGATTGTCAAAATTCAGAATCGTATTCAGTACCAGCGAATAATTTCCTTCCGTCTCGCCGCGATAGATTGGATTCGTTGAGAAAAGGATTATGTGTCCGCTTCCTTCCGGCGAATCTACGACCGCCGGATGTTCCGCGATGTCGCCTCCATTTTCGACGAGTCCTGAAACCAGCAGATCGCGTGCTTCGGAATATCGGAAAATTACTCGTGGCCGTAGCGCCGGCGGAATTAGTCCAACGTTATTGCGCATTTGTTCTTCGGTTACAGGCGCGGCTTCCCACGTTTGAACTGTTGTGCGTTCCGGAATTGTGACCGGCTGGCGTCCGGGTGTTGAGTCCAAATCCGTTGCGGTGCCGCGTCCTGTTGGACGGTTTGCGCCTGCGCCACCACGGCCTCCGCCACCGCCGCCTCCGCCACGGCCGCCGCGTCCGGCTACGTTGCTTATGCCGAACACCAAACCTTCGTTGCAGTAGGCGGAAAGCGTGTCGCCATATCCGTAGGCGATTGGACTTGCGCCGTCAACGATGCGCGTTTTCACCACGCTTCCGACGATGCGTTCGCGCGCGCCGGATGAAACGGAAACACCGTCGAGCATTCCAAATGTCGCCGCGAAATTCGCTGTGTCCGCAACTGTAACGAGCACTCCGCCTTTGCGGACGAAGGCTTGTAAATGTTCCAGACCATCCCAACCGAGACCGGGGCGCGTGTCGTCTGTTTCATCGTTGCCAGCTACGACGAGGTTTGGAGTAAGTTCCGTTTTTTTCCACGGCAGCGGATTGCCCGCATCGGTGTAGGAGCCTTTGATAATGCTGGTTGGATTTCCGCCTCCGCCTGTTGGCGGAAATAAAATCACGTCGTACTTCGCGTTCAGATCCGGAGTGTGCGAAACAGTTTGCGTGCTGATGTAGTCGTAGGGAATTTGCAAACCGTCGAGTGCTTCGCGCCACCAGCCTTCGGTCTGCGTGCTTTGCCAGGTGTGCAGCAGAGCTACGCGTGCGGCGCGCAACGGATGTGTTTTCACCTCGGATGGAACTGCATCGATTGCATATCCGCGAATTCCAAGTTCCGTCAGCGCGGACTGCATGTCGGACGCGTTGCCTCCGCGAACGATAAAACTTCCCCGGTTAAATTTGTGTCCGCCAGCTTCAAAGGAATCTTCCGCGGCTTCGATATTTGCGCCTTTGAAGCGATATCGCAAAGTTGCGAGCGCCGGATCGGCGTTGTGATTGATGGCGACAATTGGTCCGGTGCCGGTGACTCCGCCGGGGGCGCGAACATTTGTAACTTTTTCAACCGGCGCGTCCAAAACTTTCACGTCGGCGACGCGAATTACTTGAACGTTGAAAAGTTCGCCGAAGGTCCAGCCGGTGTCGTCATACGGAGTGCGCTGCGGATCATCCGGCGCCCAGTATTGATAGTCGAGCAGGGAATCAGCGATTCGCGAATAGGGCTGGTCCATGCGGATGATGTAGCTGCCCACTGGAAATTCCTTCGTGATCGTAGTGGGGCGCGCGTCGCGATTTCCGCGTGCGTTACCGCCATTATTTCCGCCACCATTTGCCTGATCGCCGTCACCGGCGTTGTTGTTTTGTCCAGCAGTGCCGCGTCCTCCGCCTTGTCCACGAGCTGGCGCTGGAAGTGTGACGGTGAATGCCGCGGTCGCACGGGAAATTTCCACGCGCTGCTTCATCATCACGCGCAACAAATCGGCTTGGCTTCCTAGACGCGGATCGTCTGCCGGAAGAACGTAGGCCGCAGGGCCTTCCTGAGAGGGCTTTTGAATCGAGCGCTTGGCTTTCAGATAAAAATTGTTCAGGAAAAGTTTGCGGCTGTCGCCAAAATAGTGGAGCGCCGTAAGCAGTCCTGTTTCCTCGTAATTATTGTTGTCGCGCTGAGACCACAAAGTGCGCGGCATGGGGGGATCCTGGCGATACCAGGTGCGGTCATATTCATTGGGAGTTAGTGTGCGAACCAGCGTATCAGCGCCGCCGTTTCCAAAAGTTTCATACAAACGGCTGATGCCGTTGTGCATCGCGGCGATGAACATTAAATATCCGGGCGACCACGTGTCAAAAGTTCCGTGAGTGAAAACTCCGGGCATGCCCATCTTGGTCATGTCGGCAACATTCCGCCAGCCGAGCATTTCCCATTCGCTAGTCAGAATCGGATCGACCCATGCGTTGAAGGGGCCGTCGCCGGCGGTGTTGTCATAAAGGTAGGGAACTGATTCGTGGAGGTCGTGCAGAACTTGCGCGTCCCAATCGACGAAAGTATTCAGAACATTTTCGGTGAGTTTTAGCGTAACGCCCATCGCGTCGCGATTGTTATCATGCGCGACGTATTTGCCCCAATAAATTAATCCGGGCCAATTGTCTTTCGGATGGGCGAGGTGCCATTTGTAAAGATCAACCATGCGGTCGCGTCCATCAACTTCAACGACGGGAGTGATGAGCGTGATGACGCGATCGCGAATTTCTTTGATATAGGGGCTTTCGTCGACGGCGATGCGATAGGCCAATTCCATCAGCGCGGTTGGCGCGCCAGTTTCGGTGGAATGAATTGTGCCGGTGATGTAATAAACGGGAACAACTTGATCAACGATTGCGGCAGCCTTGGCATCATCAAAATTAATTTTGCGGGGATCGGCGAGCTGCGCGAGCTTGGCGCGATTCGCGTCGAGATTTTTCAGATTTTCTTCGGAAGAAACTGCGACGGCGATCATCTCGCGGCCTTCTTCGGTTTTTCCAATGGAGAAAACTTTCACGCGCGGACTGGCTTTTTCCAACATGCGCATGTAGCGATAGACGTCAGCGGAGTAGGGGAGAATTCCGGGCGCGCCGGCGATGTCTCCAAGAACTTCTTTCGGAGTAGGAACTGTTTTTGACGCGGGCAGGTAGTCGACGAGAGGAGAACCGAAATAAGTTTCGGTGGTGTATTCCTTAATTTTTGCGGTGTAGGCGGCGTCGACGGCGACGTTGGCACCTTTGACGGGGGCGGTTTCGCTGGACTGCGCGCGAAGGGTGGGGGCGGAGAAAATTGTTGTTATGAATGCTAGGACGACGAGCGAGAGATTCAATTTTTTGCGCGAGAGGTGGTTGGGTTCTTGGGCGATTAGTTTTGCTTGCGGGACTGGCACCGACAGGAGTGTCGGTGCTACTGAATTCGTGCGCTTCATTGAATCCCTCGATTCATAAAATAAACTGGCCGCTTCGCGAATAATTGCGCCTTGGTGCGAGTAGCGTTTATATCGTTACGGGCGAGGCATGTAAAGGCCGTGTCCTCGGTGTCGGAAAATCCACAGGCTGAAGCCTGTGCCACTGATTATTGTTAACCGTTACCCCCCCCCTCCCCCTATTTTCCTGTATGTATTGCAAATGCAGGGGTTACGGCTTTTTGCGGCGTATGTATTGCAAATAAAGGATTTGGTAAGTATCCCCTCTGGACAAGTACGCCAGAAAGCGATAGGGTGATACTTGAATAATTGCCAACGGGAACTATTAAGATTGCGCGTGGGCGAATTCTTTGAGACTCCACATGACGGCAGGCCGGACTTCGTGATTTCGATAACTGCATATCTTGATGAAACGAATCAAACGTCTGGTAGCGAGCATGTAGTTGTTGCTGGCTTTTATGGTGATTGTGACCAGTGGAATAATTTTCCTTCTCTGTGGAGAGAGGGATTGGGCAAGAAGTCTCGCTTGCACATGAATGATTTACGATGGGCGGGAAAACATGCGATCCGAAGGACGAGAGATTTAATTGCTAAATTAGGGTCAATACCGCACAAAGCCAAGCTGCGGCCTATATTCGGAGCCGTAAAGGTTAGCGACTACTCTGATCTCGTTGCAACTGAGCCGAAGCACGATGGCAGGGTTATCATTAACGGCTACGTGCTTTGCCTGAGCTTGGTTATGTCCCGTCTCGCTTTGACTCTACCACCTGACGCCGCCGTAAAAATAGTTTGCGAACGTCAGGACACTTACGCGTTGCTCGCCAACATGCTTTTCGGTGATGCTTCCAAAAGATATGCGCGAAATCCGCAACATCCTTACTTCAAAAGCATCGAATTTATTGAAAAGGGTGGTTCCGTCGCCATCGAACCAGCGGATTTTCTAGCCTTTGCCGTAGGTAAATATCTGGATGAAAACGGCAGCCGAAAAGACCAGTGGTGTCGTCCGATTTTCGGGGGAATTGAACCAAAAAAGTTTGGATACGTGTATGAGGGGAGCAAAGCGCGCGAATCTGTGTTAAGGATTCAGAGAAACACGCGCCTAGCTTATAAGAGTGGGATTTTCATTTAGGGGGTGAACTGAAAATGCAGGTACGCAAATCGAAGCCACGCAAGGAAACGAAAAAGAAAATGCGCCCCATGACGCGGGGCGCATTTTATAATTTGCTGAATCGCCTTGCTACGACGCCATCTCCGAAATCCGGCCCAAAATCTCCCTAAATTGCTGGTTTCCCATGTGTCGCCGATTGTAGCGGAAAGTATATTCGTTCAAATAGGTTTGCAGGTATGCCGGAGAAACGCTGTGATACACACCACCGATTCCACGCTTGATAAGGCTCCAAACTCCCTCGACGGTGTTGGTGTGAATGTCTCCGCGAACGTAAACTCCCGCGCTGTGCTTAATGGTGCGATGGCGGAATCCATAGTTCTTATTTTTCTTGTCCCAGAGATGCGGTATCGAACGATAGCCAGCATATTCATCGCTGTAAATCATGCTCCCCGGTACGACGTGCTTTTTCACCAACCCCATGAGACTGTCTGCGGAAACATCGGGCACTGCCTTTGCTACGACGCGGCCACCGCGCTCGACGATAGCGACTACCGGAGTCTTTTTCTTGTCGCCGCGCATTGGTCGGCCACGGCCATACTTGCGAACGCCGCCCATGTAAGTTTCGTCTATCTCCACCGTTGGCCCCTCCAATTGCAGATCGCCATCCGACATCAACGAGCGAATCTGCTTGAACATGCGCCATGCGGTTTTGTAAGTCACTCCGGTTTCACGCTGAATCTGTTTCGCCGAAATTCCGCAACGAGTGGAACCCATGAGGAACGCGGCGTAAAACCAAAGGCGCAGCGAAGTTGTGGACTTGTGAAAGATAGTCCCTGCCAGCGGGAAGACTTGATTCCCGCAATGCCCGCACGCATAGGCAGTGCGATTGCCCACGCGATAGTGCTTGCGTTCGACGCCGCACTTAACGCATTGAGTCACGCCGCCCGGATACCGCGCCTCTTTCATGTATTCGAGACACGCCGTATCGCTCGGAAACTCCGCGTTGAATTGCTTCACGGTGTATCGGAGTTCTTTCGGGATGCTTTGCTTTACGCTTCGTTGGCTTCGCATGGTGCCTCTCAATGACTAAATCCTACCAGAAGCCTTCCTTGTTGTCAAGGGATACTTACCAAGGATTTAGCTCGATTACTGTTTAATATACACAAACTATTGACTCCAAAGGGGTTAGCGGTGCGGGCGCCGGAAGTCCCAGAGAATGGCTTTAGATTTGGTGACTTTCGATGCCGGCGGGATGAGCGAATTCTGTTTCTGGAATTAGAATACGGGTCGCTTTTCTAGTCGGCTGCGAATGTTAGCATTATAGTATATGGGTGTCAATTGAAATCGAGATCCAGTTTGAAAATAAATGCTAGGAAAGCTGTGGAAGGTGATTCGAATTCGTTTCGAATGCGATCGAGTAGAGATTCGGAGAAGGGGTATTCAACGCAGAGACGCAGAGAACGCTGAGAAAGACTGAGAAGACCCTTACGCGATGTTTGCACTAGTCACTGCCGCGCCGGCTGCCGAACCATGATGCGAGTTGGACTGCCATTAGAATGCCGCCGACTGCGACGAGAAGAATGTGCGTCGTGTTGCGGATATCTAAATCGCCGACGCGGAAGATGAGTAGGTACGCGATTGCGAAATTGAATGCGCCCCAGAGGACGTTGATGACGGGTGACGAGAGGCCTTTGCCGGGAGGTTTGGCGAAGGGGCTGGGGAACGGATGTCCGGTTAGTCCGCTGACGAAATGTGGGATAGCGTTGACTAGGAATGCGCCCGCGAAGAAATAGGCGATGTATGTGTACCAGGGCATGAGTGCTCTCCTGTTTTGCGAATTCACTTTATTTCATTTGGAGGAATCACGCTATGTAGTTAGATGATGCGAGAAATCGCTTGAGTCTACGTGGAAGGATGTGAAGTAACGCGGAAGGGATGAACCGAAAACCCCCGGGTTCGGCGAGCCCGGGCTACACATTTCATTTTGATGATTTGCGGGCGTAGTAGCCTTTGCGGGTGAAGATTTTGTATTTCTTGCTGGTCAATTCGAGTTTCAGCTGGCGGTATTTGCCGTCGGTATTTTCGTTTGTTGGGTAGTAGCCGAGGGAATATTCGGTGCGCAGCTCGTCGGAGATTTGGTCGAAAGCTTTTTGCAGGCGGTTCTGATTGACGACGTCGATCGCGCGGCCGCCTGTATCTTCCGCGAGGTGTTTTGCGGCATCGAAATCCGCGTTTCCTTTTTTATCGTAGACGACAAGAAGCTGGACGAGCGTGTCGGCGCGCTGCGCGGACTCGACTGCTTGCTTGAGGTCAATGTAGCTGCCTTGGTCGGTGGCATCGGTGAGAATGATGAGGGCTTTGCGTCCCGTTTCGCCGGCCATTTTTTTAACGGCGGCGGTGTAGATCGTGTCATAGAGGCGAGTGCCGCCGCGGTATGGAGAAAACTGTCCGGGCTTCAGCTTGTTGGCACCGCCCATGCCGACTTCGGCGCGATCGATGGCGTGCTCCAGAGCTTCGAGATCGTTCGTCCAGTTAGAAAGCATTACGGCGTCAGCATCAAATGCGACGACGAAAGCTTTGTCACCCTCCTGAAGAATGCGGTGGAGGAACTGAATAGCGGCGTCCTGTTCCGCGTTAATCATGTATTCTTCGCTGCCGCTGGTGTCGATTAAAAGCCCGATCGAAAGCGGCAGAGTTTTTTCGTGGGAGAAGAATGCAATTTTCTGTTCGACTTTATCCTCGAAAATTTTGAAATCCGATTGATCGAGGTTAGGAACGTTGACGTTGCGTTTGTCGACGACGGTGGCATAAATATTTACGAGGGGAACGCCGATGCGAATGGCGTCGGCCTGCTGGGGTGCTGGCGAAGGCGCGGGTGAAGCGGTAGCGCGCCGGGCTGGGACGAAAAGCAAACTTGTGCACAGGATTGTTAACGCGAAGAGCGCGGATGTCATACGAGTGCGCATGATGCAAGTTGGCGAGTTGAAACTCCGTCGGCAGTGGGGGCGCCGAGTGAAACAGCATGCGTACTGCCTTCTGTAGTTGAGGGTACATTATTTTTGATGTGGAAGACAATACGGAAGGATCAATGGGAAGTGAAAATTTTGGTGCGTGAAAACCCCACACGAATCCCGAAGCATCGGGACGTCGTGCGCGGCACCCTAGTTACCTGTGCTGCGGGCGTAGTAGCCTTTTCGGGTTTGGGCTTTGTAATTTTTGTTGGCCATTTCCACTTTGAGGTGTCTGTATTTGCCATCGGGTTTGCTGTTAGTTGGATAGTACCCGAGTGAATATTCGACGCGCATTTCACTGAAAATTTCGGCGAATGCGTTTTCGAGGCGGAACTGGTTGGTTATATACATCGCGCTGCCGCCCGTTTCTACGGCTATTCGCTTTGCGATTTCCATGGAGCCGGCGGCGTTGTTGCCGAGTAGCAGCACATCGATCAGAGTGTCGGACCTCTGCGCGGCCTCAATCGCCTCGAGGATGCTCTTCTCGCTGCCTTCGTCGTCGGCATCAGTGATGACGACGAGAATTTTGCGGCCAGTTTCGGGAGCCATTTTTTTTAGGCACGCGGTGTAGATCACGTCGTACAAGTGCGTGGCACCGGGCACGAACTGGCCGGGCTTCACGTTGTTGTTATAGCCGATACCAACCATGGTTCGCTGAATCGCGTGGTCGAGAGTGTTGAGATTGCCGGTCCAGTCGGCGAGAAGATTTGCGCCTGCGTCAAACGCGAGGACGAAAGCTTTATCACCGGGACGAAGAATGCGGTGAAAAAATTCCGAAGCGGCTTTTTGTTCGTCTTCAATCTTGCCGTCTTCGCTGCCACTGGTGTCCATCAGCAGCCCGATAGAGAGAGGCAGAGTCTGTTCACGGGAAAAGAACGAGATTTTTTGTTCGACTTTATCTTCAAAAATTTTGAAATCAGTTTGGTCAAGATTTGGAACGATGGTGTTCTTCTTGTCGAGGACAGTGGCGTAAACGTTTACGAGTGGGACGCCTACGCGGATGGTTTGATCCTGTGATTCTGGCGGCGCGGCTGCGACGGAACCGCTGATCGGGATGGTGAGTAGAGTTGCGAGCGCTAGAGTTAAGACGAACAGCGCGATTGTCGGGAGTGGGCGCAACGCGTCTGAGCGTACATTATTTTTGACTTGGGAGACAATTGGGATTGGCGAATGGAATGTGAAAAACCCCACACGAGGTGCCGAAGCGCCGGGACTTCGTGTTAGGCACCCTGGAGTTTTATTTCGCGGTCGGAACGAACACGCGCGCAGGGTAGCGCAGCTGAGGAAATTTGCTTTCCAGGGAGACACGCAATTCATCGAAGCCGGCTTTTGCGCCGGGCTCGGCTTGGAAGGTGAGCGAATATTGTTGGTCTAGATCTTTCTGGATCTCCTGAAAATACGGCGAAAAGGACGGATCGGAGGCGAGGCCGGCATAGAACGCTTCTCCGCCGGTCTGCGTCGAAAGGTAGTTGAGGCCGTCCTGTCCCTTTTGGAGCATGAAGTCATTCACACTTGAAGACATAAAGGGCTTGGCGAAAATCGAATAAATTATGACGCCTTTGTTTTGCGCTGCGTCGATTGCTTTATGCATAGTGACCCACTCTTCCGGATTCTGCCCGCCTCCTGCGGAATGAATATCAACTCCGCTGCTGATGAAAATCATTACGCGGCGGCCCTGGCGCGCAGGCCATCCATGCGCGAGACTTTCGATGGATTCGTAGGGCGAGTCGTCGTCGATTTGCACGCCGGCAGGATTTCGCAGAGCTTTCGCGGCGAGAGCATGGTCGGTGGTGGTTTGCTGAGCTAATTGGATGGCTCCACGATTCGCGTAAGCAACGGCAACGCGCGCGCCGGCGGGAAGCGCGGCGAGGAAAGTTCGTAATTCTTCATAACGCGTGGCAAGACTATTGGCAAGCGCGTCGTCAATCACGATGACGAGATCGAGTTTCGGGTCGGCGGGGTTTACAGGCTCCCACGCGGCGATGTGCCGGACCTTGTTATTTTGATGGACAATGACGTCGCGAATCGGAATGGGCGCGGGTGCGGTGTCTCCGTGGCCGATGGCTGTGACAGTGACGGTGATTTCGTTTGAGGCGGGGTTCTGCGCTGGCTGTGGCGTTTGCGCCGAAACTGCCGCTGATAGAAGTAGAAGAAGCGTAACTGAAATCCGGAGTTGCGTGCGTAGTCGCATAAGGCCTCCACTTGATTGGATGCGGCGAGAGAGGATGTCTATTCAACTGAAAACAACAAGGCGAGCCGGGCACGGGAGTGGAGTCGCGTGCGGGCTCGCCTTATTGCTACTAAAACTTTAGGGGAAAGCTGGGCTACAGTATTTTGTTAGCGAACGGTTTCCGCAACGGCTGGGCCAGTGTGGCCTTCGATTAATTTCAGCGCGCGATGACGCCAAACTCCTAGACTGCGATTCAGATAGTGGCTGCGGTGCAGAAATGGCAGCACGGGTTGGCGGCGGCTCGAAAGTTGGTTGAGCATGCGATAGATACGTCCGTCACGCTGGGCATATTTGGTGGCCATTAGAAGAGCTTCGACGGCGTCCTGTTTGCGTCCGGCGGAGACGTAAACTTCCGCGAGATTCAAATAAAGTTGTGGTTGATCGCGCTTGCCTTTCAGCGCGGCTGAGCAGAGTTGTTCGGCTTCGTCCCATTTGTTGTGCGCGCGAGCGAGGGTGAGTCCGAGATAGGAACGATAGAACGGATTTTCTTCTTCGAGTTCGCTGGCACGTTGAATGTGCGGCAAGGCTTTTTCGGAATAGTCATCGCGCAAGTATCCAAGAGCTTTTCGGAACTCGGCGAATGCTTCTGTGTCGATCATGTTGCCTCCGCGGGAATTGGAAGCTAGGGCGAGTACCGGCCGGAACCCACCCCCAATGCTTACAACGACAGTGAAAACATTTTATTGCGCGGGTGCGCGGAAAACTACTGGACAGGTGGACAGTCTTGGGACAGCCGAAAATGTGGGAAAAACATTTCCACTATTTGCGCATCGAAAAAAGCGCGAAAAGATTGACTTGTTTGATGGGGCGACATACAAGGGTTGAGCGGATTGTGTATGTTGGCAGAAGGAAATTGAGCGCGCGATTTGCGGCGTGTGAATGGCGGAAGTGGGTTACGTTGCGAAGAGAAGCCCCAGGGCTAATTAGACGCCCTGGGCTACATGGGTCGGTTCTTGACGAGGTGATGGGATGAGTTTTGTGGCGAAGAAAATTCGGCGGATTGGTGCGCTAGGGCTTATGTGCGCGTGCATCGGCGGCGCGGCAATCGCGCAAGGGGCGGACTCGCTGGAGACGCGCATCGCGCGGATTATGGCGCGGCCGGAATTTCGCTATACAAGTTTTGGGATTGAATTTTATTCGCTGGATACGGGGAAGAGTGTCTATCAACTGGATGCGGGGAAACTTTTTACGCCCGGATCCACTACGAAATTGTTGACGGAGGGAACGGCGCTGGCACTGCTGGGCGCGGATTATCGTTTTCATACCAAGATTTATCGCACTGGGCCGATTGATACCGATGGAACGTTGAAGGGCGATTTAATTTTGGTGGCGAGCGGCGATCCGAATTTGAGCGGACGGATTCAGTCGGACGGCACGATGGGATATACGAATGAGGATCATTCGTACGCGGGAAGTCCGGATACGAAAGCGGTGCCGGGCGATCCGCTGATGGTGATTCGTGAATTGGCCGCGCAGGTGGCGGCGCATGGAGTAAAGCGCGTCGAGGGACATGTGATTGTGGACGCGAGTTTATTTCGAGAAGGCTCGCGGGAGTTGGGAACTGGCGCGGTGATTTCGCCGATTTCCGTGAACGATAATTGTGTGGACATAACTGTGGCGCCGGGCGCGCAAGTCGGAGACCCGGTTAATGTGACGGTTTCTCCGCAGACAAGTTACGTGCGATTTCTAGTGCGGATGAATACCGGCGACAAAGATTCGCAGCCTATGATGCGTTACAACTCGGATGATGTGGACGGGGATGGAAAGCATACGGTGATTTTGGCGGGAAGCGTGCCGCTGGGCGGACCGCCGATATTGTGGACGTACAAAGTGCCGGAGCCGAGCCGATTTGCAGAAATTGTTTTTGCGGAAGCGTTGAAGGAAAAGGGAGTTACCGCGGAGTTTCGTATCGCGACGGCGAAGCCCGATTTCGCGGCGCTGACTGCTACATATAGGGATGAGTCAGTTGTGGCGGAACACGTGTCTCCACCGCTTTCGGAGGAAATAAAAGTTACGTTAAAGGTGAGCCAGAATTTGCACGCGAGCATGACGCCTTCGGTTGTTGGGGCGCTCGTAAAACCTTCGCTGAGAGGGAATGCGTCAGAGCAGGCAGGATTTGATAAGGAAAACGGATTTTTGACGAAGGCTGGATTGGATTTGGGCGGCGCTTCGCAGGGAGACGGGGCCGGTGGCGCACAGTCGGCATATTTCACGCCGGAATTCATGGTGTCTTATTTGACGTACTGGTCGAAGCGTCCGGAATTTAAGATTTTTTATGACGCGCTGCCGATTCTTGGGCGCGACGGGACACTCTGGAATATTCAACCAGACTCGCCGGCGGCGGGATTTGTTCACGCGAAGACGGGAACGTTTAGTGCGGGTAATGCGCTGACGAAAACTTTGATGGTCACCGGTAAGGGGCTGGCGGGATATATGACGACCGCGAGCGGCGAGCATCTTGCGTTCGCGATTTATGCGAATCACGTTACTGTACCTCGCGATTTGCCGGATGCGGCGACGAAAATTGTTGGTCAGGCGCTGGGGGAAATTGCGGCCGCGGCGTATGACGCACGTCCTATCGGCACAACCACGGCGGAGGTTTCGCAGAAAGCTGCGGACGATGAATACGATATTTTAATTCGCAACGGGCACATCGTGGATGGCAGCGGAAATCCGTGGTATGCGGGCGATCTCGCGATCAGCGGAAATCGGATTGTGAAAATTGGAAATCTTTCCGGCGCACATGCGAAGCGCGTGATTGACGCGAAGGGAATGGCGGTAGCGCCGGGATTTATTGACATGCTGGGCCAGTCGGAAACTTCGCTGCTGATCGATAGCCGTTCGTTGAGCAAACTTTCGCAGGGAATTACTTCGGAAATTACGGGGGAGGGTGGAAGTATCGCGCCGCAGGACTCATTGACGCTTGAGCCTCTGAAGCCGTTCCTGGATCATTACAAGTTGACGATCGATTGGACGGATTTGGCGGGATATTTCCGCCGACTGGAAAAATCCGGCACGCCGATTAATTTGGGAACGTATGTTGGCGCAGCCCAAGTGAGGGAAGCAGTGCTGGGCGATGCGGATCGGGCGCCGACTGCGGATGAACTTGCGAAAATGAAGGCTCTTGTTGCGACGGCGATGCAGCAGGGCGCGATGGGAATATCGACGGCATTGATTTATCCGCCGGGACACTTCGCGAAAACAGACGAGCTGATTGCGCTGGCGACTGTGGCCGGAAGTTGTGGCGGAATTTATGCGTCGCACATGCGCAGCGAGGGCCGCGCCGAGATGGTAGCGCTCGACGAGGCGATTCGCATCGGACGTGAAGCGAAACTTCCCGTCGAGATATTTCATCTGAAAGTGGCGGGCAAAGATCGCTGGGGACAGATGCCGCTGGTCGTGAAAAAAATTGAAGCGGCGCGGCAATCTGGCATAGATATCGCGGCGGATATGTATCCGTATTTGGCGGGCGCGACGGCGCTTTCTTCGGCGCTGCCTCCGTGGGTTGCAGCGGGTGGGCCGGCGAAAGAGATGGAGCGTTTGCGCGATCCGAAAATGCGCGCTCGGATCAAACTGGAAATGACGATTAGTCATGCGGACTGGGAAAATATATATTTGGCGTCGGGCGGGGCGGGCGGAGTCATGATCGCGTCGGCGTTTAGTCCTGAGTTGAAGAAATATGAAGGCAAAACTGTCGCGGAAATGGCGGCCACCGAGCACAAAACGCCGATCGATGCGCTGATGGATTTTGTAATTAAGGATAATCTGCAAACCGGCGCGCTTTACTTTTTCGCCAGCGAACCGGATTTGCAGACGGGCCTAAAGCAATCATGGACGAGCATTGGCCTGGACGCGAACGAAGAATCGCTGGACGGGCCGCTATTTAATCCGCACGATCATCCGCGAACGTGGGGAGCGATGCCGCGATTCCTGGGGCATTATTCGCGTGATTTGAAAATGATGCCGATGGAGCAAGCGGTGCGGAAAATCACTTCGTTGCCGGCCGAGCGCGAGCATCTCACGGAGCGCGGATTGTTGAAAGCTGGATATTTCGCGGACATCACAATTTTCGATCCGGATAAAATTATCGATCATGCGACGTACACGAAGCCGGGTCAGCTTTCCGATGGCGTGGCATTTGTGCTGGTGAATGGACAGGTGGCGTTCGAGTCGGGGAAAATTACGGGCGTGAAGGCCGGAGTTCCGCTGCGCGGGCCGGGATGGAAGCAGTAGAGATTGGAGAAATTAGAAAATGAATTTCGCTAAGGAATTAAAAGTTCGTCCCGGAAAGCGCGTGAAGCTCTCGCATTATGACGCCGCGGAGACATTTGGATACGAGAAGGACGCTGACTGTAAACGTCTCACGGAAAAAGCATCGGCACGGCTGGACGCACAGCAAGATTTGCTCTACGCCAACAACAAGCGCGCGATTCTAATAGTTTTGCAAGGGATGGACGCGGCGGGAAAGGACGGCACCATCCGTCATGTAATGTCCGGAGTAAATCCGCAGGGCTGTGTGGTGACGCCATTCAAAGTTCCGTCGCACATCGAAGCGCAGCATGATTTTTTGTGGCGCGCGCATGTGGCCGTGCCGGGGCGCGGACAAATTGGAATTTTCAACCGCTCCTATTACGAAGACGTGCTTGTGGTTCGCGTCCACAAACTGGTTCCCGAAGAAGTGTGGAAGAAACGCTACGAGCAGATCAACAATTTTGAAGCGATGCTCGCGGAAAATAACGTGACGATTCTGAAATTTTTTCTGCACATCAGCAAGGACGAGCAGAAGCGGCGGTTCGAAGCGCGTCTAAACGATCCCAGTCATCAATGGAAGTTATCGCCTGCCGATCTGGCGGAAAGAAAATACTGGGACGACTACGTGGAAGCCTACGAAACTGCGCTGACGAAATGCAGCACAGCGGACGCGCCGTGGTACGTAATTCCCGCGAATCACAAATGGTTCCGCAATCTGGCGATTTCGCGAATCATCGCTCGAACGCTGGAAGGTTTTCATATGAAATATCCCAAGCCTTCGTTTGATTTTTCTCATTACAAGCTGAAGTAGCCTTTCCACGCACCAGCCATTGACTGTAATTTTCCGAGAGAGTATTTTGCCCATGTTGGGTTGACACATATGGGAGGAACTATGCGCCGTCGAATCGTGGCAAGCGCCTTACTGGTTTTAGGTTTTGCAGCCCTCGCCGTCCGGGCTGGTGACGGATGGGTTGATAAGGATTGGCACCAATGGTCCAAGGACGAAGTAAACGTTGTGCTGCACGATTCGCCCTGGAGTAAGCGCTGGGCGAAGGGGCAGGTGAACACCAGCGCGGCGTTGCCGGGCATATCCGGTGCGGGTCAGGAAGGCGCGGCCGGCGAAGGCGCGCCGCGGATTGACTACTTCTTCCAGATACGATCGGCGGAGCCGGTGCGCGACGCAATCGTCCGCCAATTCCAGTTCGATCAGTCGTATGACACCGCAATGTCTGCGAATGAGAAAAAATCTTTCGACGATAAAGCGTCGCAAATAATAAATCGCCGGTACGACGACGTGATCGTTGTGCACGTAATTTATAGCTCAAACATTCAGGCATTCGAGAGAGACTTGGCGACGTACTGGCAGAGCATCACCCAGGACTCCATCAAAGATAAGGTGTATTTGATTACGGAGCGCGGCGATCGTATCCCGCCAAATCGTTTCGTATCGTCCCGCACCGGCGCCTATGAATTTGAATTGAATTTCCCGCGCACGGTAAACGGAGAGCCATTGATTCATCCGGGTGACAAGGAATTCAGCATACAGTTCACCAATCCGGCGGTGGGTAGCTCTTCGCCGAGTGGAAGTGGTCCTTCAAGGCTCGGAGGAGCACAGCCCGCCGGGGCGATTACCGCAAAGCAGGGTACCGCCGCCGCGAACAGGAATCCTTTGCCCCCGACCGGGGCAAATTCGACAAATCCCAGCAGCCACACGGTCTCTAGTTTTAAGGCCGAGCGAGTGTTAGTTCAATTCAATGTGGATAGTATGATGTGGAAGGGGAAACTTACTTACTAAGATTCGAGTGTTGAGGTATGCGGACATCGTGTTGGATTCTAAAGGGGGAACATTATGAAGCGTCGCCGACATGCAATTGCAGTCTTGGGAATTTTGTCGCTGGCAGTGCTGACCGTTCAAGCTGATGATTTCTGGGTGAAGAAGGACTGGCAAAAGTGGTCAAAAGACGATGTGAACAAGATGCTGCAAGATTCGCCGTGGAGTAAGAAGTGGGGCAAGGGGGAAGTGCAATTGAGCGCTACGCTGCCTTCCCAGTCGCAGGCGAATCCTGCAAACGAGGGCAGGGGAAACCCGGGTGGGACTCTTGGTTCAGCCATCGGTACTTCCGGCACGGGCCAGGAAGGCGCGGGAGGCGATTCCAATATTGAGATACATTACTTCATCGAGTTGCAATCGGCGTTGCCGGTGCGTGAGGCGATAGTCCGCCGCGCGCAGTTCAACAACAATTACGACAAGTTGGACGCCGATCACAAGAAGGCGTTCGATGCCCAGGTGCAGTCGTTGCTCTCCGCCACCTATTCGGACGTGATTGACGTGCGCGTGTCTTACGGCTCGGCGCAGCAAGCTCTTGAGCGTCAGCTGGCCACGTATTGGAAGGCCATTCCGGAAGACTCGCTACCCGTGGACGTATATCTGATCAATGAAAAGGGCGACCACATTCCGCCAGTGAAGTTCAGTTCTCCAAAGAATGCCGAATATTCCTTTGAAATGTATTTCCCGCGCATGCAGAACAATGAGCCGGTGATTCGCGAGACCGACAAATCGTTCAGCGTGCAATTCCCGCATCCGGCGATTGGCTCGCAGCAAAAAGGGCAGATCGTTCCGGGCGATCCCAACAATCCGAACTCTTCGGTGAACAATCCGAGTTCGCCGAGCCTCGGAAAAGAGCGCGTGCTGGTAACGTATCAGCTCAAGCAGATGATGGTTGGCGGGAAACCGACGTACTGATTTCGCGCTCCCGGCCCGGCAGTTTCCGATTGCCAGGTTATACATTACAATTGATTGATGAGTGCTATGGCCTGAAGCCATGAATTCGTGGCGTCAGGCCATTTGCATCTTGTCGCATTGAAATTCAGCGGGGACGGAATGTGGGTAATTCGCGCGTCAAGTTACCAAAAGGCGATAGAAGTGAAGTTTCGGGCAAACTAATGGAAGGCTTCGGCGTCTATAGAGCAATAGACGATGTCGGGAGGCTACGACTGCAATGACGATTCGACGCGGCAAACTGGCAGGCATCTTGGCTTTATTACTTCTGGCGGCGCTGACGGTTCAGGCCGAAGACTTCTGGGTGAAGAAGGACTGGAAGCAGTGGTCGAAGGACGAGTGCACAAAGATTTTGCAGGACTCGCCGTGGTCGCGAAAATGGGCCAAGAGCCAGATGGGCAGCAGTCAGATGCCAGGTGTTTCGGGTGCCAATGCGGAAGGCGCATCGGGCGAAAAAACTCCGGAGATGCATTACAACATTGAACTGCAATCCTCGCTGCCGATTCGCGAAGCGGCGGTTCGCATGTCGCAAATCAATCAAAAGTACGACAAGATGAGCGCCACGGATAAAAAGGATTTCGACGCGAAAGCGCAATCGATTCTAAGCCGCAATTACGACGACGTTATCTGGATTCACGTAACGTACGGATCGAATCTTCAAGCTTTCGAACGAGAGATGGCAACGTATTGGAAAGCCATCGCGCCCGAAGCGCCGCCAGTTGATATGTACCTGATTACGGAAAAAGGCGAACGGGTGCCCCCCATCAGGATTAATTCACCTCAGAATGGCGCCTACTCATTCGATTTGATTTTCCCGCGTATGAAAAATCGCGAGCCGCTTGTACATGACGGCGATAAGACGCTGAATCTGCAGTTCACTCACCCGGCAATCGGAAATCAAACTCAAAAGAATACGACGAACCCTGTCGATCCTTCGATCGACGTGTTTGGAGAAGAGCGTGTGCTCATCCAGTTCAAGGTGGATAAGATGGTGGTTAACGGTAAAGCGAGCTATTGATTTGTTAAAAGTTTGAGCCATTGGGAGGGGATTCGGTTAGAATAGGAGGATAGTTGAGCCTTGAATCGGCAGGCGCTTGCAGGCCGAGTCAATCAAAGCGCAACTAAATTGCTGTCAGTCGGTTAGCAGTTCGCATAGGCAGCGATTTGAAAAGGGTGGTGGCCAATGCCTTCCCGTCCGTCCCTAGCAAATGGACTTACTTCCGCAAAATTACCGAAATTACTGAAGCATCCTCTAACGATTCTCGGCTGCTCGGCCGCGGTCGCGCTATTTTGTTTGGCGCCAATGCTGCGTGCCGCGCCGCAATCGCAGACGCCGCCACCACCGGCACAGAAAACCCAATCACCCGCTGATAATTCCGCCACTGACGCTTCTCGACCGGCGCTGCGCGTCGTCCAGCAAATGGTGCAAGTAGACATTATTGCGAAGGACCGCGACGGAAAGCCTGTTCAAAATTTGAAGCAGAGCGATTTCACGGTTTACGACAACGGCCGCAAGCAGGATGTTTCGTTTTTTTCGATGGAGACGGATAAGACGAGAAATTTGCCGCGTCCTCAGTTGGCGCCGGGAACTTATTCCAATTTGATTGAGCAGAAGCAGGTCGTGCCGGGGAATCTGACGATATTGCTTTTGGATTTTCTGAATACCAAGCATTCGGACATCGCATTCGCGAAGGACAAAGTAATCAAGCTCCTTAGCGACATGAAGCCGGATGATCGCGTTGCGGTCTATGTTTTGAGTGGCCGGCTGTACGTGCTGCACGATTTCACAAGCGACATGACCGCGCTAACGCAGTCCGTGAAGAAGTACGACACGGTCGATTCAGCGGACGTTGCGAACTCACAATTCAAGTCGACCTACTCGCAGTCCTTTAACTTCGCAACGGACCAATTTTTCAATCAGGCCTCGCAAGATTTATCGGATAGCGCGAATGTTGATAGAGCGTTCGCGACCACCAATGTTTTTGAAATTATCGCGCAACATATGATGCGATTGCCCGGCCGGAAGAACCTCGTCTGGGTATCGGGATCGTTTCCCATCAGCATGAACCTGGATAAGATGGGGAATAGCTATAAAGACGCGTACGAGACTCCATCCACTCCATTCGAGTCTAACGCGGCCTACAAAATGTTTGACGGTGGGCCGCAGACCACCGATATGCAAAACACCGGTGGTTTGTATATGTACGACCGGCGCTCATTCGACGACATGCTCACCCGCGCAACGAGATCCCTTGCGAGCGCCAACATTGCGCTCTATCCGGTGGATCCGAGGGGTTTAATCGGCAACAACGGAGCGGACCCTGACTACAGCGGCGGCGCGGCTGTGGGTCGACAGATGTTCCAACAAGCGGGGGCGCTTTACGACGTTGCTCCGAATATTGACACGATGAACCAACTCGCGGGCCAAACGGGCGGTCTGGCGTTTTATAACAACAATGACATCGGCGGAGAAGTTCGCAAAGCGATTGAAGATTCGCGAGTGAGCTACATGCTTGCGTTCTATCCTTCGGTGGATGACGGCAAAGGGAAATATCACAATATCAAAGTGCGCGTGAACCGGCCGGGAGTTGAACTTCGGTATCGCACCGGATATACGCCAAAGCCTTTGAACTTTACGGGCGTGATCGACAATACCGCGATTCTGCGTGAGGCGGTCGGAAGTCCGTTGGATGCAACGGGGTTGGGAATGACGGTCCATGCTACATCCGTTCATGGAGCGGCAACTCCGACGGTAGCTTTGAGAATTAATCTTGAGGAAAATGACGTCAGCTTTAAATTTGATGATGAACGCAACACGGGACTGATCGAAGTGATGCTGGTGCAGTACGATACCGAAGGCAATCAGATTTGGGGCGAGACCAGCAAAGTTAAAATGCGCTTGGTGAAGGATACCTATGCGAAAGTTCGCAAAGAAGGGCTTCAGTTCGGTCGGAATCTGCCGCTGAAGCCGGGTGCCGTTGAACTGAAAGTGATCGCGTGCGACGACAAGAGCAGCGCGATTGGATCAGTTTCGATTCCGCTGGCGTCGTATCAACCGCCTCCCGTGAAATAAGCCCGCGGGCTAACCGAAACTAAATTGCTGGCCACGGGTTAGCAAATTGCATAGGCAGCAATTTGAAAAGGTAGGTGGCCAATGCCTTCCCAGTCGTTAGTATCGAATGGCGTTATTGCCGGAAAATCTCTGAAGTCCCTGAAACAGCCGCTGGCGGTCCTGG